>Ga0256406_1003133_pt1 | contig 21305 bp, 13 predicted proteins | sample RumenRJG_03DNA_FD_185986 | JGI IMG/M metagenome (GOLD analysis project Ga0256406, IMG submission 185986) | Bovine rumen microbial communities from Lethbridge, Alberta, Canada - RJG_03 | ecosystem: Host-associated > Mammals > Digestive system > Stomach > Rumen | place: Canada: Alberta | collected... | reverse complement strand
CCGAGATCGCGGGCGATGAAGAGCGGGAGGAACGGGATGACCATGGTGTAGCTCCCGCCCATCATGAATATTGCCGCTGACATTATGGCAAGCGCTATTTTCCAGTTCATTCATTCAGTCCCTCCTCCTGGCATGGTGCGGAGACGCACTGCCTCTCTGTCCTGGCTCTCCTGAGCGGAAGAGCGTTATGTTAGCAGAATTTTCTGCCTGCTTCAGGCCTGCGGGGAAGATGTTTCTGACGGGAGTTAATTTTGGCTGAAAAAGCGGGAGGATATCAGTGTGGTGGCCCTTCACTGACTTGAACAGTGGACCAAACGATTATGAGTCGTCTGCTCTGACCGACTGAGCTAAAGGGCCGTAGTGCGATCCGCATGAGCGCGGAGAGGCATGAGGATTATTATAGCACGTGAGAGCGGAATTCAAAACAGATTGAGAGATTTTCCTGACGCAGGGAGATGCACCCGGCAGCCAGAGGAAAACGGCGGGCTGCTGCCCGCCGCATGCCAAGCCCTCAGATCAGGGCCTAATCGTCATCCGCAAGGCTCCGGAGCGCCTCGGCGCGGCTCGGATGGCGGAACCACCTCAGGGCCTTCGCCTCAATCTGGCGGATCCTCTCGCGGGTAACGCCGAGGAGCTTCCCGACGTCCTCAAGCGTGTGATCCCTGCCTACCCCTATGCCGAAGCGGTACCTGATCACCATTGCCTCCCTGGGCGCGAGCGATTCCAGAGCCCTCGTGATGTTTTCCTTCAGGCTGTAGGCGGTTGCCGCCTCATCGGGCTGGGCGATGCTGCGGTCCTCGATGAAGTCTCCGATATGAGAGTCCTCGTCATCTCCGACCGGTGTATCCATCGAGATTGGATCCCTGGCGATCCTGAGGACCTTCCTGATTTTCTCCTCGGGCATGCCCATCCTAACCGCGAGCTCCTCAGGGGTAGGATCTCGGCCCTTCTCCTGCAGCATCTGCCTGGAGACGCGGTTGAGCTTGTTGATGGTCTCAATCATGTGGACCGGGATCCTGATGGTACGCGCCTGATCTGCAATGGATCTGGTGATGGACTGCCTTATCCACCAGGTGGCGTAGGTCGAGAACTTGTAGCCGCGGCGGTACTCGAACTTGTCAACTGCCTTCATGAGGCCGATGTTCCCCTCCTGGATGAGGTCCAGGAACTGGAGGCCGCGGTTCGTGTACTTCTTCGCTATGGAGATGACGAGGCGGAGGTTTGCCTCGATCATCTGCTTTTTCGCCCTCTGCGCGAGGTTCTCGCCGCGGTTCATGCTCATCGCGATGTTCTTGATGTCATAGATGGAGGTGCCGGTCTCGTTCTCGATGTCGCGCAGCCTGTCCATGGCCCTCTCGAGCTCGCGGCGGTTCTTCCTGAGCCCTGCCGCGTAGGGCTTCCCGCTTTCAATTGCCGCCTCGATCCAGTCAGAGCGGCCGTCGCTGCCGCCGCTGGTCTGGCTTACGGCGTTGAGGCGGTAGCAGCGGTTGAACTCCTCCTTCGGCATGTGGCAGGAGCGCACGCAGCAGTCGCGCATCAGGATTTCCTGATCGCGGATCCTCTTCGCGATGTCGCGGACGCTGCGCACGAGCTGCTCGAACTGTATGGGGGCAAGCCTGAACTGGCAGAGGAGATCCCCGAGCTCCTTGATCTTCTCCTCAGCCTCAGCGCTCCCGCGGCCGTGCTTCTGCAGGGCGGCGGAAGCCTCAGAAGAGAGATCGCGGAGCCTCGAGAACATGATGAAGGCAAGCTCAGGATCGGGGCCGCTCTCATCCTCGTCCTCAGGATCGCCGTCAGACGCGTCATCAGCTGAGCCGCTGTCAGGGAGATCCCCGTCAGCGTCACGGGCTTTCATGGATGATGCCTTCTTGCTGCCGGATGAAGGCTTCTCACTCTCCTCATCATCGTCATCATCCTGCAGAGATTCTGCGCCTGTCTCCTGCTGCGCCGGCATGCTCCTGAGGAGCTCCGCGTTCTTCTCGCGATCCTCATCAGTAAGGATGAGCTTCCCGCCGCCCCCGTCAGTGAACCCGGTTACGATCGCGCCGAGGCGCAGGCTGCCTTTCAGGCACTCATCGTAGCGGCTGAGAAGCTGCGAGACTGCCTGCGGGTATCCGGCGAGCGAGCGCTGGACCATGCGGGTCCCTTCCTCGATGCGCTTCGCGATGTCGATCTCCTCGCTGCGGGTGAGCAGGGGCACCGAGCCCATGTCGTGCATGTACATCCTGACCGGGTCGGTCGTGTGCCCGCTCACAGGCACTGCCTGCTGTATCGCGTCCGTGGCGCCGGAGTCAGCGACTGCCTCGGTGTCATAGAGAAGCTGATCGTCTACGACCTCGGAGTCCTCACAGACCCTGATGCCGATGCTCTCAAGGATCTGCACAATGTCACTGAGCTGCTCAGGATCGATGGATCCCGGCAGCTCGTCGGCGATCTGGTTGAAGGTGAGATATCCCTGCTCGCGTCCTTTCCTGGCAAGGAGAGTTACTGATGTCTGGCTTCCCTGCTGTATGCTGTTCTCTTCATTCTGCATGTATTTGAGCGCTCTCTTGTATGCTGTACGGCCTTCGGGCATGGCGGATGGGCTTAGCCTCTCTTCTGCATGGCACAGTGCGATGCGGCGTTTCCCTGTCCTGCTGCTTCAGGACAGCCATCCCGGGCCTCTCATGAAGAGGCTCCTGCCTCGCCATCCATTCTGCCTGGCGCGGCAGGGCCTGCCCGGACTGAGTATGATCCGGGCCTGTCCTCTGGTGAAAAATCAGCGCGCATTCCGGTAAGGGCCGGCGCTGCCGCGTGCGGCCCCGGAACGCAGGCCCTGTCAGCCGACGAAGCTCATAAGCTGCTCCGCGCGGCTTGGATGGCGGAGCTTCCGGAGGGCCTTTGCCTCAATCTGGCGGATCCTCTCGCGGGTAACGCCGAAGAGCTTCCCGACCTCCTCAAGCGTGTGATCCCGGCTCATGTCGATGCCGAAGCGGTACCTGAGCACCATGGCCTCCCTCGGGGTGAGGGAGTCGAGGGCCTTGCGGATGTTTTCCTTGAGGCTGTCAGCGGTCGCCGCCTCATCAGGCTGCGCGAGGCTGCCGTCCTCGATGAAGTCTCCGATATGCGAGTCATCGTCATCGCCGACCGGGGTCTCCATGGAGATAGGCTCCTTCGCGATCTTGAGGACCTTCCTGATCTTCTCCTCAGGCATGCCCATCTTCACGGCGAGCTCCTCCGGGGTAGGATCGCGGCCGTTCTCCTGCAGCATCTGCCTGGAGACGCGGTTGAGCTTGTTGATGGTCTCAATCATGTGCACTGGGATCCTGATGGTCCTTGCCTGATCCGCAATGGATCTGGTGATGGCCTGCCTTATCCACCAGGTGGCGTAGGTCGAGAACTTGTAGCCGCGGCGGTACTCGAACTTGTCGACCGCCTTCATGAGGCCGATGTTCCCTTCCTGTATGAGGTCCAGGAACTGGAGCCCGCGGTTCGTGTACTTCTTCGCGATGGATATGACGAGGCGGAGGTTCGCCTTCGTCATCTTCTCCTTGGCGCGCTGCGCGAGGTTCTCGCCGCGGTTCATGTTGACCGCGATGTTCTTGATGTCGTAGATGGAGATGCCGATCTCGTTCTCGATGTCGCGCAGCCTGTCCATTACCTTCTCAAGCTCGCGGCGGTTCTTCCTGAGCCCCGCGGCAAAGGGCCTGCCGCTTTCGATCGCAGTCTCGATCCAGTCGGTGCGCCCGTCGCTGTCGCCGCTGGTCTGGCTTACGGCGTTGAGACGGTAGTACTTGTTGAACTCTTCCTTGGCCATCCCGCAGGTCCTGACGCAGCAGTCGCGGAGCAGGAGCTCCTGATCGCGTATTCTCTTCACGATGTCGCCGATGCTGCGGACCAGGAGCTCGAACTGCCTCGGAACCAGCCTGAACTGGCAGAAGAGGTCCCCGAGCTTTTTGATTTTCTGGTCGGTCGCCTGCTTGCCGCGGCCGTACTTCTGTATGGCGCTCACGGTGTCGTCGGAGAGCTTCCTGAGCTTCGAGAACATGATGAAGGCAAGCTCAGGATCCGGACCGCTCTCCTCGTCATCGCCGTCCTCCGGCGCGTCGTCGGACACGTCATCATCATCCGGATCAGCCGCGGCGCGCTTCTTTCCTGACGAGGCCTTCTTCTGCTCTCCTGCGGCCTTCTCGTCGCCGCTCTCCTCATCATCCTCGTCATCGTCATCCGCGTCATCGCCTTCTGGGCTCTCCGCGGCGCAGGCTGCTGCCATGGTCTCGAGCAGGGCGGCGTTCTTCTCACGCTCCTCATCGGTGAGGACCAGCTTCTCGCCTTTCTCGTCGGTAAACCCTGAGACCAGCTCGCCAAGGCGCAGGCTGCCTTTCTGGCACTCGCCGTAAAGGCGGAGGAGGTTCGAGATTGCCTGGGGATAGCCGGCGACGGCCCGCTGGACCATGTGGGTGCCTTCCTCGATGTGCTTCGCAATGTCGATCTCCTCGCTGCGGTTCAGGAGGGGCACTGTCCCCATCTCGCGCATGTACATCCTGACGGGATCGGTCGTATGCCCGCTCTCCGGGACGACCTGCTGGATCTCGTCGGTGGTGTTGGAGCTGGCGACCGCCTCGGTGTCATAGAGGAGCTGCTCGTCCTCAACCTCGGAGTCCTCGCAGACCTTGATGCCGATGCTCTCAAGGAGCTGCACGATGTCATTGAGCTGCTCAGGGTCGATGGAGCTCGGCAGCTCGTCAGCAATCTGGTTGAAGGTAAGGAAGCCCTGCTCGCGGCCTTTCTGGGCAAGAATGGCAATCGGGGTCTGCTCTCCCTGCTGAGCGTAGCCGTCCTCGTCGGATTTTTCTGCCTCTGCCTCGGAGTCCTCGCGGACGCTGATGCCCTGGCTCCTGATCTGCCCGACGATCTGGCTCAGCTTTGCGGGATCTGTGCCTTCCGGAAGCGCTCCGGCAATCTGGCTGATAGTGAGGTACCCCTGCTCCCGCGCCCTGCCTGCCAGAATGGCTATCGGCAACTCTCTTCCCTGCTGACTGCTGTTTTCTTCATTCTGCATGTGACTTGTCACTCTGTTACAGTTTGACCGATTCATCAGCATGGCGGCGATTGGATCTTTTCTTGCTGCCTTACATGGCATATGTGAAAAGCATCATCGCGTTTTCTTATTCAGGGGATCCCGGACCGCCACCCCGAAACAGTGCGCCTTCCTGAAAAGAAAGGCGCATCCGCGCTCCTTCGGTTTTTGGGAACACGGATAAAAACAGTTCGGGTAAAAATGGAACACCCCATTATATACTCTAAAAAAATAAATTCAATAGGGATTTTTTTAGGTCAGAGGGTTGTTTTTTAAATTTTTTTATTTTTTATTTTTCCTGCGGGGAAAAATTTCCCTGCTGTCCGCCTGTTTCAGGGAGTTTGACGGAAAATGAGCAGGCCGTGCCCAAAGGGCAGGGAGATGCAGCCGGCAGCATGAGCCGCAGGGCTCTTCTCATGGATTGGGAAAAAAGAACAGAACAGGAAGGAAGGCGTCGCCTGCAGGGAAGGCGCTCCTGAAGTCTCGGCAGGAGCAGAAGGAAGCAGGCCGCGGGTGTCTCTCCCTGTGACGAATTAAGCCAGGGAACTGCTCCCTGGCTTATGTGATTTCATCATTCGATCCTCTGGGCAGCAGCCGCAGGGGACCAGGTGATCAGTCGTCTACGAACGGTCTGAGCCGGCCGGCGCGTCCGGGATGGCGGAGCTTCCGGAGGGCCTTCGCCTCGATCTGGCGGATCCTCTCGCGGGTAACGCCGAGCTCCTTGCCGACCTCCTCGAGGGTGTGATCCTTGTTCGTGCCTATGCCGAAGCGCATCCTCAGCACCTTGGCCTCCCTCGGTGTGAGCGAGGCAAGCGAGGCGTTGATGGTCTCCTTCATGCTGTCGGCTGTCGCGGCCTCATCGGGCTGCGCGATGTTGCTGTCCTCGAGGAAGTCTCCGATATGCGAGTCCTCGTCATCGCCTATCGGGGTCTCCATGGAGATAGGCTCCTTCGCGATCTTGAGGACCTTCCTGATCTTCTCCTCGGGCATGCTCATCTGCTGCGCGAGCTCCTCGGGAGTAGGATCGCGGCCCTTCTCCTGCAGCATCTGCCTGGAGACGCGGTTGAGCTTGTTGATGGTCTCAATCATGTGAACCGGGATCCTGATGGTACGCGCCTGATCTGCAATGGATCTGGTGATGGCCTGCCTTATCCACCAGGTGGCGTAGGTCGAGAACTTGTAGCCGCGGCGGTACTCGAACTTGTCGACCGCCTTCATGAGGCCGATGTTCCCTTCCTGTATGAGGTCCAGGAACTGGAGTCCGCGGTTCGTGTACTTCTTCGCGATGGATATGACGAGGCGGAGGTTCGCCTTCGTCATCTTCTCCTTGGCGCGCTGCGCGAGGTTCTCGCCGCGGTTCATGTTGACCGCGATGTTCTTGATGTCGTAGATGGAGATGCCGATCTCGTTCTCGATGTCACGCAGCCTGTCCATGGCCCTCTCGAGCTCGCGGCGGTTCTTCCTGAGCTCTGCCGCATAGGGCTTCCCGCTCTCGATTGCCGCCTCGATCCAGTCAGAGCGCCCGTCGCTGCCGCCGCTGGTCTGGTTTGCGGCATTGAGGCGGTAGCAGCGGTTGAACTCCTCCTTCGGCATGTGGCAGGTGCGCACGCAGCAGTCGCGCATCAGGATCTCCTGATCGCGGATCCTCTTCACGATGTCGCGGATGCTGCGGACAAGGAGCTCGAACTGCCTCGGAACCAGCCTGAACTGGCAGAAGAGGTCGCCGAGCTTCTTGATCTTCTGCTCGGTTGCCTGCTTGCCGCGGCCGTACTTCTGTATGGCGCCAGCAGCGTCGTCGGAGAGGTCGCGGAGCTTCGAGAACATTACGAAGGCCAGCTCGGGATCCGGCCCGTTCTCATCATCGTCATCGGGAACCTCATCAGAGTCATCATCAGAGGAGTCATCCGACTGAACTTCGCCAGCGGGCTGCTTTTTAGCGGGCTTCTCCTTTGCGGCTGACGGCTTTGCCGGGCTTCCGTCCTGGCTTTCGTCATCATCCTCAAAGTCCTCGTCATCCTGGTCATCGTCAGATGCGCCGTCACCCGCCTTTTCCTCGGCGCAGGCGGCTGCCATGCTCTCGAGCAGGGCTGCGTTCTTCTCGCGCTCCTCATCGGTGAGGACCAGCTTCTCGCCGTTCTCGTCGGTGAATCCGGAGACCAGCTCGCCAAGGCGCAGGCTGCCTCTCTGGCACTCGCCGTAGAGGCGGAGGAGGTTGGAGATTGCCTGGGGATAGCCGGCGACAGCCCGCTGTACCATGTGGGTGCCTTCCTCGATGCGCTTTGCGATGTCGATCTCCTCGCTGCGGTTCAGGAGGGGCACTGTCCCCATCTCGCGCATGTACATCCTGACCGGATCGGTCGTATGGCCGTTCTCCGGGACGACCTGCTGGATCTCGTCGGTGGTGTTGGAGCTGGCGACAGCCTCGGTGTCATAGAGGAGCTGCTCGTCCTCAACCTCGGAGTCCTCGCAGACCTTGATGCCGATGCTCTCCATCAGCTGCACGATGTCCTTGAGCTGCTCTGGGTCGATGGAGCTCGGAAGCGCGTCGGCTATCTGGTTGAAGGTAAGGAATCCCTGCTCGCGTCCTTTGTTGGCAAGGAGGGTTACAGACGTCTGGCTCCCCTGCTGGCTGCTGTTTTCTTCATTCTGCATGTGATTGGGCACTCTCTTACAGTTTGACCGATTCAGCTTGGCGGCGAATGGATCTTTTCTCTGCCTCATATGGCATATATGAAAAGCTTCATCGCATTTTCTTTATTCAGGGGATCCCGGACCGCCAGAGCCCGGACCGTGCCTCCTTTTGGGAAAAAGAAGGCCTCTCCGCGTTCCTCGGCTTGTTGGGAACATGGAAAGAAACAGTCCGGGCAAAAAATTGAACGCCGAATTATATACCGCAGGAAAATAAAATCAAGGCTGATTTTTTTCGGAACAGGGGAAGTTTTTTTGCGCTCCGGCAAAGTTTTTTATTTTGCCACGCAGGATCAGGCGCTTCCGGGATATTCTCCGCGGCGGAATATTTTCATCTCGGCGCTGGGCCGGGAGATGCCCTACTGCCTCCCGCTTCCGCTGACGGAGCCATCGTCTATCCTGTTGCGCATCCTCACGTAGTCCTGCAGCTCCCGGAGATCCCCGTCTGACCCGGTCCCGGCAGCGATCTTCCGCCTGAGCTCGTCGATCAGCTGCCCGAGCTCCTGCCTCAGGATGTCATTGAGATCCTTATTGAACTCATCCTTCGCCTGCTTCCGGTCGATTGCCGCCTCCCGGTCGATGTCCTGCCTCCTCGCCAGCCGGCGGAGCCAGAGGATGCAGGGGCTTCCCTCAAACTCCCGGAGGAGCGAGGCGGCGGAGTCCCTGCCTCCGTTCCTCTGCGCGACCCTTATTACATCGAGAAGGAGCATGGCCGCTGGGTTGCGGATCATCCTGGCGAATACCTGCATGGTGCTCGGCAGGTCCGGTATCTCGCAGATGCCTCCGGGGCAGGCGAGGGCAGTGGCAATGAGCCGGTTGATACAGGAGAGGGGGACCTCTGACTCATCAGGCTCCGGAGGAGGCTCAGGCGCCTTAGACTCCCTGAGCCTCTTGTCGTAGAGGGCATTGATGTAGCTCTCCTCGAAGCCCGGGAACCTCCCGCCGGGGCGGAAGGTCTCCCTGATCTCCCTTGCCCACGGGGAGTCCTGCTGCATCCTCACGGCGCAGTCGATGACCCTCGAGAGCAGGGTGATCTGATCCTCCCTGGCGTTCCCGAGCCCCCGCCTCTCATGGTCGAAGATGAAGTCAGTGAGCCCCATCTCATGCTCCCTGAGATAGCCGAGGAACCCCTCCTTTCCGTGGGCCCTGACGAATGAGTCAGGATCGTCCTCCGGAGGCAGGAAGAGGAAGGAGATCCTCCGGCTGCCGTTCAGGATGGGGAGGGCGGTCATGAGCGTGTGCCAGGCGGCCTTCCTGCCGGGGGCGTCTCCGTCGTAGCAGCAGACCAGATGGTCCGTTGCCCCGAATATCAGCCTGAGCTGCTCGGGGGTCGTCGCTGTCCCGAGGGAGGCAACTGCGTTCGTCACGCCGTACTGGGCGAGGGCGATGACATCCATGTAGCCCTCGACGATGAGGATGAACTCCGGGCGGCTTTCCTTCCGCAGAGCGTCATAGAGGCCGAAGAGCTCGCGGCTTTTCGAGAAGAGGGGCGACTCGGGCGAGTTGAGGTACTTGGGCTTGCTGTCATCGAGCACGCGTCCGCCGAAGGCGATTATCCTGCCGGTCTTGCCGCGGATCGGGATCATTATCCTGTTGCGGAAGCGGTCGTACTGCCCGGTATGGCTGTCGTTCTCGATAAGGAGCCCGTTCTCGAGAAGGATCCTGATCCCGCTGATTCCCGGGCTCAGTGCGTCCGCCAGGGCATGCCACTCGTCCGGGGCATAGCCGAAGGAGTAGCGCTCAATGGTCTCAGGCGTTATGCCGCGGTTCCTCAGGTACTCCTGCGCCTCTTCGGACGAGGCGAGGTTCCTGTGGTACCAGGCGGCGGCCCTTTCGAGCATCCTCTCCCCGGGGAGCAGCCCTCTCTCCGGGATCTGGTGGCCGGTCTCGCGGAGAATGAGATCCGCTGCCTCGCCGGTGCCGGATCTGGCGTCAAATTCCCGCACAAAGTCGACTGCGTCACCCTCTGCGCCGCAGACGCTGCAGCGGAAAAGCTGCGAGTCTTTGTCTGCCCTCAGCGTCCGGTCGGTTCCCAGGTGGAACGGGCAGCACAGGGAAGGGCTGCTTCCGCCGTCCGGATCAAGCGTGCGGCGGGCTATCACGTCCTGCAGCAGGATGCTCCGGTCAGCCTCGGCCGCGGCGGACTGCACGGACAGAGGATCATCACGGTCCTCCTCAATCGCGTCAGCCACCGCCTTCCGGAATATCCCGGGAAGCGCGTCCTCCCCTCCCTCGCCTGCCTCGGTTGTCTCAGGCGGAAGCTCTGTCCCGGCGAGGACGCGGAGAAAAGGCTCCTCCGGCGTCTTTCCGAAACATCCGGCAAGTGCGTCAGGCGTCGGGGATGGGAGCGAGGCAACCATGCTGAAGACGTCGCGGAGCACGAGGAGCCCCGGGCGGGTGCTCTGCGGGATGCTCCTCCGGAGCGTGCCGAAGTCCGGGAGGCTCTTTATGGCGGCCGGCATATGCAGCATGATGGCCGAGGCAAGCTCCGAGCCGCGCATGACATGCTTTTCCGCATGGAACGCTGCGCCGTCGTCAAATCCCCTCACTGCCGAGGAGGACTCCTGCTGCCAGGGATCTGAGGCGCCCCAGGCCCCGCGCAGCTCCCAGGGATCTACCCGGCACTCCGCGTAGAGCCGGTAGAGGAGCGATCCCCTGAGCGCGGTGCTGGGGCTCAGCTTCTCAAGCATGCTGAGTCCGGTTTTAAGCGCCAGATCCTGCTTTCCGTCCGCATCGCCCTTCAGGATCTGGAAGAAGAAGTCCTCGAGCTGGAGATCGTGCCTCTCAAGATCCCTGAACCCCTGGAGCCCGCTCTTCCTCACGAGCTCGCCTGGGCTGACGCCGTCAAGGAACCGGAAGGTGATTCTCTTCTCGTCATCAAGGAACGGCATGGCTGAGAGCATGGCGGACTTCGCGAGCTCCTCGCCCTCCTCGCCTACCGGCACGGCAACAACAAGCCGCCCGACCGAGGTGAGGATCCTCTTCATCTGCCAGGGCGTTACGGTGCCCTTGAAGGGCGCTATGCCCCTCGCGGAGCCGGCGGCGCGGAGCTCAAGCACGTCAAGGGGAGAGGGGCAGAGGCAGAAATACTCCGGGTTCCTCTCGATGGTCCTCGCGTCCGAGAGTCCGAAGAGCTCATCGTCAGGGCTGAACACCGGCGTGGCGGCAGGGAGGATCTGCTCTCCTGAGGGAAGCACTGCGGAAAATGCCGAGAGCCTCCCCCTCCGGTCAATGACCGGGAGCATCAGCGCGTCCCTGAACACCGGCGCCAGTGTCCCGGTGCTGTCAGCGGCCATCATGCCGGTCTCGGCTAGCGCGTCGATCGTTGCCTGGAGAAAAGTCCCGTTCTCATTGTCCGAGATGAAGCGGTCAGAAGGGGCGAACCCGAGGTGCATGGCCGCGGCCGTCTCCGGGGAGACATGGTACCTGCTGAGCATCTCCTGCCCGGCAGCGCTCGTCCTGAGCTCAGTCTCATAGAAGTCGCGGCACCTCTCAAGGACCGGGCGGTCGCCCTGCAGGGCCTGCGGGCCGGGGAGCGCGCCATGCTCGCGCGGCACATCGATTCCGAGCCGGTCGGCAAGGTACTCCACAGCCTCGACATAGCCCAGGCTGTCGTGCCTCATCAGGAAGGAGAGGACGTTTCCCTTGGCCTGGCAGCCGAAGCAGTAGTAGACCTGCTTTGCCTCGCTCACGTAGAATGAGGGCGAGCGCTCCTGGTGGAAGGGGCAGCAGCAGCTGTACTCGCCGGCGCTCGACTTCTTGAGCGGGAGCCCCTTCTCGCGGAGGACGTCGACGATGTCGGTCCTCCCAAGCAGATCATCTATGAATTCCTTAGGTATCCTTCCGCCCTGTCCGCTCATTTCCCTGTCCGCTGCCAATAAAAAAGCCGGCGCCAAGAGGCTCCGGCCGTCTGCAAGAGCCCTCCTCAGGGCTCTGATTGTACCATCCTCACCGAGGATCCCGGGTGCTCTCAGGCAATCTTTGCCTTGACCTTTCCGGAGAGCGCTCCCATGTCGGTGCGTCCCTGTACCTTGGGCTTCAGATAGGCCATGACCTTGCCCATGTCCTTCATGCCCGAGGCCCCGGTTGCGCTGACCGCCTCGTCGATAAGGGCGGAGACCTCGTCATCGGAGAGCTGGGCGGGGAGGAACTCGGAGATGACCTTAATCTCTCCCTCCTCCTTGGTCGCGAGCTCAGGGCGTCCCGCGTCCTTGTACTGCTTGATTGAGTCCTCGCGCTCCTTGATCATGTGGGAGACGATGCTGATGATCTTCTCATCGGGCAGCTTCTCGTGGTCCACCTCCTTCTTGACCTCTGAAAGAAGCAGACGGAGAGCTCCGGTGCGTTCCTTGTCACGAGCCTTCATCGAGGCCTTGAGTTCCTCATTGAGCTTTTCCCTTAATGACATAACGCCTTCCTTGTTTGTTTTCTGTCACCTGCGGCCAGCCTGTGCCGCGGCCGCATAAAAAAAGTTCCGGGATCTCGCTCTGAGATCCCGGAACTGCTGTTCACTGTTCTGTCCGGACGTCAGAGCGTCCGTGCGCCGGGGGCGCGGTCATGATTAACGGCTCTTTGCCATCATGCCGCTTGAACGTGATCCGTCCTTTCCCTGCTTCTTTGCACGGCGCTTTGCTGCGGAGGCCTTGGCGCGCTTGCGGATGGTGGTGGGCTTCTCATAGAACTCACGGTTACGTACATCGGCAAGAATGCCAGCCTTCTCGCAGGAACGCTTGAAGCGGCGGAGAGCTACATCGAACGGCTCGTTTTCACGTACTTTAATGATTGGCATGAAAAAATCACCCCTGGAGGATTTATCAGTTTTTTATCTCTGGAGCCGGCGCAGGAAATGCCGTTCCTGCCGGGCCCCGTCTCTGCGGAAAATACCGCAACTTTGCGATTATAGCGCATGGCGCCGGCTTTGGCAATTGATTAAGGCATTCAAAGGGCCCTTCCGCCTGTCCGGAAACTGGCGTGCGCCTCCTGTACGTCATGCGGTAAAATTGCATGTGTCACAGAACCTCAGCGGAACAATAGTCCTCATGTCAAAAACCTTTAAGGGGCAGCTTGCCCCTGAGCTCAGGGCGCTCCCCGGAGCATTCTCCGGCTCATTCATGGTCAGCGCCAACGCGCTTTCCGTCATCAGGAGCATAAAGGAAAAGGGGCACTGCGCCTTCATTGTCGGAGGCGCCGTGCGCGACGCGCTCACAGGCGGCGCCCCTGCCGACTTCGACATCGCGACCGAGGCCTGGCCCGCCTATGTGATGAGGGCAGTTCCGGGCTCCAGGACGCTCGGCAGGCGCTTTGTCATCGTAGTGAGGGAGTTCGGAGAGGAGACTGTCGAGATTACGACCTTCCGCAGGGAGAACAGCGGAGGGCGCGGGCAGTTCGGGAACAACCGCTACGGCTCGCTGATGGATGACGCCATGGCCCGCGACTTTACGATAAACGCGCTTTACCTTGATCCATTCTCCGGAGTGATCCTCGATCCGCTTGACGGGCTGCAGGATCTGGCCGAGCGCCGGGTGAGGCTCATAGGCGATCCAAGGGAGCGCTTCGGCAACGACGCGGTGAGGCTCCTCCGAGCCGTGCGCTTCGCCTCGGTGCCGGGATACCATCTTGACGATGGCACCAGGAAGGGCATAGTGCGGCACTCTGAGCTCCTCAGGCGCGTCAACCACCGCAGGCTCACCGCCGAGCTCATCAGGCTCTTTGACAAGAACGAGAGCCGGCAGCTTGAGCTTTTCTTCGGGCTTGGCCTGATGGACGCTGTGATTGCCGGCATGAATGAGGTCAGGCGGGTGATGAACCCATCGGACGTGAGCGCGTTCCTCAGGAGGGCCGGAGCGCTTTCTGAGAAGCTCCATGAGTACGGCGCGTCAGCTGACGGCTGCACGGCCTTCGCTGTACTCCTCTGGCTCCCGATGCTTGCCCTCGCGAAGTCAAGATCCGTTGACGGGAAGATCTCGGCTGATGGGATCAGGAAATGCGCCGGCATTGTCCTCAGGAGGCAGCAGGCCTATACCCTCATCCCGCCGGCTGACGCGATGAGGCTGCAGCTGGTGCTTGCGGCGCAGCTCATCAGAGAGGAGCGAGACCCGGGCGGGGCGATGGCAAGATCCGCACTCTTCCTCAGGGCCGCGAGGAAGGGAGAGATCTCCGGGGATGATCAGGCGCGCCTTGCCGGGCTCTTCCGGAAAAGAATACCGGACGGCTATGACCACAACGGCCATTCTGTCTCGGCGCTCCCTGATGAGAAGCTCTCCCGCGTTTCAGTGAGGTCGGTCTGCAGCGGGTCGTGGTGCGGACATATGGCATCAAGGCTCCGGAGCATGCCGGCTGCCCCTGTGCCTCCCGCGCCTGAGCCTCCCGGCGTGCGCCTTGGGACCTGGCGGAATGCTTCAGGGCCCGGCTCTGGCCCGGCTGATGAGCTCTCCCGGGCTGATGATGCCGGTGAGAATGATCCCGCCGGGGATGGCGGAGACGTCAGCGCGCTGCCCTCTGGCTATGCCGTCTACATAAAGGAAGGAAAAGTCACGAGATGCCCGGACTTCATCAGTCAGGCGGCAAGCAGGATAACGCTCCCGGGACGCTTTCCCCAGGGCGGCGGATTTTTCCGGAAATTCACGCCGAGGCAGATCCGGCTGATGCTGGGCGACGCGATGGCCGGAACGCTGAAGGCTGCCGGGAATGACGGCATCAGGAGCATGCTGGAGGGCTACTCGTCGGATGACATCCACTTTTACCCGGAGCCTCAGGGCACAGGCATCGTGGCCATCAGCGGGCCTGACGTGAGATCCGCGCTGCGGGTCCTCCGGCAAGAGACCCCCGCGTCCGCAGGCGAGATCCTGAAGGCTGTAAGGAGGATCCATCCCGGGTTCACGCCGGAGAAGATCTTCGGTTCGCCCGAAGGCTGGCTCAGGTGCGCGTTCTTCACGGAGAGCAGCGGCCTCTGGCGCCCGGGAACAGCCGGCGACTGCTTTGTGCTCGGCGGGCGGAACCTCGGCGTCCGCGTCTCGGAGATGATCACCATGAGCTTCACCTTCCCGGTAAGGACCTGGGAGGGCGCGGTGAGGATCCTGAAGAGACTCAGGCTGGGCGATGACCATGAGGGAGTGCTGTCGGGGCTTGCGAGCCTCTCCATGAGACCCGATATTACCGATGAGGGCATCGTCCTCGCTGAGAATGACGGAACCCGCGGCCAGGCCGCCTCAGCAGGCAAGAGGATCCATGAGTTTGCCGCCAGGGCCATGGCTCAGTATGGCGGGGCAGATGAGGATTATGAGAGCCTCGGAGAGTAGCTTGCCTGCGCCGCGGCATCTCTCACTGAGGGCCGCATGATAGCCTCCCGTGTGGGGTAAAATTGAGAGGCCGGGGATCCGGCAGCTGTTTGATAGATGAGGTTCAGATGAAGGTTCTCGCGATTGAAAGCTCCTGCGATGAGACCGGCGTAGCCGTTTACAGTGACACTGAGGGGCTTGTCGTCAACAAGCTCTACACCCAGATAGCCCTCCACCGGGAATACGGCGGAGTCGTGCCGGAGCTCGCGAGCCGCGATCATATAAGGAAGGCCATCCCGCTGGTGCGCGAGGCCATGGACTCCGCGGGGCTCACCCCGAAGGACATCGACGCTGTTGCCTATACGGCAGGTCCCGGCCTCATCGGCGCTCTTCTTGTCGGGGCGGCGGTCGGCAGATCCCTGGCCTTCGCCTGGGGCTGCCCCGCGGTGCCCGTCCACCATATGGAGGGCCACCTCCTCGCGCCGATGCTCGAGGAGAAGAAGCCTCACTATCCGTTCCTAGCTCTCCTCGTGTCGGGCGGGCACACCATGATTGTGAAGGTCGCGCGCCCCGGCTCATACAAGGTCATGGGACAGTCAATTGACGACGCGGCGGGCGAGGCGTTCGACAAGACCGCAAAGCTCCTCGGCATCCCCTATCCGGGCGGCCCCGGTGTGTCAGCGCTTGCTGAGAAGGGGCACCGCGGGAAATACGTGTTCCCGCGCCCGATGACCGACCGCCCGGGCTACGACTTCAGCTTCTCCGGCCTCAAGACCGCGGCCGCCACGGCGGTTGAGCAGGTCGAGGGAGAGCTTACCGATGAGAGCAGGGCAGACATCGCCTTCGGCTTCGAGGACGCGGTTATCGACACCCTTATAACCAAGGTGTCCCGCGCCCTGAAGGCCGAGCATCTCAAGGAGCTGGTAGTCGCCGGAGGCGTGAGCGCCAACCGCCACCTCCGCGCGAGGATCGGGGACTACATGAAAAAAATCGGCGGAGAGGTGTTCTATCCGCGCCCTGAGTTCTGCACGGACAACGGCGCGATGATCGCCTGCGCCGGCATGCTGAGGCTCAAGCTCGGGCAGGTCGCCGGAGACGCCATCGAGGTCAGGCCGCGCTGGGCGCTCGAGGACATTTCGGTGGACCGCGATGAGTGACTCCCTCCTCTCTGACCTCAACCCGCTCAGGATAGTCTCGAGGATCGCGGACGGCATCAGCGATACGGTAACCGACATGCGTGACGCCATCGCGGGCGATCACCTCGTAATCGGCCTCACCGGGCTCTCCGGGAACGGGAAGACCACCTTCCTCACCTCGCTTGCCCATTTCCTCACCAATGACTGGCGGAGCCTCGTGGGCTTCCCGCCTGTAAGGGAGGGGCGCTTCCTGGGCGCGGTGAGGTGCGAGCAGACTGACAGCGACATGCCGGCCTTCAGGCTAGATGAGGCTGAGGGGGCGCTGTTCGGTACGCCGCCGCGCTGGCCGGCGCCCACTAAGGACATCAGCGAGCTCACGCTCGAGCTCCGGAGCCGCGCGGAGAAAAGCCTCTTCTCCTTTTCTGACACCAGGAGCCTCCGCGTCGACTTCATCGATTATCCCGGTGAGTGGCTCATGGATCTGCCGCTCCTCTCGGAGAGCTACCGCGAGTGGTCTGAGGGCTACCTCGCGCTTATCCGCTCCGATCCCAGGCTCTCCTCTACCGCGGAGCCCTGGCTCTCCCGGGCAAGGCTCCTCGAGGCAGGCGCCGAGGCGGACAGGCAGGCGGTGAGGCAGCTGGTCTCGGACTTCACTAAGTGGCTCCTTATGCTCAAGAACGAGCTCGGCTGCTCGCATATCCAGCCCGGGCGCTTCATCATGCCAGGCGAGTTCCACGACTCCCCGCTCCTTGAGTTCGTTCCCTGGGCAGGGGATATGCCGTCAGATCCTTCTGATCTTCCGGAGAGCTCGTTCTGGAAAGTTATGGAGCATCACTACAGCGGCTACGTCTCGAAGGTGGTAAGCCGCTTCTATGAGAAGTGCTTCTCCAGGATCGACCGGCAGGTCGTGCTGGTCGACTGCCTGAAGGCCCTTGAGGAGGGGCCTGCCTGCTACCGCGACATCGGCACCTCGCTCGACTCCATCACCAGGAATTTCAGCTACGGCGCCGGGAGCTTCCTCATGAGGCTCTTCAGCAGGAGGATTGACAGGGTGCTCTTCGCAGCGGCAAAGTGCGACACGGTCCCGCCGGATCAGCACGGCTCCCTGAGAACGCTCCTCAGGAACACGGTGGAGAAGGCCTCTGACGGGGTAAGCTACAGCGCGCCCTCGGTCGAGACGCAGTACCTCACGATCTCCTCCGCCCAGTGCACCAGGCTCGGAGTGCTTGGGAGCGGGAAGTCGGAGAGGCAGGTCCTCTGCGGCACGGAGAACGGCAAGGCGTTCCACCTCTCAGGCATCGTGGTTCCTGAGTCTCTGCCGGATGGGGAGGAGTACGCTGAGTGGAAGGACAGCTTCAGGTTCCTGCGGCCTGATCTGCCGGAGGAGGGAGGCATCCGCCAGATAAGGATTGATCAGGCGCTGGGCTTCCTTCTCGATGGGTTTCTTTAGGGGCAGGCGGGCTCCGGCCCATTGCCTCCACAGGAGGATCTGATGGCGAAATACGAGGCTCCGCACGAGCTCTCTGATGAGGAGCTCAAAGATCTCAGCATGGTGTCTGACTCGCTGGGCGCCGGGGGCGATGGCAGCGGAAAGGAAGGCGCGCCGGAGGGCGGCAGGAGGCGCTGGAGCGCGCCCAGGGAGGAGTCTCCGGAGGATCTGAAGGATCTCCGCGAGGCGGACTTTTCCGCTGAGGAGAAGGAGCCAGATGATGATTTCCCTGATGATGAGGTTTCGCTTCACCATTTCGGAGTGATGTTTTCCCCGCTCTTCTGGGGGCTGCTCCTCGTCATTGCCTTCGCCATTTACCAGGCCTACTACTTCGTCCTTGACGTGTTCCTGCACTCCGAGGCCGCGGGCTGGGCGGTGCTCACTGTCCTCATCATGTTCACGCTGCTGACCCTCGTCTATGTCCTCCGGGAAGTCTATGCCTCGGTGAGGCTCAGGACCGGCGAGGGCTACCGGAAGCGCTCCGAGGAGATAAGGCTCGGCGGAGGCGGGGCGCCTGAGGCGGTGAAGTTCTGCCGGGAGCTCGTGAGGAGCGGAGCCGGATCAAAGCGGCGCATGCCGCAGTTTGAAAGGAGAATCGGCGACTCCATGAGCGCGGGCGAGGTCCTGGACTGCTACAGCTCCGAGGTGCTTTCCGCCGCTGACCGGAAGGCCGAGAAGATCATCCGCCGCGCCGGGGCCGGGATGATTGTCTACGTGTCACTGAGTCCCATGGCGCTCACTGATCTCCTCATCATCCTTCTCCGGAACCTCTACCTTATGGATCAGGTGGCATCCTGCTACGGCATAAGGCTGGGCGTCGCCTCAAGGCTGATGCTCTACAGGAGGATCATCACGCACCTCGTGGTAATCGGCGCAGCGGACATGGCGCTTGATCTGGGCGTTGACGTCGCGGGCGGCTGGATGATCGCGAAGGTCCTCGGCGGCAGGTTCGGAAAGGGAGTTACCTCGGGAGTGCTCACCTCCCGCCTGGGCATGGAGACGATGCGCCTCTGCAGGCCGCTGGAGTTCACAGTGAAGGAGAGGGAGGGCCTTGCCCATGTGAGGCGCGATCTACTCACCGAGGCCGGGAACACGCTGACGGGCATCCTCCGGAAGAACGGGATGAAAGCGGAGGATCTGCGGGAGAATGATGCAGAGAGGGCATCAGGCGGGAAGGGCGCGGATCCGGCCGGCAATGCCAGGCCCTGAGGTATGGAGATGCCCTGCGTCATGGCATATAATGCGTGCATGCCGTTTTTTCGTGAGGTTCAAGAATGCACTGCAGCAAATGCGGATATTTCCAGCCGGACAATCTTGAGGGCAATTTCTGCCCGAGGTGCGGCGCGCCCATGAAGAAGGACGGCTTCTCATCTGACTCGGTCACCACTGAGACGTCCTGCGGGAGCGGCGCCGGATACGGGCAGGGCAGCGCCGGCGGCTCAGTCATTGCAGGACCCCATCCTGTTGACAAGGTTCTCTACATCATCATCGCCTTCTTCCTCGGCGGCTTCGGCATCCAGGAGTTCTATTCGGGGCACGTGGCGGTCGGGATCGTCTGCCTGCTCCTATGCTGGACCGGCATCCCGGTGTTCTGGGCGTGGATCAGGATCATCATGGCGATACTGAAGCCCTCTGACAGCAGCGGGAGAATCACCGTCTGAGGAAGCTCCTGGTATATGTCAGGCGTCATGGGTTGCCGTGCATGTGGTGGCCTGGTTGATTTCCGTGCGCTTTGTGATATAGTCCGGGAGGATTTTCAAGGAGAAAAAAACATGGCAAATGTTCATCCCGTCAACAAGATCGTCTACATCATCATCGCCTTCTTCCTCGGCGGATTAGGCATCCAGGAATTCTACGCAGGCCACACCGGGCTTGGCATCCTCTGCCTGCTCTTCTGCTGGACTGGCCTTCCTGCCCTCTTTGCCCTTGTCAGAATCATCATGGCCATCTTCGCAAGGTCTGACGCCAACGGCAACATCGTGATCTGATGCCGCTCTCCATGCCGCGCCTGCGGCACGGACGGTTCCTGAGATCCCGGGTTCTTCCCGGGATTTGTCTTTTCCAGTAGAGCGTAGCTCCCCTGCCGCCATTTTCCGCCTGTCTCCTGATTTGATTCATTTTTCCTGCCATTTTCTGCCAGTAAGACGTGCCCCGTGTCACAGTTAGCCCCGCGCCGGTGAATTCTGATAAAATAACAGCGCGCGCTGTGAGCTCGCCCGAGCTCTGCGCAAATCAAGCGAACAGTTCATCTTTTTGTTTGCCATCTTTGGGAAAACGTATGAAAACAATCAGGAAAGGACTGAACCTCCCGATTGACGGTAAGCCGGAGCAGAAGATATCTGGCGAGATCCAGACGACTGAGGTCGCCATTCTCGCGTCAGATTATCCTGGAATGCGTCCGACCATGCTGGTCGAAGCGGGAGATACAGTCAAGAAGGGCCAGCCCCTTTTTGAGATAAAGAACAACCCCGGGGTGAAGTTCACCGCTCCCCGTGCGGGTACTGTGACGGCGGTAAACCGCGGCGAGAGACGCGCTTTTCAGTCGCTCGTCATCAAGGTTGACGACAAGGCAGGCAAGGTAAGCTTCAAGAAGCACACCGCTGCCTCACTTGAGAGCATCACCCGTGAGGAGGCTCAGGACGAGCTGATGGAGTCAGGCCTCTGGACCGCGTTCCGCGCCCGCCCGTTCGGCCATGTTCCCCAGGCAAAGTCAGTTCCGCACTCCATTTTCGTTACCGCAATCGACACCAACCCCCTTTCGGTTGAGCCGTCCATTGTCATTGAGGAGCGCCCTGACGACTTCCTGGCCGGCCTTGCAGTCCTTTCCAGCCTTACTGACGGAAAGGTATACGTCTGCAAGGGCGAGGGCAGCCTGCCCAAGAGCAAGCTCCCCCGCGTTGAGGAGTCGGTCTTTGTAGGAAAGCATCCTGCAGGCCTTCCCGGAACCCATATCCATTTCCTTGATCCTGTTTCCCTTACCAAAACCGTCTGGCATATCGGCTATCAGGACGTGCTGGAGATCGGAGCTCTGTTCACCACCGGCGAGCTCGCTTCAAAGCGCGTCATCTCCATTGCCGGTCCTTCGGTAAACTCCCCGAAGATTGTAAGAACCTCCGTCGGCGCCAAGGTAAGCGAGCTCGTTACCGGGCTTGTAACCGATGAGGATGTCCGCGTGATTTCCGGATCCGTTCTTTACGGAACCAAGGCAGAGGGCCCCTTCGACTATCTCGGCAGGTTCACCAACCAGGTAAGCGCCCTTCCTGAGGGCGACCATGACGCGTTCATGGGCTGGATCATGCCGGGCGCAAAGGAGCATTCCGTAACCCGCACGACACTCGGCGGATTCCTGCAGGGCGTTACCTGCAAGTTCACCACCAAGCTCTACGGCGGAAAGCGTCCTATCCTTCCGATCGAAAGCTTCGACAAGGTCATGCCTCTTGACATCTATCCGGTCCTGCTGCTGCGCAGCCTTGCCGTAACAGATACGGACGAGGCACAGAAGCTGGGCTGCCTTGAGCTCACTGAGGAAGACATGCAGCTTCTTACTTACGTTGATCCGGGCAAGAACGACTGGGGGCCGATCCTCCGCCGCAATCTTGACAAGATTGAGAAGGAGGGCTAACCGCTCATGGGACTCAAGACTTTATTTGACAAGG
>Ga0256406_1003132_pt1 | contig 21322 bp, 20 predicted proteins | sample RumenRJG_03DNA_FD_185986 | JGI IMG/M metagenome (GOLD analysis project Ga0256406, IMG submission 185986) | Bovine rumen microbial communities from Lethbridge, Alberta, Canada - RJG_03 | ecosystem: Host-associated > Mammals > Digestive system > Stomach > Rumen | place: Canada: Alberta | collected... | reverse complement strand
GCTCTTACGCCGATTGTTGTTGCAATAAATCAAATAATGCAAAAGGAGTGGGAAGGTGTGGGAACTTTTTTGTAACTTTGCACCGTAATTACACCGCGATTTATATTGATAACCACATATTAAGGTAAAAAGAAGGTTTATTTCAGATTAGTTTTAGATTATGATCACACTGACAAATCTTGCCATTCAGTTCGGCAAAAGAGTTCTCTATAAAGACGTGAACATCAAGTTTACGCGTGGAAATATCTATGGCGTCATTGGAGCCAACGGTGCCGGCAAATCGACCTTGCTCCGCGCCATCAGCGGCGACCTTGAACCCAACAAAGGTACAGTGGAGTTAGGTCCGGGCGAGCGTCTCTCCGTACTTGAGCAGGACCACTTCAAATACGACGACTATAAGGTGATAGACACAGTACTCATGGGATATGAGGCACTGTGGAACAACATGAAAGAACGTGAGCTGCTCTATTCCAAACCAGAGATGACCGAAGAGGACGGCAACCGCGCCGCCGAGCTGGAGGAGAAATTTGCCGAGATGAACGGTTGGGAAGCCGAAAGCGATGCAGCCCAGCTGCTGCAGCACTTAGGCGTAGACCAGAATCTGCACGAAAAGCAGATGGCAGAGCTGTCAAACAACGAGAAAGTGCGCGTCATGCTGGCCAAGGCGCTCTTTGGAAAGCCCGACAACCTGTTGCTTGACGAGCCCACCAATGACCTTGACCTCGACACCGTAGAGTGGCTTGAGGACTACCTGGGCGACATTGACGAAACCCAGACTGTGCTCGTTGTGAGCCACGACCGTCACTTCCTCGATGCCGTGAGCACGCAGACCATTGACATCGACTACGGCAAGGTGACTGTATTCGCCGGCAACTACAGCTTCTGGTACGAGAGCTCACAGTTAGCCCTTCGCCAGGCACAGAACCAGCGGTTGAAGGCAGAGGAGAAGCGCAAGCAACTGGAAGAATTCATCCGTCGTTTCTCTGCCAATGTGGCAAAGAGCAAGCAGACCACCAGCAGAAAGAAGATGTTGGAGAAGCTCACCGTTGAAGAGATTCGTCCCTCCAGCCGCAAATATCCTGGAATCATTTTCAACATGGAGCGCGAGCCCGGTAACCAGATTCTTGAGGTTGAGGGACTGAAGGCTGTTGAGCCAGATGGCACCGTGCTCTTCGATAATATCAACTTTAACATCGAAAAGGGGCAGAAGGTTGTCTTCCTCAGCCACAACCCCAAGGCCATGACCGCCCTCTTCGAGATAATCAACGGCAACCGGCAGGCCGATGCCGGCACCTATAAGTGGGGCGTCACCATCACCACGGCCTATCTGCCATTGGACAACACCTCGTTCTTCAACAGCGAGAAGAACCTTGTGGAATGGCTGTCGCAATATGGTCCGGGCAACGAAGTGGTGATGAAATCCTACCTTGGCCGCATGCTTTTCCGCCAGGAGGATGTGGAGAAAAAGGTAAACGTGCTCTCCGGTGGTGAGAAGATGCGTCTGATGATTGCCCGCATGCAGTTGCAGAATGCCAACTGTCTCATCCTCGACACGCCTACCAACCATCTCGACCTGGAGTCTATCCAGGCACTGAACAACAACCTTGTCGCCTTCAAGGGCAACATTCTGTTCTCCAGCCACGACCACGAGCTCATTGAGACCGTAAGCAACCGTATCATCGAACTCACACCCAGCGGCACGATTGACAAGCTCATGCCATACGAGGAGTACATCCACGACGACCTCATAAAGGAGCAAAAAGACAAGATGTATACCGTCTGACGGTTGCCACCGCATCATCTTTCCGCTCCGTCATCTCACACATGGCACATTTTTTGCAGTTCATGACTGATTACGAAGCATTCGATGTGAGCTTCATCAATGAGCATTAAGATTTATACAACTATGGCAGAAAAAGAAAATAAAGAAAAGCAAATAAAGGTCGAAGGCGCCAACGAGCAGAATGCCACGAAGCAGACTTCATCCACCAATCCTCAAAAAGCTGAAGCAACTGACAAGCAGAAGGACAACAAGAAAGAAGAAAAAGAAGAATCCAAAGATAATGCCGAATGCGATGCAAAGAAAGCGCTCGAGGAAGCCAACAAGACCATCGCCGACTTAAAAGACAAGTACCTGCGCACGCTCGCTGAGTTTGACAACTACAAGAAGCGCACACTGAAGGAGAAGGCGGAGCTTATACTCAACGGCAGTGAGAAGACCGTAGTGGCTGTGCTGCCCGTATTGGACGACTTTGAGCGAGCTTTCAAGGACGAGAGCGATGATCCCAAGGCCATTCGTGAGGGCATGAAGATGATATACAAGAAATTTGAGAAAGCATTGGAAAGCCTTGGCGTGAAGAAGATTGACACCAAGGAGAAAGACTTCGACACAGACTTCCATGAGGCTGTGGCGATGGTACCTGGACAGGCCGATGACAAAAAGGGAAAGGTCATCGACTGCCTGCAGACCGGTTACATGCTCAACGACAAGGTGATACGCCACGCAAAAGTTGCTGTCGGGCAATAAGCGTCATTCATGCTAAGCTTAACGATCACAGAAGAGAGAAATGGCAGAGAAAAGAGACTATTACGAGGTACTGGGCGTGAGCAAAGACGCCTCAGAAGATGAGATAAAAAAGGCTTACCGCAAGCTCGCGATCAAGTACCACCCCGACCGTAACCCCGGCGATAAGGCAGCAGAGGAGAAGTTCAAGGAAGCAGCAGAGGCCTACGAAGTGCTGCACGACCCACAGAAGCGGCAGCAATACGACCAGTTCGGCTTCGATGGCCCCAGTGGCTTCGGCGGAGGCGGCTTCGGCGGAGGTGGCATGGACATGGACGACATATTCTCCATGTTCGGTGACATCTTCGGCGGGCATAGCGGCTTCGGAGGCTTTGGTGGAGGCGGTTTTGGCGGAGGCGGCCGGCAGAGCAGCCAGCGCGTGTACCGCGGATCCGACCTTCGTTTGAAAGTGAAGTTGTCGTTGCAGGATATCGCCAGCGGCGTGACCAAGCGCTTCAAGGTCAAGGAGGACGTAACGTGCGAGCAATGCCACGGCACAGGCGCCGAGAACGGAGCCCAGCCAGAGACCTGCCCCACCTGTCACGGCAGCGGCGTCGTGTCGCGCACCGTGCGGTCTATGTTTGGCATGATGACTACACAAAGCGAGTGCCCCACCTGCCATGGCGAAGGCACCGTCATCAAGAACAAGTGCAAGGCCTGTGGAGGCAGCGGTGTTGTCAAGGGCGAGAAAGTAGTAGAGATACACATCCCGGCAGGCGTAGAAGAAGGCATGGTGCTCAACGTACAGGGCAAAGGCAACGCCGGTCCACACAACGGCATTGCTGGCGACATCCAGGTGCTTATCGAGGAAGAAAAAGACAACACATTCGTACGCGACAAGCAGGACATCATCTACAACCTGCTGCTCGACTTCCCAACAGCCGCCCTGGGCGGAGAGGCGCAGATACCTACCATCGACGGAAAGAAGATCGCACTAAAGATTGAGCCGGGAACACAACCCGGGAAAGCCGTCAGACTGAGAGGGAAAGGACTGCCCGCCGTACAAGGATACGGAACAGGCACCGGCGACCTCATCGTCAACATGAGCGTCTTTGTGCCGAAGACACTCAGCAAGGAAGAACGCAAAGCCATTGAGCAATTGCGAGAGAGCGAGAACTTCAAGGGTGACAACTCTACGAAGAAAAGCATCTTCGAGAAGTTCAAGAACTATTTCAACTAATTGGCATGTGACACGACCGTCAGACTAAATAAGGTCATCAGACAATAGAGAGGAGTTAAGACACAGGCGTCTTGAAGGCCGTGACTTAACTCCTCTTACTTATATCACCAACATTAAACTTACTTACGACAAACAACCATGACATACGCAGAAACCGTACAATACCTCTTTCATTCGGCTCCCGTCTTTGAACACGTAGGCGCCTCTGCCTACAAAGAAGGGTTAAGCAACACGCTGGCGCTTGATCGTCACTTTGGTCATCCCCATCAGGCTTTCAAGACCATCCATATCGCAGGCACCAATGGAAAAGGATCCTGTTCTCATACCATCGCAGCCATCCTACAGGCCGCAGGCTACAAGGTTGGGCTGTACACATCGCCCCATCTTGTGGACTTCCGCGAACGCATACGCGTCAACGGGCAGCCTATCTCCGAGCAGCGTGTCGTCGACTTCGTGGCCAAGGAACGCAGTTTCTTTGAGCCGCTGCATCCCTCTTTCTTCGAACTGACGACCGCGCTGGCCTTTCTTTATTTCAAGGAGCAGCACGTCGACGTGGCTGTCGTTGAGGTAGGACTGGGCGGACGTCTCGACTGCACCAACATCATCTCACCGGAACTGAGCATCATCACCAACATCAGCTTCGACCACACGCAGTTCCTAGGCAACACGCTGGCCAAGATAGCCGGCGAGAAAGCCGGTATCATCAAGCCACAGACACCGGTGGTAATCGGAGAGGACGTGCCGGAGACGCGTCCCGTCTTCGAAGCCAAGGCGCGCGAGTGCCAGGCGCCCATCATCTTTGCCCAGGACCATCCCGAGGTGATCAGCTCCTCGCCCTGCCCCACTACAGGCGGCCGTGACTTCACTACCACCGACTATGGCCAAGTTCACGGCGAACTGGGCGGTGACTATCAGGTGAAGAACATGAACACGGTGCTCACCGCTCTCAACATCCTGCGTACGAAGTTCAACCTCTCCAGTCAGCCCATCACCGAGGGTCTGACCCATGTCACGGAACTCACCGGCTTGCGCGGTCGCTGGGAACAGTTGCGCACACAGCCAACGGTGATCTGCGACACCGGTCACAATGTCGGCGGATGGCAGTACCTCGCGCCGCAGATTGCTGCCCAGCCCTGTCGCCACCGCCGCATCGTATTCGGCATGGTCGACGACAAAGACATCGACACCGTCATGCACCTATTGCCCCGCGACGCTGTCTACTACTGGGTGCAGCCCACCTCAAAGCGAGCTTTCCCGGCAGACAAAGTGACAGAAGAGGCAGAACGCGCCGGACTCAAAGGGCGCAACTGCGGTTCGGTGGCCAACGGCTACCGGCAGGCATTGGCCGATGCCACACCCGACGACTTCATTTTTGTGGGTGGTTCAAGCTATGTTGTGGCAGATTTACTGGCTCTAAACGATTTTTAACACACCCGATAATCATTATTTTGACGTTTTAGTTGTCGTTCCCGTTTATTTTTACTTACTTTGCAGAAAAGAAAAGAGACAAACAACTAAAAACTTTCAAATATGGCAAATACTGAAGAAACACCAAACGCATGTGGTCTGTGCCGCAAAGACTTCCAGACCACCGTTAACGGAAAGAAAACTGATCTCTTTGTGCTGCGCAACAGCCAGGGTAACGAAGTAGCCATAACCAATTACGGCGGCGCCGTCGTTGCCATCATGGTCCCTGACAAGAATGGCAAGCTGGGCAACGTCATCATGGGTCACGACAACATCAATGATGTCATCAACTCACCCGAGCCTTACCTCTCCAGGCTGATTGGACGCTTTGGCAACCGTATCGCCAAAGGTAAGTTCACACTGCACGGCAAAGAGTACTATGTGCCCATCAACGACGGTCCCAACTCCCTGCACGGAGGCAAGAAAGGCTTCAATGTCAAGGTGTGGAACCCCGAACTCATGAACGACCACACGCTGGTACTCAACTACGTCTCTCCCTACGGCGAGGAAGGTTACAGTGGCGAGATGAAGGTCACGGTGGAATACACGTGGACCGACGACAACGAGCTGCACATCGACTACCTGGCCTGCACCAACAAGAAGACGATTATCAACCTCACCCATCACGCTTTCTTCGCTTTGGCAGGTATTGCAGACCCGACTCCTACTGTGGAAAACGTTGAGCTGCAACTCAATGCAGACTTCTATCTCCCCATTGATTCTACGTCCATTCCCACTGGTGAGATAAGATTTGTGAAGGACACCCCCTTTGATTTCACTACGCCGAAACCCATCGGCCGCGACATCAATGCCGACAACGAACAGATCAAGAACGGCACCGGCTTCGATCACTGCTACGTGCTCAACAAGCATGAGGTTGGCGAGCTGAGTTTTGCTGCAAGAGCCTACGAGCCCGTCTCTGGCAGAACCCTCGAGATGTACACCACAGAGCCCGGCGTGCAGCTCTACACCGGCAACTTCCTGGCCGGCATCAAGGGCACACACGGCGCTACCTACCCCAAGCGCTCCGCCATCTGCCTGGAAGCACAGCACTTCCCCGACTCACCCAACCGTCCTTACTTCCCATCCGTCGTACTCGACCCGGGCGACCGTTACCACCAGACCACCATCTATCGTTTTGGTGTGAAGAAATAAGCAATTCTACCTGCCACGGCTTTGTTTATTATAACAAGGTCGTGGCATCGGTTTGCAAACAAACAGACAAGCTTACTATAACCAATTAATAAACAACAATATGGAAATTGAATTCGTAAGAAGCCGTTTCGTCAAGCACTTTGATGGAATGACCGGTAATATCTATGCATCTCCTGGAAGAATCAACCTTATCGGTGAGCACACCGACTACAACGGCGGTTTCGTGTTCCCGGGCGCTGTGGAGCAAGGCATCATGGCTGAGATCAGGCCCAACGGACAGCAGACCTGCAACGTCTACTCCATCGACCTGAAGGACATGGCCCATTTCCGTCTCGATGATCCCGAAGGACCCAAGGCTACCTGGGCCCGCTACATCTATGGCATCTGCAAAGAAATGATGGCGCTGGGTGTCGACGTCAAGCCATTCAACGCTGCCTTCGCAGGCGACGTACCCCTGGGTGCCGGCATGTCATCGAGCGCAGCCCTCGAGAGCTGCTTCGCCTATGCCCTCAACGACCTCTTCGGCGACAACAAAGTATCGAAGTGGGACATGGTGCTCGCCGGCCAGGCTACAGAGCATAAATATATCGGTGTGAACTGCGGCATCATGGACCAGTTCGCCTCTGTATTCGGCAAGAAGGGCAAGCTCATGCGTCTCGACTGCCGCAGCCGTGAGTTTGAGTACTTCCCATGGGAGCCAAAGGGCTACAAGCTGGTGCTGCTCAACTCAAAGGTGAAACACGAGCTCAAGGGTTCTCCCTACAACGACCGTCGCAACTCATGCGAAAACGTCGTAAAGAAACTCAGCGAGAAATTCCCCGACCGTAAGTTTGAAACCTTACGCGACGCCAACTGGGACGACCTCGAGGCCGTAAAGGCAGAGGTCAGCGCCGAGGACTATAAGCGTGCCCACTTCGTACTCGGTGAGGTAGACCGCGTGCTTGCCGTAAGCGACGCGCTGCAGAAAGGCGACTACGAGACTGTCGGACAAAAGATGTATGAGACCCACGAGGGCCTGAGCAAGGAATATGAGGTAAGCTGCGAGGAGCTTGACTTCCTCAACGACATCGCCAAGGCCGACGGCGTGACCGGCAGCCGTATCATGGGCGGTGGCTTCGGCGGCTGCACCATCAACCTGGTGAAGGACGACCTCTACGACAAGTTCATCGCTGACGCCAAAAAGCAGTTCAACGACAAGTACGGCCACGAGCCTCAGGTCATCGACGTCGTCATCGGTGACGGCTCACGCCGCATCTGCTAAGACTGAGCGATTGCGTCGGAAGGCCACAAGGCAGTAGGCGCAACGACACAACCTGCCAGCAAAAACTGACAACCCCATAGAGCCTGCCACCAAGCCAAAGCTGCTGTGGCAGGCTTTTTCTAAGACAAGCTTAACATTTGAAACAACAACATTAATCAACACGCAACATGAATATCAAAACAGTGGGACTGGCCAGTGACCATGCCGGATTTGCCCTCAAACAATATGTCAAGCATTATCTCGACGAGAAGCACATCCCCTACAAGGATTTCGGCTGCTTCTCAGAGGAATCATGCAACTATGCCGAGTTCGGCCATCTGCTAGGCGCAGCCATTGACAATGGCGAGGTATATCCCGGCATTGGTATCTGCGGTTCCGGAGAAGGCATCTCCATGACGCTGAACAAGCACCAGAAGGTGAGAGCCGGACTGTGCTGGATTCCGGAGATTGCCCATCTGATCCGTCAGCACAACGACGCGAATGTGCTGGTCATGCCAGGCCGTTTTATTGATGAGAAGACTGCCCACGACATTCTGGACGAGTTCTTCAACACAGAATTTGAAGGCGGTCGCCACCTGCAGCGCATCAAGAGGATACCCCTCAGACCTGAGGAATAAGCACCAAATACACCCCTAAAAAACGGAAAGCAGTAGGATGCACCAACTTCAAGCATCCTGCAGCTGTTCCGAATGTTGCCATGAAGAAACCTATCAAATGAATCATACCAGCCGGGGAGCAAAAGCATGCAACTTATTAGTAATTCACCTCCACAACTTAGAGAATAAAACGCCCAACTATTTATTACGCTGATTGGTACCTAAAAAATTTGTAGAGTTATTTGCTTTTTCGTATTTTTGCAAATAATAAGAACGAACAACACGCAATGAACAACGTTTTGCTTATCTACACAGGCGGTACCATTGGCATGGGACAGAACCCTCTCACTGGCGCACTGGAGCCTCTCGACTTCAATCATTTGGAAGATTCAATGCCCGAGTTTAAGCTCATCCGCGCAGACATCGATGTATATCAATTCTGTCCTCCCATCGACTCCAGCGATATGCAACCGCGTTTCTGGGCACAAATCGTACGCATCATTTCGAAGAACTACAACCGCTACGACGGTTTTGTCATACTGCATGGCACCGACACCATGGCCTACACAGCCTCGGCCCTCTCCTTCATGCTGGAGAACCTTACCAAGCCGGTCATACTCACCGGCTCACAGTTGCCCATCGGACAACTGCGCACCGACGGCAAGGAGAATCTCATCACCAGCATCGAGCTGGCCACATTGAAGGACAGCAATGGTCACGCACGAATCCCCGAGGTTTGCATCTACTTCAGCGGACATCTGCTGCGCGGCAACCGCTCAACGAAAATCAACGCCGACGGGTTCTATGCGTTCAACAGCTTCAACTATCCCCATCTCTGCGAGGCTGGTGTCAACTTTACGTTCCACGACCACCACATCCTTCAACCCAACTTCGACAGGCCCATGATTCCCCATCTGGCCCTCAATGCCAACGTAGCCGTATTCAGTCTCTTCCCCGGCATTCAGGAGAAAGTCATGCACAACTTTCTCAAGACCAAGGAGCTGCGCGGCATCGTAATGCGCACCTTCGGCAGTGGCAACGCGCCAAAGAGCCCATGGCTCAGCCACATGCTGCGCGAGGCCGCAGAGCGAGGCGTCGTCATCGTCAACATCAGTCAATGCGTGGCCGGAACGGTGGAGATGAGCCGATACGACACAGGCTACCAGCTCAAGGACATGGGAGTGGTATCCGGCTATGACAGTACCGTAGAGGCTGCCATCACCAAACTGATGTTTCTCTGCGCACAGTTCAACGACCCACACATCATCAGAAACATGATGACAATGTCGCTGGCCGGTGAGATAACAACACCCGAAAAACAACAATAAGACAATGAACGAGCAATACATAGAGATAAAAGGCGCCAGAGCCAACAATCTGAAGAATATCGACCTGAAGATTCCCCGTAATAAATTCGTGGTCATCACAGGTGTGTCAGGCTCCGGCAAGTCGTCACTGGCTTTTGACACGCTTTACGCGGAAGGCCAGCGCCGTTATGTGGAGAGTTTGTCGAGCTATGCCCGCCTCTTCCTTGGCCGCATGAGCAAACCTGAGTGCGACTACATCAAGGGCCTGCCACCTGCCATCGCCATCGAGCAGAAGGTAGCCGCACGCAATCCACGCTCCACCGTGGGCACATCCACCGAGATCTACGAATATCTCCGCCTGCTCTATGCCCGCATAGGCCGCACCTACTCGCCCATCTCCGGCGAGGAAGTGAAGAAGCAGTCGGCCGAGGACGTCATTGCCAAGGTGATGACCTACAGCACCGGCACGCGCTTTATGGTGCTCTCGCCCGTCATCCTCGACGACAACCGCACGATGGACAAGCAGCTCAACACCTACCTGCAGGAGGGCTACACACGCGTGATGGTCAACGGAGAGGTAAAGCGCATAGAGGACCTCGGCGACAGCGTACCGACAGCCGACGGCGTGTGGCTCGTCATCGACCGCATGAGCGTGGCCAACGACAAGGACACCCTGTCACGCCTGACCGACTCTGTGGAGACCGCCATGTACGAAGGCCACGGTGCCTGCCGGATTGTCGTGCTGCCCTCCAACATCGCCTACGATTTCTCCTCGCGCTTTGAGGCTGACGGCATGACCTTTGAGGAGCCCAACGACAATATGTTCTCGTTCAACTCACCGGCCGGAGCCTGCCCTACGTGCGAGGGCTTTGGCAGTGTGATCGGCATCGACGAGCGACTCGTCATCCCCAACTCGGCGCTGTCGGTCTACGAGGGCTGCGTACAGTGCTGGCACGGTGACAAGATGAAAATGTGGCAAGAGGAGTTCTGCCGCAGGGCCGCAACCGTCGACTTTCCCATCTTCACACCTTATTATAAACTGTCGCAAAAAGAAAAAGACATGTTATGGCACGGACTGCCCGGCGATTTCAACAAGAAAGGTCAGTTGAAAGCCGACGCCGTCTGCATCGACGCGTTCTTCCAAATGGTGAAGGACAACATGTACAAGATACAGTACCGGGTGATGATGAGCCGTTACCGCGGCAAGACCGTGTGTCCAACCTGCCATGGCACACGGCTGAAAAAGGAAGCCACATGGGTGAAGATTGGCGGCAGAGCCATTACCGAGCTCGTTGACATGCCCATCGACCAGCTGAGCCAGTGGTTTGATAAGCTCACGCTCACCGAGCACGAGCAGCAGGTGGGCCGACGCCTGTTGCTGGAGATAAAGTCACGGCTCGGCTTCTTGTGCGAGGTGGGTCTCGGCTACCTCACGCTCTCCCGGCAGGCCTCGACGCTTTCCGGCGGTGAGAGCCAGCGCGTAAGGCTCACTACCTCACTCGGATCGCCGCTGGTGGGCAGTCTTTATATCCTCGACGAACCGAGCATCGGCCTGCACAGTCGCGACACCGACCGACTCATACGGGTGTTGCGGCAACTGCAACAGCAGGGCAACACCGTGGTGGTCGTAGAGCATGACGAGGAAATCATGCGGGCCGCTGACTGGCTGATCGACATCGGACCCGACGCCGGCACCCACGGTGGCGAGGTCGTCTACGAAGGTCCTGTGCCACAGGCTGTCAAGGACAGATCGACTCAAGAGAGCCAGCAACTCATCAGCCAGTTCCCACGCAGCTACACGCTGAAATATCTCACTCACGAGGAACAGATTCCCATACCCGCCTCACGCCGGCAATGGAACAAAAGCATCATACTGCGTGGTTGCCGCATGAACAACCTGAAGAACATCGATGTCAAGCTGCCGCTCAACGTACTGACAGCCGTCACCGGTGTCTCAGGTTCGGGTAAGTCAAGTCTCATCAAAGGCATTCTCTACCCCGCACTCAAACGGCACATGAACGAAGCGGCCGACCTGCCCGGCGAATATCTCTCACTCGAAGGTGACTGGGCCGACCTGCGCCATGTGGAGTTTGTCGATCAGAATCCTATCGGCAAGAGCACCCGTTCCAACCCTGCCACCTATCTCAAAGCCTACGACGCCATACGGCAGTTGTTTGCTGAGCAACCTTTAGCCAAGCAACTTGGCTTCACGTCGCAGTACTTCTCCTTCAATGCTGAAGGCGGCAGATGCGAGGAATGCAAGGGTGCCGGCGTCATCACAGTGGAAATGCAGTTCATGGCCGACCTTCAACTGACGTGTGAGGCCTGCCACGGCAAGCGTTTCAAGAAAGAAGTCCTCGACGTGCGCTATGAAGGCAAGAACATCGATGACGTGCTCAACATGACCGTCGACGAAGCCATCGACTTCTTCAGTGCCCACAACCAAAAGACCATCGTCAACCGTCTGCGTCCATTGTCCGACGTGGGACTGGGCTATATCCAGCTTGGACAGAACTCCTCCACGCTGTCAGGCGGTGAGAACCAACGCGTAAAGATGGCCTACTTCATCGGGCAGGAGAAACAGGATCCCACATTGTTCATCTTCGACGAGCCCACCACCGGTCTGCATTTCCACGACATCGCCCGACTGCTCCGTTCCTTCGACGCTCTCATCCAACGCGGCCACACCGTGCTGGTCATCGAGCACAACACCGAAGTCATCAAATGCGCCGACTGGGTCATCGACCTGGGACCTGACGGTGGCAATGCTGGTGGCAATGTAGTGGCCACAGGCACACCGGAGGAAATCGCAAAGAACAAGAACAGCGTTACCGGACGTTACATCCAAGACAAACTGCAATGACACGACTGTCCATACTCATCCCCACGTACAACGACCGGTGCCTGACGCTGGTCAGCGAACTGGCCCGTCAGGCGGAAGCCATCGACGGTCTCCTATGGGAGATTGTCGTGGCCGACGACGTGTCGACCGACCAGGACGTGGTGAAGGAGAACAGAACCATCAACCACATAGTCCATTGTCATTATATCTTCAAGTCGGTCAACAACGGGCGCGCCGCCATCCGTAACTTCCTCGTCAGCCGGGCCTGCGGCGACTGGCTGCTGCTGATCGACGGCGACCTGATCGTGGCCGACCGGCAGTTGCTGCGCCATTACGTGGACATCATCGGGAAGGCAGACATCGTATGCGGCGGTTACCGTGTCATGACAGGACCTAAAGGCAATCTCCGTTACACCTACGAGTGGCACGCCCGCAAACTGCAACGTGCCGACTACCGCAGCCGCCACCCCTGGGAGAACTTCAAAGTAAGCAACACACTCTTCCGACGTGAAGTACTCGAACAGCACCCTTTCGACCAAAGGTTTCAGAAGTATGGTTACGAAGATGTGCTCCTCGGCACAACGCTCCGCGAGGCAGGCTATACCATCCGCCATATCGACGCCCCTGTGGGGTTTCTCCGTTATGAGAGCAACCGCAGTTTTGTGAGCAAGTCTGTGGAAGCCTTGGACACCCTCGTCGACTTCCATGACGAGTTGTATGCCGTAGCGCCCATGCTACGTTTGGCCGACCGTCTCAGACAGACGCTCTTGGGACGACTGTTGCGGAAGCTCTATCAAACCTGTAAACTGAATTGGCTCAATAACCTTGTATCCGACAAACCTTCGCTTTTGGTTTTCCGGCTCTATAAAATAGGCTATCTGCTCAATCGTCTTTCACATGCTTCCACCTCGGCAAAGCACGAAGACTGACCTTCCATTTCTCATTCTGATAAACCATCGGAAGATCAAACACACCCGCCTCCACCACATGGCGGCTCGTGCCGATGGAATCCATAGCCAGAAAATGCTTCACCTGCATGGTGACGACGGCTGTCGTGTCGTCATCGCCATAGTCAACGTCGCTCAACTCACAGGTCGCACCCTCACTCATCGCCCGCAGCGAGTCGATATCCTCCTGGTCTACCTGCGACGAAGCATACTGCAACCATATGACAGAGGAATCCGTCACATGTGGAACAGCCTTCGCAAACTGCCAGTTGAAATAAGCCTCAGCAAAAGAGTCTGCCGTCTCTTCCAACTGATCCTCACTGCCATTGTGGCAACCCGCAAGAGGGATATAGAAGAAGATAAAGAGAGCAAAGGTAGCAAAAATGGATAGGAACTTCTTGAATAGCAACTGCCGTCTTTTCATTAACTATACTGACAAAATGAATGATACTTTGCAAAGTTAAACATTTTTGTACTTACGCAAGAAAGGAATGTGGATTGTTTTTCCTAATTTTGTAGAAAAATACGACATTAATGCTTCACTTCGTTTCATTTGGCAGTGGCAGCAGTGGCAATTGCAGCCTGCTCTACACCGATGAGGAGGCCCTCCTCATTGATGCGGGTGTTGGCGTGCGCACCCTAAAGAAGCATCTCAAGAGCTATGGGCTCACACTGAGAGATTCTTTGGGGATACTCATCACTCATGACCATGCTGACCATGTGAGGTCGGTTGGATGTCTGAGTCACGACTACGACCTGCCCGTTTTCACCACCCATGGTGCCCATGAGGGCATCACTAAGAACTGGAGTGTGAGGAAGAAGATAGAGCCCGATCATGTAAAGATCATCGAGAAAGGCACGTCCTTCCACCTTGGTCCCTTCACCATCACTCCTTTCGGCGTCCCACATGACAGCACCGACAACGTAGGCTACCGCATTGTCTACGGTGACGTCAACTTTGTGCTGATGACTGACATCGGGCACCTCACCGACGAGATGAAAGGCTACATCGCCGAAGCCAACTACCTCGTCATCGAAGCCGACTATGAGCCACAGATGCTGGCAGCCGGTCCTTACCCTCAGCACTTGAAAGAACGTATCGCAGGACCTTACGGTCATCAGAGCAATCAGGAATGCGCAGAGGCATTGGCTGCATACGCCACGCCAAGGCTCAAGCATGTATGGCTGTGCCATCTGAGTGACGAGAGCAATCATCCCGACCTGGCTGAGAAGACGGTAAAGCAGCTTCTCAGAGATCATGGCATTGTAGCCGGAAATGAGAAAGGAGCTGACTTCGCCCTCGACGTGCTCAAGCGAAAGACGCCTTCGGAGGTATTCGACCTCTTATAGACAGGTAGGAGCGAGGACATGACAGCGTCCACAGGTGATTGGTACGTCTCTATTCAGGTTACAGTTTGTAAGCTAAACACCATACGCAAGAATAAAAGCGAGGCTTTTCTTTTCTCTCTCAATTATATTGCGTAAATTTGCAGCATCAATAGACAGATACCACAGACATGGACATCGTAATCGTCAAATATAATGCAGGCAACCTCTATTCGGTAGTGAACGCATTCCGTCGTCTGGGCGTAGAACCCGTCATCACCGACGACGCATCACGTATCGCCCAGGCCGACAAGGTCATCTTCCCCGGACAAGGTAGTGCGCAGACAACCATGGCTTATCTTCGGGCCCACCGTCTCGACGAGGTCATACGCAGTCTGAAGCAGCCCGTATTGGGTATCTGCGTAGGACAGCAGTTGCTTTGCAGTCATTCCGAGGAAGGCGATGTCGACTGCATCGGCATCTTTCCCACACTTGTCAAGCGTTTCCAGCCTACTTGTCACGAGGAGAAGGTGCCTGCCATGGGATGGCAGGCTCTTGCCAGTGTTTCATCACCGCTCTTCGAGGGTATCAGTGCAGGCGACTATGTCTATTTCGTGCATAGCTATTATGTACCACTCTGTCCCTATACCATTGCCCAGGCCAACTATATCCTGCCTTACTCGGCGGCCCTTCACAAGGATAATTTCTGGACCACCCAGTTCCATCCCGAAAAGAGCGGCAAGGTAGGAGAAAGGCTTCTCCGCAACTTCCTTGACAACATAAACGTTTGAAATCCACATCACGATGAACATACCCATCCTCATCCCAGCCATTGACATCATTGACGGCAAGTGCGTACGCTTGACGAAGGGAGACTATGCCCAAAAGAAAGTGTACAATGACAATCCGGTCGACATGGCAAAGGATTTTGAGCAGATGGGCTTCACACGGCTGCATGTCGTTGACCTCGACGGGGCCAAAGCCAAACATATCGTCAATGAGAAGGTACTGCGTGGCATCACCGCCAGCACCCGGCTGACCGTCGACTTCGGAGGAGGCATCAAGACTGACGATGACCTGCAAAGGGCCTACGACGCCGGTGCGGCCATGGTCACCGTGGGCAGTGTCGCCGTGACCCATCCCGAGCAGCTGACGAAGTGGCTCGGTCGTTATGGCGCAGAGCGACTCATCCTCGGTGCCGACGTGAGACAGGGCAAGATCAGTATCAACGGATGGCTCGAGGACTCGGCCATCGACCTGCTGCCATTTCTGAAACGCTATGTGGATCAAGGCATACGAAACGTGCTGTGCACAGAGATTTCACGCGACGGCACTCTGCAGGGACCGGCCATCGACCTTTACAAGAACATCCTGTCGCAGTTTCCCCATATCAACCTCATCGCATCGGGCGGCGTGGGCAGCATTGCCGACATCAGAGCGCTCGCCCAGGCCCACATTCCTTCCGTGGTCTTCGGCAAGGCATGGTACGAGGGACGCATCACGCTCAAGGATATCAATGAACTGAAGAACGAATGACACAGACTTCCTATAACTCACTGGCCAAGCGCATCATCCCCTGTCTGGATGTCAAAGACGGCATGACAGTCAAAGGCACTCACTTCGTGAACCTCCGTCAGGCCGGCGACCCGGTGGCACTGGGAAAGGCCTACAGCGATGCCGGTGCCGACGAGCTGGTATTCCTCGATATCACGGCCACGGTGGAAGGACGCAAGACCTTTGCCGACATGGTGAGCCGTGTGGCGCAACAGATCAACATCCCCTTCACCGTCGGCGGCGGCATCAATACCATCGACGACGTGGAACGTCTGCTCAATGCGGGGGCCGACAAGATCAGCGTCAACTCTGCGGCCATACGCCATCCTGAGCTCATCGACGAGATAGCCGCGCGCTTCGGCTCGCAGGTTTGCGTCTGTGCCATTGATGCCCGCCACGACGCCGACGGCTGGTTCTGCTACGTGAAAGGCGGACGTGAGCGCACAGAGCGTCCTCTGCTCGACTGGGCCAAAGAGGCTGCCGACCGTGGGGCCGGAGAGATACTCTTCACCAGTATGGACCACGACGGCGTGAAGAACGGCTTCGCCTGTGAACAGCTCGCCGTGCTGGCCGACAACCTGTCCATACCCGTCATCGCCAGTGGCGGAGCAGGAAAGAAAGAGCATTTCCTCGAAGCCTTCACAGTGGGCAAGGCCGACGCAGCTCTCGCGGCAAGCGTATTTCATTTCGGTGAGATAGAGATACCGGAGCTTAAACAATATCTGCGCGAACAGGGCGTGAACGTCAGATGTTAGACGCCCATTAACATACAACGGCAGCTTCGCTCCTGCCAAACAATGACTGTAACAGTCGTCAGCCGTTGGGCTGTAATAAACGTCAGTAACAAACCATTCTGAAATGACAAACGATATAGACTTCGACAAGATGAACGGCCTCGTGCCAGCCATCATACAAGACGCCGTAACCGGCAAGGTCCTCATGTTGGGCTTCATGAACAAGGAAGCTTATGAGAAGACTCTCAGCACTAAGCTGGTGACCTTCTGGAGCCGTACTCGCCAGTGTCTGTGGACCAAGGGCGAGACGTCGGGCAACTACCTTCACCTCGTCAGCCTCAAAGAAGACTGCGACCACGACACCCTGCTTATCGAAGTTCACCCTGACGGTCCGGTATGTCATCTCGGCACCGACACGTGCTGGGCAGAGCAGAATGAAGTGAACCCCATCAGCTTTCTCATCGAGCTGCAGGACTTCATCAGCAAGCGCCACGAAGAAATGCCGGAAGGCAGCTATACCACCAGCCTCTTTCGCAAAGGCGTGAACAAGATGGCACAGAAGGTGGGCGAGGAAGCCGTAGAGACAGTCATCGAAGCCACCAATGGCACCAACGAGCAACTCATCTACGAGTCATCCGACCTGCTCTACCACCTCATCGTGCTCCTCACCTCGAAAGGACTGCGTCTCGAAGACGTGGCAGCAGAACTGGCCAAGCGACACAACCCCGACTGGGACAAGGCACGCCGACTGGCTAAAAGCAAAGAATAATAATCACCCGCAAGACATACAATCGGGCTTCAGACATGTAACCAAGCCCGTATAATCAGGCTATCGTAACCCACTTAGCACATGTTGATAGAATATAATAAAGTAAAAGTTTACCAGCAAGACAATCTCATCCTCGACGACGTCGACTTCCATGTTGACGAAGGCGAACTGGTTTATCTCATCGGCAAAGTCGGCTCGGGCAAGAGCAGTCTGCTCAAGACCCTCTATTGTGAGCTGGACCTTTATAAGGACGAAGCCGATAAGGCTGAAGTGCTGGGCCGTAACATGCTTACCTTGAAGAGAAAGGACATACCTGCCCTCAGACGTGAGATGGGCATCATCTTCCAGGACTTCCAGCTGTTGCGCGACCGTAACATATACCAGAACCTCTACTTCGTGTTGAGGGCAACAGGTTGGAAAGACAAGAAGAAGATAAAAGACCGCATCGCTGAAGTGCTGGAGGCGGTTGGCATGACAGACAAGATCCATTCCATGCCTCACGAGCTGTCGGGAGGTGAGCAGCAACGCATCAGCATCGCTCGTGCCCTGCTCAACAAGCCCAAGATCATCATCGCCGACGAGCCTACCGGCAACCTCGACCCGGAAACAGCCAACAACATCGTGAGTCTGCTCAAGGACATCACGCTCAATGGCACATCCGTTGTAATGTCCACCCATAATATCTCCATGCTCAATCGCTTCCCAGGTGTGGTGTACCGCTGCAAGGATGGGCACCTCGCCGACGTGACCAATGAGTTCAACAATCTTGACCTCACAGAGGACGGCGTAGAGAACCCGCAGGACAACGCTGCTGCGGATGAGAACTATCAACAATAAAAACAAACAACAAAACAAGGCAGATATGAAGGTAATGAAATTTGGAGGAACTTCCGTCGGGAGTCCCGCACGTATGAAAGAAGTAGCCAAGCTCATTACAAAGTCAGGCGAGCCCACCTTTGTGGTGCTGTCGGCAATGAGTGGCACGACAAACAGCCTCGTTGAGATCAGTAATTATCTCTATAAGAAAAACCCGGATGGTGCCAACGAAGTCATCAACAGACTGGAGGAGAAATACCTCCAGCACATTGAGGAACTGTATAGCAACGATGAGTACAAGACACGCACGAAAGACTTCCTTTTGAGCGAGTTCAACCTCCTGCGCTCATACACCAAAGGCATGTTCACCAGTTTCGAGGAGAAGATCGTCGTCGCTCAAGGAGAAATCATGTCGACCAACATGGTGAACAACTACCTTCAAGAGCAAGGCGTAAAGAGCACCTTGCTGGACGCGCTGTCATTCATGCGCACCAACAAGAACTCAGAGCCCGACCCCACCTATATCAAGGAGCATTTGGCCAGCGTGCTGTCACAGTGTCCCGGTCAGCAGATCTACATCACGCAAGGCTTCATCTGCCGCAACGCGTATGGAGAGGTGAGCAACCTGCAACGCGGTGGTTCCGACTATACGGCTTCCCTCATCGGTGCCGCTCTACCTGCCGACGAGATACAGATCTGGACCGACATCGACGGTATGCACAACAATGATCCACGCTTCGTCGATCATACAACGGCCGTGCATCAACTCAACTTCGAGGAAGCCGCTGAGCTGGCTTACTTCGGAGCGAAGATTCTGCACCCCACCTGCGTGCAACCTGCCAAATACGCCGGCATCCCCGTACGTCTCAAAAACACCATGGAGCCTGACGCTGAAGGAACCATCATCAACAACGACCTTAAGCGCAATGCCATCAAAGCCGTGGCCGCAAAGGACAACATTACGGCCATTAAGATCAAGTCGTCCCGTATGTTGCTGGCTACGGGCTTCCTGCGCAAGGTGTTTGAGATCTTCGAGAGCTATCAGACGCCCATCGACATGATTACTACCTCTGAGGTAGGCGTGAGTATGAGCATAGACAACAACACTCATCTCGACGAGATTGTGGACGAGCTGAAGAAATACGGCACAGTAACCGTCGACACCGACATGTGCATCATCTGCGTTGTGGGCGACCTCGACTGGAGCAATGTCGGCTTCGAGTCGGAAGCCACCGAGGCTATGAAGAACATCCCCGTGAGAATGATCAGCTATGGCGGCTCCAACTACAATATCTCTTTCCTCATTAAGGAGTCTGACAAGAAGAGAGCACTGCAGAGCTTGAGCGACACCTTATTTAAAGAATAGTTTAATTAATACACACCTTATATTAATATACCCCACATGGTATATCTAATATAAACAGACAGAGATATATGAAGACTTCGTTTCCCACAGACCTGTTCAACAAGGTTCAGACACCGTTCTACTACTACGACACCGCGGTGCTGCAGGCAACACTGAAAAGCGTGAAGCAAGAGGCTGCCCGACATGCCGGTTTTGTGGTTCATTATGCGGTCAAGGCAAACGCCAATTCCAAGGTCCTGCGTCTCATTGCAGAGCAAGGACTGGGCGCCGACTGTGTGAGTGGAGGTGAGATACAGGCTGCACTGGCGGCTGGCTTTCCGGCCTCGCAGATCGTCTATGCCGGTGTAGGCAAGGCGGATTGGGAAATCAACACCGCGCTCGATGCCAACATCTTCTGCTTCAACGTAGAGAGCAAACCCGAGTTGGAGGTGATCAACGAACTGGCAGCCCAGAAAGGGAAAACAGCCAATGTCTGCTTCCGCATCAATCCCGATGTCGGGGCTCACACCCATGTCAACATCACGACGGGACTGGCGGAGAACAAGTTCGGCATTGCCATGAGCGACATGATGCCGCTCATCCGCGAGGCACAGTCACTTCCACACATCCACTTCATCGGTCTCCATTTCCATATCGGCAGTCAGATTCTTGAGATGGCTGACTTTGAGAATCTCTGCAACCGCATCAATGAGCTGCAGGACATGCTCGAGAAGGAACAGATTAAAGTGGAGAACATCAACGTGGGCGGTGGTCTCGGCATCCGCTATGACGATCCCGACGGCCACCCCGTCCCCGACTTTAAGGCCTATTTCGACTGCTATGCCAAGCACCTCCAGTTGCGCGCCGGTCAGAAGGTCCACTTCGAGCTGGGCCGCTCCATCGTCGGCCAGATGGGCAGCCTCATCACTCGCACACTCTACGTCAAGCAAGGCACCGCCAAGCAGTTCTGCATTGTCGACGGCGGCATGAGCGACCTCATCCGGCCCGCCCTCTACCATGCTCATCATGAGATACAGAATATCAGCAGCCAAGAACCCGAAGAGGTGTACGACGTCGTTGGACCCATCTGTGAGTCAAGCGATGTCTTTGGCAAAGACGTGACAATAAGCAAAGCCCACCGGGGTGACCTCATCGCCATCCGGTCGGCAGGCGCCTACGGTGAAATCATGGCAAGCCATTACAACTGCAGGCCACTGCCCAAAGGCTATCTCACTGAAGATTTGTAATCCATGAACTATCCCATCGTCATCAACGATTTTACCATCATCTGTGCAGCGTTGCTCCTGATAGTAACCTTACTGTCAGCCCTTTTCAATCCTTTCCTGCGTTTCAGGAAACCGGCTGACAGCACGGTCATGCCCGGCGACAACGACTCCTCTGGCAACGAGGCTCAACCCGTTGACAGCTCCTCCGACGCGACAGCCACCGACGCTGTTTCC
>Ga0256406_1003131_pt1 | contig 21324 bp, 14 predicted proteins | sample RumenRJG_03DNA_FD_185986 | JGI IMG/M metagenome (GOLD analysis project Ga0256406, IMG submission 185986) | Bovine rumen microbial communities from Lethbridge, Alberta, Canada - RJG_03 | ecosystem: Host-associated > Mammals > Digestive system > Stomach > Rumen | place: Canada: Alberta | collected... | reverse complement strand
TCCCCCGTCATGTGGTGGCGCAACTGGTCGCCCGATGCGCCGAAGCAGACCACATCACACGGCAACCGGCTCATTTGTACTCCCAACGGACAGTTCTATTTAGACTATCAGGAGGATAAGAACAGCGTACCCAACATCTACAATTTCGACCCCTTCAAAGGTTTGAACGACAAAGAGCAGAAATTCGTTCTCGGTGTCCAGGGTAATCTTTGGACAGAATGGGTACCCTCGGTTGACCGTATGTGGTACCAGGCGTTTCCTCGTATGCTGGCTGTAGCCGAACTGGGATGGAGTCAGCACGAACGCATGAATTTGGATGACTTCAATCAACGTTTGTCCAGTCATTTCGGCAGACTCCACAAGATGGGTGTTCGATATCGTATCCCCGATTTGACAGGCTTCCACAGCGTTAACGTTTTCACCGACAAGGCTGAGGTGAAGGTTCGCTGTGCTGACCCGTCGGCACTCATCCGATATACCACCGACAGCTCCATACCTCAAATGGAGTCAAAGGCTTACACACAACCGTTCACCATCAGCAAGAGCACGGATTTCACTTTCCGCACCTTTAGCAAGGACGGTCACAAGGGAGATGTCTACCGATTCAGCTTTGTCCGCGAGGACTATGCGCCTGCTGTCAATGTAAATCCCACAGCCAGTGGTTTGAAGGCCAGGTGGTATGACTATCGTGGAGCCAACTGTGCCGGAATCACGGCAGCACCGTTCAAGGGGGACTATACCGTTGATGCCCCGGGAATTCCTAATGGAGCAGAAGGTAACATCGGGCTGGTCATCACGGGATATGTCTATGTTCCCGAAACTGCCGTCTATACCTTCTCTCTTCTTTCTGACGATGGCAGCAACCTCTATCTTGACGGGAAGAAGGTGGTGGACAACGATGGAGAGCATAGTCCGCACGAACTTGCCGGACAACATGCGATGTGCAAGGGATGGCACGAGATTAAACTGGAGTACTTCGATCATAACGGTGGCTGTCTGAAGCTCAGTATAACAGATGCCAACGGCAAGCCCGTTCAGACCGCTTTCAAGCACTGATCTCATCTTGTGAATTCCTTTATCGCTTACGGGCACGAAAGAAGGGATTGTCCTCTATGGGGCAATCCCTTCTCAATTATGGGGCTTACTAATTTTTATCAGCCAACTTCAATCTTCTTGGTCTCCTTCTCTGCCTTCGCTGTGCGAGGGAGCGTGATGCGAAGCACGCCGTTGTCGACCTTAGCTTCAATCTTGTCCTTCTCAACGTCGTCTGGCAGCGTCAGAGCCTGCTCATAATTGCTGTAAGAGAACTCGCGGCGCAGATAGTGCTCCTTCTTGTTCTCGTCCTTCTTTTCGTTCTTGTGCTCCATCTTGATGCAAAGGTTACCCTCTTTGTCCAGATTCACTTTGAAGTCATCCTTCGTGGTGCCCGGAGCAGCAAGCTCGATTTCGTAGTTCTTTTCGTTCTCCTTGACATTGATAGCCGGTGCCGTGACATTCATGCGGGGCATCCAACTTGTGTCAAGCATATCATCGAAATCATTGTCCAACCAATTGTTCATGTCTCTTAAAACTGGATACAACATAATACAAACCTCCTGTTTATCATTTAGTTCTTTATTTGTCTGGAGCTCTTCAGCCGTCCGCATCCACCTTGCGGTGACCCTCGTCCGACTTTGAATAAAGATTGGTTGCGCTCGGTAAATTGGAAGTAAACTTCCTTTGCGCTAGCTTGCAAATCTTTTCGAACTTCACTATCCTATATACAAGAGCTGTGCCGTGGCCCCAATGGTGACAATTTGCGGCAATATTGTCAGCAAAGCTTAAATAATTTATACATTGCCGTCACCATTGTCACTTTCCCATTGCTGCCATTCCTTCATGGCCTCTTTCCAGTCGGTAGTCTCACCGGTCTTCGCAGCATTTCTCTGTTTTTCGGCCTCGTCACGGGAACGGTCGCGTGCTCGCTTCGCCTTCATGGCCTCGATGGTGGCATCGTCGAGAATTTCAATAACCCCACGGCGTATGGCAGCTTGGAGTTCCTCTTCGCCGAAAGCCTTGCCTGGCTCATTGAAATCGGAAATATTGAACTCGTAGTCTACTCTTAGCACATGGCGTATCTGTTTCTGCTTAAACCGGTTACTGGCATTCTTCTGTCGCAGAAGCTTGCTTATCTGACTGATTTCTTTCTCTGAGTATTTGTTTCGTCCCATATTACATAGCTGTGAAGGAGCGCCGGCCGCTATTCATCGTGACTTTGTCCCATGATGGGCATTCGGAGCATCCTGATGATTTTAGTCTGCAAATTTACTAAAATTCCCCGGTCTGTCAAGTCTTCTGTATCAACTATTTGCAACATTCTCTCAGGCTTCTGTTCTTGCTGCGATAGTTGATAGTGGAATCGGTACACCGTACAGATAGAAAAATCCAGGCAAAGGTGTAGGTTTTGTCAGATATTATTCGTATTTTTGCGATGTCATGTTGGTGTTCAATTAGCTTTTATTAGCAGCACTAAGCTAAGTGGAATTTCCGGCATGACACTTTGGGCGATATTTTGCGGCTCAGGAACTTATTACGAAATCTGAATTAGTGCTGCGGAATTTAGGCTATGAACAAACGAACCCTATTATTTCTAATATTAGTTGTCGTAACGGCTTTGCCTGTTGGTGCTCAGACTGTCGTTGTTGACAGCGAGAACGGATATCCTCTCGGCGGAGTGCTTGTATTCAGCAAGACTGGCTCATTCATCGACGTTAGCGACTCTCTTGGTCATCTGCCGCAAAAAGCCATGAACTTTGATTCTGTTATACTTCAGGACATATCACATAAGAGCATAACTGCCAGACTCCCTGCCGACACACTGAGAATGGAGCCTGTGGAATATCCACTTGAAGAAGTGAAGATATCATCCAAGGCCGATTACTTCAAACTGCGGGGCTATTACCGTAACTATTCCATTGCCAATGACACAATGGTTATGTATGAGGATGGTATGGCCGACTACTATATACCTCTGAAAGGGGGGAAGACGCGCTGCATTCAATACATGTCCCGGCAAGGGGCTCCCGGACACTCTCCTTTGAATTATTCAGATTTAGACCAGATGTCCGAAGTCTACGGCATCAAAAATAAAACCCTGATGGCACTTGTCAGAGAACAGAGACAATCGTCCACAAGAGACACTGTCAGCTACATCCGTACAGATAAGGTCGGCGGAACAACCTCAGTGTATCTCGACAGATTAGCCACCACCAAGAATCATTCCTTTTCCATGAATTTCCTTTTTAAAATGCAACTGACGGCAGTTGATGAGATGGCTGTTTATAAGTACGACCCGACTTATGAGTCACAATCGCAACTTATGAGCTTCTGCAATCACAATAGAATTTATATCTCGGGCAAGCTGCTCAGAACAGCCAACAAGATGGGTGAATCGCATTTCAGTAAAATATGTCAGGACGACTTTCGCGAGTTCTATGTAGTGACTTGCTCAATAGTAAGCAAGGAACAGATGAAAGAAGTTGAAAAAGGGTTCAAGAAAGGCGACAAGGAAGTGATTGGAAATAACTTCGATAAAGAATGTATAATTCCTGACTTCGTGCCAATGCTAAACGACCGGCTCTTACAACAGCTTGAGTTATTAAAGGAACTTACCAAAGACAATTGGCGGGGGAAAGAAATAATTACTCCTACAAAGAACAGCAAATAATCTGAATTTTAGAGACTCTTCTGACCAAATAGTGAAGGATGCTTCTTTCATTACCCTTGTATTGAATTTCCTAGAGCTGTCGCAACAAGACAGGCTGCTTTTAGGAGTAGCAAAGAAAAAGTGAGTTTTTTCTTTGCTGTTCCTTTCGTTTGCATTATCTTTGCAGAACAGAGTTAATCCTATTGTATTTAGTAATTCATCAATCAACAAACTATGATAAAGATATTCGGAATGAAAACCTGCCCCTATTGCACTTACGTGGAGAAGCAGGTTGAAGGTGACAAGCGTTTCAAGGTGATAGATATCGGCGAGCACGTGAAGTTCATGTCTGCTTTCCTCCATCTTCGTGATACTAATCCCGTGTTTGACCACAGCAAGAAAATTGGTGACATCGGAATCCCGTGTTTTGTTCTCGAGGATGGGACCGTCACATTGAAGCCGGAGGATGTGGGCCTGAAGGAATACGAGCCTGGAGGTCCAGCTTGCAGTCTTGACGGAAAAGGGTGCTGAGATAAATAGAGGTTCTTTAGCTTTACGTTTCCCGGAACATAGCAAGATAATATATACCTTATATATATAAGCGACTATGAGATGCCATAAGCAAGTGTTGCCAGGACTATTGTTAGGCTTGGCTTTGACAGTACATGCACAAAAGCTACCTGTCGACTATGTTGATCCCTTCATTGGTACGACGAACTTCAGTGTGTGTAATCCTGGTGTCGTAAGACCTCACGCTATGATGTCGGTGGTTCCGTTCAATGTAATGGGCTCCGATCTTAACGTTTACGACAAAGACGCACGCTGGTGGTCAGCCCCTTACGTAAAGGAGAACAAGTACTTCACTGGTTTTGCTCACGTTACATTAAGTGGTGTGGGCTGTCCGGAGATGGGAACGCTGCTCCTCATGCCCACTACAGGCAAGGTGGATGCAGACTATCACTCTTACGGCTCCGAATACAGCGATGAAGAAGCTTCTCCCGGCTACTATGCCTTGATGCTGAAGAAGTATGGTGTCAGGTGCGAAGTGTCGTCAACTGATCGTACTTCTATAGAACGCTACACCTTTCCGAAAGGACAAGCCAACCTTCTGCTTAATATTGGCGACGGGCTCACCAACGAAGTGGGAGGCAACATCCGGCGAGTCAATGACACTGAGATAGAGGGCATGCGCCTGCTTGGCACTTTCTGCTACAACCCACAGGCCGTCTTCCCCATGTACTTCGTGATGCGAGTCAACAGGAAACCCAATGCAACCGGATTCTGGAAGAAACAGCCGAAAATGTCAGGGGCAGAGGCCCAGTGGGATGCTGATAACGGCAAATACAAGCTCTATCCCGGCTACGGCAAGGAAATGGCTGGTAATGAGATTGGGTACTATTTCAGTTACAATGTCAGCGAAGGAGAACAGGTGGAAGTGCAGGTGGCGGTAAGCTTTGTCTCCATAAAGAACGCCAGAGAGAATCTGGACCATGAGCAGCAGGGATTCGACTTTGCCAAAGTGCGCGACAAGGCCCGTGAAGCATGGGAACAGACGCTGAGCAAAGTCACTGTTGAAGGGGGCACTGAAGCACAGCGACGTGTGTTCTATACCGCTCTCTATCATTCACAAATACATCCCAACATTCTTCAAGATGTCAATGGCGAGTATCCAATGATGGAAAGTTCGGCCGTCGGTACTACTAAAGGTAACCGCTATACCGTGTTTTCGCTTTGGGACACCTATCGCAACCTGCATCAGCTTGAGACCCTGCTCTATCCAGACAGACAGCTTGATATGGTGCGTTCGATGATAAGCATGTACAAGGAATGGGGATGGATGCCTAAGTGGGAGCTTTATGGGCGTGAGACTTGGACGATGGAGGGCGATCCCTCGATACCCGTCATCACAGACACTTATCTGAAGGGTTTGCGCGATTTCGATGTGCAGACAGCTTATGAGGCCTTCCTCAAGAGTGCTACTCTGCCGGGGAAAGACAATAAGATGCGCCCCGACATCGACGGCTATCTCGCTAAAGGCTACGTGCCTCTTGGAGCCTACGCGCAGGATATGTCGGGCGATAATTCGGTTTCTCACGCTCTTGAGTACTATATTGCGGACTATGCACTGTCGAACCTCGCTTCTGCCTTAGGACATAAGGCCGAAGCCCGACGCTTCTATCGCCAGAGTCTTGGCTACAAGAACTATTACTCCAAGGAATATGGTACACTGCGTCCTCGTAAAGCGGATGGAAGTTGGCTGACACCTTTCGACCCCAAGGCGGGAGCAGACTTCAGTAACGCTCCCGGCTTTCATGAAGGGTCAGCATGGAATTATACGTTTTATGTCCCTCACGACATCATGGGACTGGCACAACTGATGGGAGGTCAAAAGAAGTTCGTTGACAAACTTCAGAAAGTCTTCGATGAAGGGCTCTATGATCCTGCTAATGAGCCGGATATAGCTTATCCCTATCTTTTCAACTACTTCAAGGGTGAGGAATGGCGCACGCAGACTGAAGTGCACCGCTTGCTTGATAAGTATTTTAAGGATACCCCCGATGGTATACCGGGCAACGAAGATTGTGGTACCATGTCGGCATGGGCTATTTTCTCCATGATGGGACTTTACCCTGACTGTCCCGGTTCGCCTTGGTATTCGCTCACCTCGCCAGTATTCGACAAGGTGACTCTTCATCTTGACAAGCGCTATTATCCGCAAGGTGACCTTGTGATAGAGGCAAAACGTCCGTCCAAGGATAGCTATCTCATAAAGAGCATGTGGTTGGGCGAGAAACCTCTGAAACGTTATCGAATTTCGCATGATGAGTTGGTGAAAGCTGGCCAAATCAGCTTCGACCTCAAGTAAATGGGGGGTAAGACCACGCTCGTGCTGTTAAATAATGATAATATTTCGGGTTAGCCTCATGTAGTTCGGCCTGTAATCGTAAAAAATAACTAACTTTGCAGTCCGAATGGTTCCGTAGCTCAGTTGGATTAGAGCAACAGCCTTCTAAGCTGTGGGTCCTGGGTTCGAACCCCAGCGGAATCACTTGGGTACAAAAATGCAAGCGCTTATCAATCCATGAGTATTGAATGCGCTTTTTTTGATTTTTCCAGTTAAGCTTTTTATGTCTTAAATGTTGCTCGGCGGCAGCCGTCGCACCACAATTAGAATTCTGCAATGGGGCAAAGTTGAAATGCAACTTTGCCACGAACCTGATAGGTGATACTCTTGTAATGAGTTCGCCCAGTCTGTCAAAGGCCATTGCCGCGTGTCCGTCACAGATGCCGAAAGCGCGCCTGCCGAAATATGTTTATCCGGACGAGGTGCTGTCGGTCTCTGACTTGCAGACGAAGGCCAGGGGCGACAAGGTGTTCACGTTACGAAGAGAAGAGGCAAAGCTAATACATGACCTCGATTTGCATCCTAAGAAAGGTGGTTTGTTCGGTGACCACCTGCTAATGCTGCGACGGAGGCACTAACGAAGCTAACGACCGTGATGCGGCAGAGAATGAACGCGAGCGATGCCGACGTTGCAGCGCTTAACAAGGTAGTGGCCGCACAGACCAAGTTAGGCGTTGTGGGCGGTACCGTGCAACGCAGCGGCCTGTAACAGCTGACGACCTTTGCCACACAGCGCTCTACACTGGAGCCCCTGTTGCTCGCGATGAACAATTTGGTAGTGCAGCAAAAAAAAGAAGCTACGCCGCTAAACGGCTACAAAATACCACAGCATCATCGCTGGGCGAATAGCGTAGACATCTTTAAGTTCATTGAAATCCGTGTCAGAGACATTCTCTGAACGGTTACGACTCGCTGTTGCAAAGTTAAAAAAACGTAATACAAAATTCAAAGCCGAAGCTTTTGAAGGCTATGTTGTTAAAATTGAGTAACTTTGCGCCGATTTAATGAAACCGGGATAATTGTTTGCATAAAAACATACGATTGTTCCTGGGGATTTGATTCACATAAAGTCTAACTTTATTAATTATTAATTTATTATTTTAATTTATGTCAGAAGTAAAGAACGAAGGTCTGCAGGACTTTAACTGGGACGAGTTCGAGAACGGCAGAAGCTCCGAGGCTACAAAGGAAACCCTCGAGAAAGCTTATGACGAGACGCTGAGCAAGATTGCTGAGCAGCAAGTTGTTGAGGGAGAGGTTATTTCCATCGACAAGAAAGAAGTTGTAGTCAACATTGGCTACAAGAGCGATGGTATAATCCCCGCCTCTGAATTCCGTTACAATCCCGACCTGAAGGTTGGTGACAAAGTTGAAGTCTACGTAGAGAACCAGGAGGACAAGCGCGGTCAGCTTGTACTTTCTCACAAGAAGGCCCGCCTGAGCAAGAGCTGGGAGCGCATCAACGAGGCTAAGGACAACGATGAGGTTATCCAGGGCTATATCAAGTGCCGTACTAAGGGCGGTATGATAGTCGATATCTTCGGTATCGAAGCTTTCCTCCCGGGCAGTCAGATCGACGTTCACCCCATACGCGACTACGACGTGTTCGTAGGCAAGACAATGGAGTTCAAGGTTGTGAAAATCAATCAGGAATTCCGCAATGTTGTTGTTTCTCACAAGGCTCTTATTGAAGCTGAACTGGAAGCACAGAAGAAGGAGATTATCTCTCACCTTGAGAAAGGACAGGTGCTTGAGGGCACTGTCAAGAATATCACCTCTTACGGAGTATTCGTCGACCTTGGAGGTGTGGACGGACTCATCCATATCACAGACCTTTCTTGGGGCCGCGTGAGCGATCCTCACGAGATTGTGCAGCTTGACGAGAAGATTAAGGTGGTTATCCTTGACTTCGACGAGGAAAAGAAGCGTATAGCTCTTGGTCTGAAGCAACTTACACCGCATCCTTGGGATAGCCTCGACCCGAACCTGAAGGTTGGCGACCACGTGAAGGGTAAGGTGGTTGTGATGGCTGACTACGGCGCATTTGTTGAGATTCAGCCCGGTGTGGAAGGCCTTATCCACGTGAGCGAGATGTCATGGAGCCAGCACCTGCGTTCAGCTAACGAATTCCTGAAAGTGGGTGACGAAGTAGAAGCTGTCATCTTGAGTCTTGACCGCGAGGAGCGCAAGATGAGTCTCGGCCTGAAGCAGCTCAAGGAAGATCCTTGGGAGCATATTGAGGAGAAGTATCCTGTCGGAAGCCGTCATACAGCTAAGGTTCGCAACTTCACCAACTTCGGTATCTTTGTCGAGCTTGAGGAAGGTGTGGATGGTCTCATTCATATCAGCGACCTGAGCTGGACCAAGAAGATTAAGCATCCTTCGGAGTTCACTACTGTTGGCGCTGATATTGATGTGGTTGTACTCGAAATTGACAAGGAGAACCGTCGTCTGAGTCTTGGTCACAAGCAGCTTGAGCCCAATCCTTGGGACACCTACGAGAGCATCTATACACCGGGCTCCGTACATCGTGGCAAGATTACACAGATGATGGACAAGGGTGCTGTCATCACTCTTAATGAAGGTGGTGAGGGCTTTGCTACTCCGAAACATCTTGTCAAGGAGGATGGCACTCAGGCTCAGCTTGGTGAGGAGCTCGACTTCAAGGTGATAGAGTTTGTTAAGGATACCAAGCGCATCATCCTCTCCCACAGCCGTACATTCGAGGACGTGAAGGAGGAGCCTCGCAGCAACCGCAAGCACTCCGGTAACAAGAAGCAGGAGGCTACAGCTATCAACAATGTGGCTGCAAGCACATCTCTTGGCGATCTCAATGTGCTGGCTAAGCTGAAGGAAAAGATGGAAAAGGACGAGAAGAAGTAATTTGATCTTCTCACTAAGAAATTTTAGTTGCGAGGCTGTCATCCAGTTGTGGCAGCCTCGCATTAGTATTATAATGAAAAGCCTTTGAGAACACGAGCAATTAATAATAAATGTTAAGCTGCAAAAAGAAAGTCGCAGCGGATTCAATAATCATTGAAAAAAACACTAAATTTGCAGTCGTTTTAACGCAATTACGTTTCCATCTGTGAAACGCAATCTTTTCAAACAGATATTCATACCCAATGTATAGCAAAGACGATTTATCATCGATGTCCATCGTTAGGCTCAAAGAAATTGCCAATGATGAGGGTGCTACTTTTGCGCCCGATGCCAGCCAGGAAGACATAATTTACGCCATTCTCGATAAACAGGCGGAACTGGAAGGAAGCAAGAATCCCTTAGGCGGTGCCAAGCGCAAGAGAGTGCGCATTGTCAAGAAAGATATTGACCGTGTTTATTCCGTCAATGGAAAAGAAGGCGAGAATTTTGACCTTAAGAAAAACAAGCCAGTAGCCGAGTTGCCTTCGCTCTTTAAGGACGATACCGTAGATTCTACACCTGCAGGCAATGAAGTTACAGATGAGGTTAAAACTGCTGAACAGCAACCGACGTTGAGTCCAGAAGAAGAACTGGCTGCAATGCCTAAGCATAGAGGTCGCAAGACCAAGAGGGAACTTGAACTCTTGGCAATGATAGAGGCCAAGAAGAATGCAGAGGCTGCTAAGGCCAATGCCCAGCAAGAATCTGAGCCAGAGAATACTGAGAGCCAAACAGAAGTTCCTGGAGATGATAGTGTGGTTGATCAAAACGTAGAAAGTGACTCCGCAGTTAATGAGCCACAACAGGAAGAAGGCATGGATTCGCTCATTGCGAAGTTACAGGCTAAAGTGAATGCCCATAACGAGAATGAGGAAGAAAAACGCGAGGCTATTGAGAATGGAATCTGGGATGGTGACCCGGGTGATGGAACTGACTTCATTCCTGTAGTCGATATACCTATAGAGGATCAGGGAGCTGTCCCCAATTACGATATGTTCGACAATCCCACAATGCCCGTCGCTGGCACTGTCCCCTCCTTCCAGACCGTTCCACAGACTTCTGTAGCCGAGGAAGCTTACGATTTCGATAATATCGTATCGGCCAACGGTGTGCTCGAAATAATGCCCGATGGCTATGGCTTCCTTCGTTCCAGTGACTATAACTATCTGTCATCACCTGACGATGTCTACGTTGCCGGCAACTATATCAAGCGTTATGGCCTGAAAACCGGTGATGTCATTCAGTGCACGGTGCGTCCACCTCATGATGGGGAGAAATATTTCCCGATGACCTCTATTGACAAGATTAATGGCCGTGCACCTGATGAAATACGTGACAGGATGCCTTTTGAGCACCTTACTCCCCTCTTTCCAGACGAAAAGTTTACACTCTGCGGAGACCCTGCTACGACAAACCTCTCAACGCGCATCGTCGACCTCTTCTCTCCCATTGGTAAGGGACAGCGTGCCCTCATCGTGGCCCAGCCCAAGACGGGTAAGACTATCCTGATGAAGGATATCGCCAATGCCATTGCTGCCAATCATCCTGAAGCATATCTCATGATGCTGCTGATTGACGAACGTCCTGAGGAAGTCACTGACATGGCACGCACTGTCAATGCCGAGGTCATAGCTTCCACATTCGATGAGCCTGCCGAGCGACACGTCAAAATTGCCGGTATCGTTCTTGAAAAAGCCAAGCGAATGGTTGAGTGTGGCCACGACGTAGTCATATTCCTTGATTCTATCACTCGTCTTGCGCGTGCCTACAACACCGTTTCGCCTGCCAGTGGAAAGGTGTTAACGGGTGGTGTCGATGCCAACGCACTCCAGAAACCCAAGCGTTTCTTTGGTGCTGCACGTAACATTGAAGGTGGCGGCTCACTCACAATCATAGCTACCGCTCTCATTGACACCGGTTCAAAGATGGATGAGGTTATCTTTGAGGAATTTAAGGGAACCGGCAACATGGAGTTGCAGCTCGACCGCTCGCTCTCGAACAAACGCATCTTCCCTGCGGTCAACCTCGTGGCCTCAAGCACGCGTCGTGATGACCTGCTGCAGGATAAGACGACGCTCGACCGCATGTGGATTCTTCGTAAGTACATTGCCGACATGAACCCAGTGGAAGCCATGAATGCTATCCACGATCGTATGGTCCGTACAAAGGACAACGACGAGTTCCTGCTATCGATGAACTCGTGACCCTACCGTTCAACTTATGGATTCATACATTGAGATAAAAGGCGCACGTGTCAACAATCTAAAGAACATCAATGTAAGGATACCGCGCAACAAACTCATCGTCATTGCCGGAGTCTCGGGCTCCGGCAAATCCTCGCTGGCTTTCGACACTCTCTATGCCGAAGGCCAGCGGCGTTATGTGGAGTCGCTCTCAGCCTATGCCCGTCAGTTTCTTGGACGTATGCATAAGCCTGAGTGTGATTTCATTAAGGGATTACCTCCAGCCATCGCCATCGAGCAGAAGGTAATTGCGCGCAATCCACGTTCTACGGTTGGTACGTCGACTGAGATTTATGAATATCTGCGCCTGCTCTTTGCCCGCATCGGTCGCACCTACTCCCCTATCAGCGGATGTGAAGTCAAGAAGCACAGTACAGAGGATATTGTCAGCTGCGTGCAGAAATTCGGTACAGGCACCAAGTTTATGGTGCTGGCTCCTTTGCATCTGAACGAGGGACGGACGGTGGAGACACAGCTTCAGACCGACCTGAAGGAGGGATACACTCGAATTCTTTTTAAGGGGAAAGTGATACGTATTGATGACTTCTTGGCCGAAGAGCATGACGGTTTGAAAACGGAGGACATCTATATTGTCATCGACCGTATGAGCGTATCCGAGGAGAAGAGCGAAATATCACGTCTTATCGACTCAGCAGAGACTGCTTTCTACGAAGGTCACGGCTCTTGTCGGCTCACATTCCTTCCATCCAACATCAGCTACGACTTCTCCATACGTTATGAGGCCGACGGCATGAAGTTCGAGGAGCCTAACGACAACATGTTCTCCTTCAACTCGCCCTTGGGCGCCTGTCCCAAGTGCGAGGGCTTTGGCAGCGTCATCGGCATCGACGAGCGCCTTGTCATTTCCAACTCCTCACTCAGTGTTTACGATGGTTGTGTGCAATGCTGGCATGGCGAGAAGATGGGCATGTGGAAGGACGAGTTCTGCCGGCGTGCTGCTTCCGACGGTTTCCCTCTCTTCAAGCCCTATTTTCAACTCACGCGCAAGGAGAAAGATATGCTTTGGCACGGACTGCCCTCAGAATCGAAAAAGGACATCCACGATAAGGTATGCATAGATGCTTTCTTCCAGATGGTGAAAGAAAACCAGTATAAGATACAATACCGCGTGATGATGAGCCGCTACCGTGGACGCACAGTTTGTCCTGAGTGTCATGGAACGCGACTGAAGAAAGAAGCAACGTGGGTGAAGGTTGGAGGTATGAGCATCACGGACCTTGTAGAGATGCCCATTGTCAATCTCAAGGAATGGTTCGACAAGCTTCAACTCGATGACCACGATGCTGAAGTGGCCAAGCGTCTGCTTACAGAGATTAACAATCGCTTGCAGTTCCTGCTCGATGTCGGGCTCGGCTACCTCACGCTCAACCGTCAGTCCAACTCACTTTCCGGGGGAGAGTCACAGCGTATCAATCTCACCACTTCACTTGGCAGTTCGCTTGTAGGTTCACTCTACATTCTTGATGAGCCCAGCATCGGACTGCACAGCCGTGACACGCAGCGACTCATTCATGTGCTCAGAGAACTTGTCGAACTGGGTAACACCGTGGTGGTGGTAGAGCATGACGAAGAGATGATGCGGGCTGCCGACTACCTTATTGACATAGGCCCCGATGCCGGAAGGCTTGGCGGAAAGGTGGTCTTTGCAGGCAAAGTGGCCAACATCACTGACACTGACAAGCAGGAGGCTGAATCGCTACTGAAGAAATATCCCGACAGCTACACCATCAAATATCTCACGGGTAGTGAGACCATTGCTGTGCCGCCGAGCCGACGTCCCTGGAACCAGAGCATCAGGCTCGAAGGTGCGAGAATGAATAACCTACGGGGTATCAACGTCACTATTCCACTCAATGTGCTGACGGTCGTGACGGGTGTGAGCGGAAGCGGCAAGTCGTCACTTATTAAGGGGACACTCTTTCCAGCTCTGAAAAGACATCTTGATGAGGTGGCCGATATGCCCGGTGAGTTCTCGTCACTTACGGGTGACGTGGACGCTGTCAGACACGTGGAGTTTGTCGATCAGAACCCCATTGGAAAGAGCACTCGTTCGAATCCAGCTACCTACGTAAAGGCTTATGATGCTATCCGACAGCTGTTTGCCGAACAGCAACTGTCCAAACAGATGGGATTTACGCCGCAATATTTCTCCTTCAATACCGAGGGCGGAAGGTGTGAGGAATGCAAGGGAGCCGGTGTTATCACCGTAGAGATGCAATTCATGGCCGACCTTGTATTGGAATGTGAGGCCTGTCACGGAAAGAGGTTCAAGAAGGAAATACTGGAGGTGAAATTCCATGACAAAAACATCAGCGACGTTCTTGATATGACAGTCAGCGAAGCCATCGACTTCTTTGGACAATACGGACAGAAGGAAATTACCAAGCGACTGCAGCCCTTAGAGGAAGTGGGACTAGGCTACATCAAGCTCGGCCAGAACTCATCTACCCTCTCGGGAGGCGAGAATCAGCGCGTGAAGCTTGCATATTTCATCGGCCAGGAGCGGCAGGAGCCCACGCTCTTCATTTTCGATGAGCCCACAACAGGACTTCATTTCCACGACATCAAACGTCTGCTTCATGCTTTCGATGCGCTTGTCAGCCGGGGACACTCCATCATCGTCATTGAGCATAACCTCGATGTCATCAAGTGTGCTGACTACGTCATCGACCTTGGTCCCGATGGAGGTGATCGTGGAGGCAATGTGGTTTGTTGCGGAACTCCTGAGCAGGTGGCTGCATGCCAGCAGAGTATCACGGGACGTTTCCTGAAGGAAAAGCTATGAGACAAGGCGGGCTCTCCCTATTGCTCCCGACCTACAACGACATTTGCGTCAGTACGGTCAGCAAGTTATCGGCTGCAATGGAGAGCCTGCCTTTTGACTGCGAGATCATCGTGGCCGATGATGCTTCTACCGACATTCATGTCAAAGAGGCCAACCGGCACATTGCGACCCTTCCCTTTTGTTCTTACATAGAGAGGGAAGAAAACGCCGGACGAGCTGCTATCCGTAATTTTCTTGCTCGAAAGGCCCGCTTTGTATGGCTGCTCTTCATTGATGCCGACATGGAGATTGCCGATGCCTCGAAGTTCATTATGAGCTATATGGAGTCCGAGGGGGATATCGTTTACGGGGGATATCACATCGCTCCCGCGGCAGAAGTACCTCCCTGCAACTTGAGACTTCGCTATGAACTGAGCCGTGAGGGAACCCACTCTGCAGCAATGCGGCGCAGGCATCCCAATGCCGACTTCCACACATCGAACTTCCTCATCAGTCGTGCCATCATGCTTGCCCATCCCCTCAACGAGCGTTTCCATCAGTATGGATTCGAGGATGTAGCCTACGGAAAATCACTCTTGCAGGCAGGCTACACCATCAGTCACGAGGATATCCCCACGGAATTCACGAAATTTGAGAGCAATCGTGTCTTCATAGAAAAGACAGAAACTTCATTGCATACCCTTCTTGATTTCAAGGATGAGCTGCGAGGGGTCTCCAGACTCGAAGCTGTTTCTGCGCGGATTGCGAAACTGCATGCTGACTTTCTTTTCAGAGGTCTTTATCGTCTCCTTGGCCGCAGGTGGCGCAGCAGGCTTGTTGGAGACTGTCCCTCCCTGCGTCTTTTCGGACTCTATAAACTCTGCTACTTCATTCATCTTCGTTCGTCCCGGTAATCAACTCACGAAGTCATATGATAAGCCTGCGAGGGCAATCCTCGCCAGGCATCCTGTTAGCATTGAAGCAATCTTCGCCGCCTTCTGCCGGCGGCAGCCCCAAGCAGTTTATTTCAATTCAAAGATTCCTGTTGGCACCCTACGTTTGAGTACTTCGAAGCCGAAGTCTTCGCCAGCCTTCTTCCCGTAGCGTTCCAGCACCTCCTCTATGGTTTTATGGGCCAGCACGGGATGATTGTTTTCTGCGCTCAGGTGGCAGGCCCAAACATAGCGTAGCGAGTCTGAGGCGTTCTCACCCAAAGCCTCGCCGCAGCCACGGTTGCTCAGATGTCCCGTCTGACTGGCTATACGCTGTTTCAGATACTGAGGATAGGGTCCGGCAGCAAGCATTTGTTCATCGTGATTGGCCTCGATGACGAGGTAGTTGGCCTCATGGATAAATTGCTTCATCTCTGTGGTCACATGACCAATGTCTGTCATCAGACAGAAGGTGATTCCCTCGCACACGATGCGGTAGCCCACGTTGTCAAGACTGTCGTGGGGCACATCGAACGCCGTCACTTCAAATTCGCCGATATGGTAGGTTTGGTTCTTCTCTATGATGTTCACGCGCTCCGCAGGCACCTTATGCTTCACACAGAAGTTTATTTCTATACCGTTGTGCACTTTCCGCGTGGCGTACACCGGCAGACCGAACATCTTGCTCAGGCTACCCACCGACTTTACGTGGTCGGCATGGTCGTGGGTGACGAGCACGTGATGGATATTGTGCATGTTGAGCCCATATTGGGCAAAGTGCTTCTTCAGTGTTCTCACCCCGATTCCGACATCTATCATCAAACCGTCATGCTCCGTGAAAAGATAGTAGCAGTTGCCACTGCTGCCACTACCGAAGGATATAAATCTTAGCATATTTTCATTACTTTGAAACAAAAGTATATAAAATGATTGATTGTACCAAAAAAAGACTTAACTTTGTAGAAAATTAAACGTTGCTGGATGAAAACCACCTCAATAATTGCACTGTTGTGTGTCTTCTGTGCCTTCTTGAGCTGTAATGGCAGCCATAAAGGCGGAGAGCGTCAGTTGCGTGCCGATGCGGACTCTTTCGTCACTGCCTACTTCGACTGGCGCTTCGACAAGGCTCTTGCCTGGTGCACAGACTCCTCGGCCATCTGGCTGCGCTATGCAGCGACTCAGGTGCATGAGGCCGACATCGAGCTGCTGCGTGCTCAGGAAGAGGGTGCCTCACATACTATCGACGAGCTCACCTTTATCAATGACTCTACGGCATTAGTCGCTTTCAGCGTGAACAACTTTCTGGCTATGGACACCATTGGCAAAGCTGCCCGACAAGTAACGGAGGCCAATTATAAGCTGCTCATGAAATACCAGAACGGCCGTTGGCTCGTGAGTCTGAAGAGTCTTCCGCAAGAAGAGAAAACATTTCATTAACAATATCATTTTATCCAAACAAGCTATGAGAAGATTGAAAACCGCAACACTATTGTTGCTGGCTCTCTTGCTGGTATCCGCAATACCGGCAAGTGCCAAGAAGAAGTCCGGTGTGGCTCCGGTAGCCCGCTGGAGCGAAGAGAAAGCCAATGCCTGGTATGCCGGGCAGCCCTGGATGTCGGGATGCAACTACATCCCCGCCAGCGCCATCAACCAAATAGAAATGTGGAGCGAGGAGACTTACGACCCCAAGCAGATTGACAAGGAGCTTGGCTGGGCCCAGGAGCTCGGATTCAATACGATGCGTGTTTTCCTGAGCAGCGTGGTCTACGAGCACGATCCCGCAGGGATGAAGAAGCGCATCGACAATTTCCTCGGTATCTGCTCCAAGCACGGCATTCGTCCGCTGTTCGTCTTCTTCGACGACTGCTGGAATGCAGAGTCGCACTATGGCAAGCAGCCTGACCCCAAGCCCGGTGTGCATAACTCGGGCTGGGTGCGCGACCCCTCTATGAGTCTGCGCAAGGACACCGTCACACTTTACCGCAATCTGGGCAAATACGTGAAGGACATCCTCTCAACCTTCCGCAACGACAAGCGTATTCTGCTTTGGGACCTCTACAACGAGCCGGGTAACAACCATCTCGTAACCTCTAGCCTGCCCTTGCTCAAGAAAGTCTTTGAGTGGGCTCGTGAGGTGAATCCCTCTCAGCCTCTCACAGCGGGAGTATGGAACTTAGGCAAGGAATTCGCACCACTCAATGCCTTCCAGCTTGAGAACTCCGACGTCATCTCCTACCATAACTATCAGCCGACACCCAATCACGAGAGCGACATCAAATACTTCGGCGCACTCAACCGTCCACTTGTCTGCACCGAGTACATGGCCCGCCGCAATGGCAGCATGTTCTTCAACATCATGCCGCTGCTGAAGGAGCACAAGGTGGTAGCCATCAACTGGGGCTTTGTCTCCGGCAAGACCAACACTATTTTTGCCTGGGACACTCCGATACCGAGTGGCAAGGAGCCCGCTCTCTGGTTCCACGACATCTATCGTCAGGACAAGACGCCCTTCGACCAGCATGAGGTGGATCTCATCAAGAAGTTGAACGGCAAGTAAACATCAATCCCTCCCTTGCCCCCGGGAGGGAAAACTTAATAAAACATATTGTACCATGAAAAGAAAGAAAACCTCTATTTTGTTGTTACTCATGCTTCTGCTCGCCGTAATGCCTGCAGAAGCCAAGAAGCACGTGGCTGGCCGCTGGTCGGAGGCACGTGCCAACGCCTGGTACGCCGCATTGCCCTGGATGTCGGGATGCAACTACATCCCAGCCACTGCTATCAATCAGATTGAGATGTGGAGCAAGGAGACCTATGATCCCAAACAGATTGACAAGGAACTCGGCTGGGCTCAAGAGCTTGGCTTCACCACGATGCGCGTCTATCTGAGCAGCGTTGTCTATCAGCACGACCCCTCGGGCATGAAGAAGCGCATTAACAACTTCCTCGACATCTGTTCGCGTCACGGCATCCGCCCTCTGTTGGTCTTCCTTGATGAATGCTGGGCACAGGAGTCGCACTATGGCAAGCAACCCGACCCCGTACCGGGAACTCACAATTCCGGTTGGGTGCGCGATCCCTCCCGAACCCTGCGCAAGGACACCGTAACCCTTTATCGCAACCTTAGCAAATATGTGAAGGACATCATCTCTTCTCACCGTAACGATAAACGTGTGCTGGCCTGGGACCTCTACAACGAGCCCTCGCCGGAGAGCCTGTGGCTGCTCAAGAAGGTATTCGAGTGGGCAAGGGAGGTCGACCCCTCGCAGCCGCTGACTTCAGGACTGTCGAACTACTCAAAGCCTTTTTCTGCTATCGATGCTTTTCAGTTGGCTAACTCCGACGTGATTTCCTATCACAACTATCAGGACCCACGTGATCAGATGGAGGACATCAGGCACTTGCAGGCTTTCAACCGTCCGCTGATGTGCACTGAATACATGGCGCGGCCCAGAAACAGTAAGTTCTCAAACATCATGCCTCTGCTGAAGGAGAACAAAATCATGGCTATCAACTGGGGATTCGTGTCAGGCAAGACCAATACTATCTTTGCCTATAACACTCCTATTCCCGATGGAAAGGAGCCGGCAGTGTGGTTCCACGACATCATTCGACAGGACAAGACGCCGTTCGACCCAAGTGAGATAGAGCTCATCAAGAAGCTTAACGGCAAATAGCCTCCCCATCAGAACCATCCCCGTACAGCGCATTTTCTGCATAGCTTGTACGGGGATGTCTCCCGACATCGTCACTTTTTTGTTGAGATAAAATACTATTATTGATAATCAGCAACTTATAAGAAACAGAAAGAGATTTAGAGTGACGCATTTGGTAATATCGAGAGAGCCTTTCAATGCAGGACATCAAGTTATGGATAATCAACAGTTAAATCAGCGATTACTGATTCAGACCAAAACCGATAAAACCTCTTTGTGTCAAAGGGCGCAGCCATTGCATCACAGCAAGTGTTTTGCTGGTTTTGGTCAAAAATAATATGAATGTCTGTCAACCCTTACCTATATAAAATATTAACAGCATCATTCATTATAATTTAGGATGACGCATTGACGAAGTCGAGCGCCTTGTCTTCAAACCACGAGTGCCTCATTCTCGTCCTGCGGATGTCTCATCTTCAGACTATGAGCGTCTTGTTTCCAAATCCAACATTCTTTCTCATTCTCTTAGTTTGAAAAAAGAAGTGATTGCTCTTTGTTTTTCAATTGCTTTCCATTAACTTTGCAAAGGTTTCACCAAATAATTATCAGAAGACAACAAGCATGGAGACAAAGAACATCTGCGGAATCAGACGAATTTACAAGGCCATCAACAGTTTCGAGAAGAGGCTTGAGGACAGCATGGGGCTCAATCTGAACGAGGCCATGCTGCTTTGTCTGCTTTCGGATGATACCACGCTTACAGCGGGTGAAATCGCAGAGGCCATGCAACTCACCCGTTCCAATACCTCCAAGGTAATCAGCTCATTGGAGCGCCGTCATTATCTCAGGCGGCGCGTGTGCAAGAACGATAACCGCAGTATGTGCTTCCATCTGACCAAGGCCGGGAGTGAGATGCTCGGACATTTGCACTGTGACTCCTTGCAATTGCCCGATGATCTGAAGCCCTTGCAGTCTTTGTCCGACGATGGGCCTTTGGGTTGAGTGACCCACCTTTCAACGACTCATAATCCAAGTTTCGAAAGTGAATTTATCCCTTGCTGCGCGGTCCTTGTTAACGTATCCGAGCAGAAGTATAAACCTCTACGAAATATTCGAATACCAGTATCCCGTCAGCGATGTAGACAATCTAGCCGGGCAGTTAGCCCATAGCTTGTAACCGTACGCAAACAAAGATTGCGGAAAGTATGTCCACTGCAGGGTGCGGCCCTCGTGGCCGTCCGCATCCAGCGAATATTGAAAGTGTGTGGAGTTACTTGTTTGCCCGCATCCAGCAAATGTAGAAGTGTGTAGAGTTACTTGTCTGTCCGCAGGATGCGGACGGCCACGAGGGCCGCACCCTGCAGTGGACATAGCGGGACTTTACCTGGTATCTGAAAATTGCACACTCTCCTGACTTCGGTCCAAAAATGCGTATCAAAAATCAAAGGTCGTCCTGAAGTTTGTAAAGAAAAAAGAACGCGAAAGTGCCAAAATACGGGCATATTTTGAAGCAAGACTTACTTCGCTCCCAAATACGCAAAAATAGGAAGAGTTTATAATTACTTATATATCAGGTATTTGTGTTTTTATAGGCCAATTAAGAGCCTCTAAAACCGCTTAAAAAGGCCCGAAAAAGCCCTATTTCGGCCTTATAAAACATATGCTTTTAGCCGCTCGAAGTCCTATCTCGAGGCGCTCGAGGTACTTTGACGAGGCCCTCGAGGTCCGATCTCGAGCGAAAAGTACTCAAAAAAGGCTCTCAAAGCACTCGGATTTTCTCTATTTCGAGATTTTCATTTGTAAAGGATTCGGTTAGCGTTAGCATTATTTAACGTCCATTTTTCCGTATCAAAAATCAAAGTTTTCCATTGCACACTCTCTCCATTTGGAGCTCTTCTGCCCCGACAAAAATCGGTGACTATCAGCGAGACGTTACCACTCTGAAAGAGTATAAGTGCTTACAGAAGTTGAATTACTTGCTTACCTTCATGATGCGGACAGCCCCTAACCCTGCATAGCCGCACCCTGCAAGTGGATAATTGAGGACGTACACCTAATATTCGAATACCAGTATCCCGTCAGCGATGTAGATAATCTAGCCGGGCAGTTAGCCCATAGCTTGTAACCGTCCGCAAACAAAGATTGCGGAAAGTATGTCCACTGCAGGGTGCGGCCCTCGTGGCCGTCCGCATCCAG
>Ga0256406_1003130_pt1 | contig 21324 bp, 18 predicted proteins | sample RumenRJG_03DNA_FD_185986 | JGI IMG/M metagenome (GOLD analysis project Ga0256406, IMG submission 185986) | Bovine rumen microbial communities from Lethbridge, Alberta, Canada - RJG_03 | ecosystem: Host-associated > Mammals > Digestive system > Stomach > Rumen | place: Canada: Alberta | collected... | reverse complement strand
GCTTCGTCGATGTTCGTGGCCATGCCGCTTTCCGGCATCGGGATGCCGAGCTGGTCCATCATCTTGCGGAACAGGTCGCGGTCTTCGGCGATATCGATGGAGTCGATGCTCGTACCGAGAATCTTCACGCCTTCGTCAGAGAGTGCGCGGGCGATGTTCAGCGGGGTCTGGCCACCGAACTGCACGATCACGCCAGCCGGCTTTTCCTTGTGGTAAATCTGAAGAACGTCTTCGAGGCAGACCGGTTCGAAGTACAGCTTGTCGGAGGTATCGTAGTCGGTAGAAACCGTTTCGGGGTTGCAGTTGACCATGATGGTTTCGTAACCCATTTCGCGGAGGGCCATTGCTGCGTGGCAGCAGCAGTAGTCGAATTCGATACCCTGGCCGATTCTGTTCGGGCCACCGCCGAGAATCATGATTTTCTTCGGGTTGGTGCTGGCGGTAGATTCGTCCTTGCAGTTGTAGGTGCTGTAGTAGTAGTACTGGTCCTTCACGCCGCTCACCGGCACTGCGCACCAGCCTTCGACCACGCCGAGTTCGGTACGCTTCTTGCGCACGTCCTTTTCGCGGATGCCGAGGATCTTCGCGATGTACTTGTCGCTAAAGCCGTCCTTCTTGGCCTTGATGAGGAGTTCATCGGAAGGCAGGCGACCCGGAGTCTTGAGCATTTCTTCTTCGAGTTCCACGAGTTCGCGCATCTGCTGCACGAAGTAAGCCTTTTCGTAGGTGGCGGCGAAGATTTCTTCGTCGGTAGCGCCCTTGCGGATGGCTTCGTACATTTGGAAGTGACGTTCGGAAGAAGCAGTCTTCATCATTTCGAGGAGCTCTTCCTTGCTCTTCTTGTTGAAGTCCTTGGCAAAGCCGAGGCCGGAACGACCGTTTTCGAGGCCGCGGATAGCTTTCTGGAGGGTTTCCTTGTAGGTCTTGCCGATAGCCATGACTTCGCCCACGGCCTTCATCTGGGTGCCGAGGCAGTCATCGACGCCGCGGAACTTTTCGAATGCCCAGCGAGCGAACTTGAGCACCACGTAGTCACCGCTCGGGGTGTACTTTTCGAGGCTTCCGTCGCGCCAGTACGGAATCTGGTCAAGGGTGAGGCCTGCGGCGAGCTTTGCAGAAATGAGGGCAATCGGGAAGCCGGTAGCCTTGGAAGCAAGGGCAGAAGAGCGGCTGGTACGCGGGTTGATTTCGATAATCACCACGCGGCCGGTCTTCGGGTCGTGTGCGAACTGGACGTTGGTACCGCCAATCACGCCGATAGATTCCACAATCTTGAAGGCCTTTTCCTTCAGTTCCTCTTCGAGCTTCTTGTCGATGGTGAGGAACGGGGCGGCACAGAAGGAGTCACCGGTATGCACGCCCACCGGGTCGATGTTTTCGATGAAGCAGATGGCGATCATCTGGTTCTTGGAATCGCGCACGACTTCGACTTCGAGTTCTTCCCAGCCGAGGATGGATTCTTCGATGAGGCACTGGTGCGTCATGGAGAGTTCAAGACCGTTACTACAAATGGTGCGGAGTTCTTCCACGTTGTAGCAGAAACCGCCGCCTGCACCGCCCATGGTATAAGCCGGGCGAACCACGACCGGGTAGCCGATTTCAGCAACAATCTTTTCGGCTTCTTCCACAGAGTGGCAAATGCCGGAGCGCGGGGTGTCGATGCCGAGCTTCTGCATGGTTTCCTTGAAGATTTCACGGTCTTCGCCGCGTTCGATAGCGTCGAGGTTAACACCGATGACCTTCACGCCGTACTTGTCCAGCACGCCGGCCTTGCTGAGTGCTGAGGCGAGGTTCAGGCCGGTCTGACCGCCCAAGTTCGGGAGGAGTGCCTGCGGGCGTTCCTTTTCGATAATCTGGGTGAGGCGGGCGACGTTCAGCGGTTCGATGTAGGTGGCATCGGCCATGACCGGGTCGGTCATGATGGTAGCCGGGTTGGAGTTCACGAGCACAATCTTGTAACCCTGTTCGCGCAGGGCCTTGCAAGCCTGGGTGCCGGAATAGTCGAATTCGCAAGCCTGACCGATCACGATCGGGCCAGAACCGATGATAAGGACTTTGTCGATGCCTTCAATCTTCATTTTGTTTTCTCCGTTTATTGCTTAATTATTAAACTCTTGTGTTAAAATGGTGACCGCGCAACAAGTGCGCGGTGACAATGCCGGTAAAAAAAATGCTGAACTAAAAAGTCCAGCAAAAATAAAATCAGAAAAATTATCAACCTTGGAAAAACCCGTTGCAGTTGCGCAGTGGATTGCGCAGGTCTCGCAGCTCTGGGGCTTCGACATTGCAAGATTTTTGTTCATCTTCCTGTCTAATTCGCTCAAGGTTTAAACTTGCGCAAATATAGACAAAAAATGTAATTCTTTCAATGTCTTATACTAAAATATGTAAAAAAACAGTCGTTACGGTTCCACTCCGTCCGTCAGGACGTCATCCGTTTTTTCAACCTTGCAATTCACGGATTCCGGATCCTTGGTGCATTCGTCGTCATCGGAGCCGCTGCTGGAGCTTCCGCAACCGATTGCCGCCATTACAAAAGCGGAAAGGCAAAGCATTCCCAAAAACTTACGAATCATATCATCCCTCTCTAATTAGTTGACATTCAACACTTTACAAGAGTAATATAGTAAAAAGGCGAGAGCTGCGACAAAACATTTATGTTTTGTCATAGCCGAGCCGAACAATATGCGCTCTGCAAGAGCGCCATATAGCAAAAAGGCGAGCGCTACGACAAAAAAACACCCGGGAGTATTCCCAGGTGCAAGCAAATCGCTTAAAAACCAATTACTTCTTGATCTTGGTCTTCTTGGCGGTTTCCTTGAGGCCAGCACCGACCTTGAAGGAAACAGTCTTGGAAGCCTTGATCTTGATCTTTTCGCCGGTGAGCGGGTTGCGGCCTTCGCGAGCAGCACGTTCCTTAACGGAGAAAGTACCGAAACCGATCAGCTGGACGAGGCCGTCCTTCTTGATACCGGCGGTGATACCGTCGAGCACAGCGTCAACGGCGCGAGCAGCGGCAGCCTTGGATTCAATGCCAGCTTCCTTGTTAGCGAGGATGGCTTCGATGAGATCTTGCTTATTCATTTTTTACTCCTTGAGTAGGTTAAGAATTTTATGATGATATTATACTTTTTTTTTTGCGTCGTGGCACATTTTTTTTGAAAATTTTTTGAAAAACCCTATAAAATCAGGCCTCAGGCGGTGGTTCGACATCCGACTCCACGATAGCATCCGCTTTCTTCTGGATTTTTTCAAGATAAACGAGACACAGACACGTAAAGGGAATCGCGACTATCAAGCCAAGGAAACCGAGGAGTTTGCCCCAAATAGAAAGGGACAGGAGGATTCCCACCGGAGGCAGATTCATGGACGAGCCCACAATTTTCGGCACCAGAAACAAGTCCTGAATCAACTGCACCACCAGATAAATTCCTAGGACAATGATGGCCACTTCCCAAAACGGCATTCCCTTTTCCAGAGCGTAGACCACAGCCAACAGCAGCGCCAACGGAATCGTCGTAAGTTGCAAGTAGGGAATCATATTCAAGGCACCCGAGAAAAGGCCAAAGGCAACCCCCATAGGCAGTCCGATGGCGCCGAAGCCGATTGCATACAAAATACCTACCGAGAGCGCGACGAACGACTGCGCACGGAAATAATTTCCCATGAAGCGGTCCATCTCCTGCGCAAATTCCGAAGCGTCTTCCTTATACCTTTTCGGAAACAGGTTCTTAACGCCCTGGCGGAGTTTCGGCATGTCAAGCATGATGAACACGAGATACATAAAGATGAGGCCTACACCCGACAGCCACATCACCAAGCTCGAAGTCTTCGTCAGCACGCCCCAAGCACTCGGCAGAATCTTTCCCGCCACGGACTGCGCCGCATTCCAGAAATCAAGAGTCTGCATCGCATCCGCGACTTTGTCCCAAGAAACAAGCGACTTAAATTCACGCCACAAATCCTTCGGAACAAAAGCGGAAAGGCGTTCCATCCAGGTAGAATCGCTAAACAGTTTCTGGATGAGCACTCCTAAATGCCGTACTTCTTCGACCACCATCGGGATAAAAATCCACATTGCCCCGCCGATCACCAGCACCATCATCGAAATAACAATTGCCACGGCAACGACACGGTACTTTACTTTATTTTGAATTTTACATACAAGCGGATCAAAGATATAGGCCACCAAAAAAGCCGCAAAAAACGGCGCGAGTACTGCACTCAGGTAGTTCAGTATCCAAAGCAGGATTCCCAATCCTGTTGCCATAAAGAGAAACCGCATCACACGGTCTATGGTCCAAGCACGTTTAATCATTTTCCCTTCTTATAGTCTAAAGGCTTTACACCGTAGATACGGGCAAAGTCTCTTTCAAACGACGACGGACTTTCCGCTCCGACCGCAATCGCGATTTCGGCCACCGAGCGATCTGATTCCTTCAAAAGCTTCGCGGCCGTCGCCATACGAGCTTTCAGGTCCTCCAGTTTTTTCTTTCGCGATTTCACAAACCGCTCCGAACCGCGAACGGCAAGAGCGATCGCCCCCCCATACACGGCGAAGATCAGAACCAATGCTACATACATCAACGCCTTGAACGTCCGGTTTTCGCCCCACAGTTTTATGGAACGCACCGTAATTTCGTCAGGGATGCCAAGCATCGTACCTTCGCCATTCGTAATTTCAAACAACATTCCACGGTTCATGTAACGCAGGCCATCATCCTTTTCGAGCCCCTGCATGGCAAGCCACCATTCGGGAACCTTGAAGTCCAGCATCGACACGGCCACCCCGTTCTTGCGCACCTGCGCCTGGGAGACCATCGGTCGGTAACTCCGGTAGTCGTTCTTCTGGCTATAGACGGGGTCGTCATTTAAAATCTTGACGCCGATTTTACGCATGCGGTTCGTTTCCGCATCGATGACCAAGGAATCGTAATCCGAGAAATCAAAAAATCCCGACGCCGGGCGGTTGTTGACCGAAAGCAGGTTTACGCCCATGCCTGCATAAGGATACGCCATACCGGAGCGAATGTTGACACGGGCCGAAATCACGGAATCCGACTGAGAAAGTTCCACCGTCGAAAAGCCGCCCACCGTAGAATCGGTCACTGGATAGACCTGGTAGCTTCCGCCAGGAAACAGAACCTGTTCCGTAGACCTGAACGTTACGAACAGGGCTATCCACACCGCAACCAAAACGACAAGCGCTACAGAGGCAAGGACTATTTTTTTCATGCGTCAGATTCCGACTTCTGGTTTTCGTTTTCCTTGTTGTAGGAATGCGTCCGGCCGATGGCCACAATCATTAGGCCAAGCATAATGAACAGCACGACTCCAAAAGAAAAATTACTGAGTCCCTTAACTGCGATTTCATGGACTTTCAGCGAGAACCGCTTTCCGCGAGGATGATTCCACCCAGGAGCGATTTCTACGCGGGCCACCGTTTCTTGATGACGGTCAACCAAAGTGGGATCCACATGTTCGTCATTGAACCAGAATTCCGGAGTGTAGAACTGTTCCATCGGAATCGAAATTCTCTGGCGACCGGCCACCAGCGGCATTTCCTTCATCAACAGACGGAAGGTTCGCGCCTTGAGGGTATCCGTGACATCCGGGTCATACGTCCAAATTTTCACGAGGACTTCATCGGTCCCCTGGGCTTCCAGATCGAAGATGACCGAATCGACAAAGGTCCAGTTGCGGTAACGCTTTTCGCTGTTTTCGCGCACATCAACCACAAAGCCGCACCAGGCAGACTGTCCCTCTTCGCCTCCCAGGGTACAGCTAAACGAAAGCGAGGAATCCGCCTGCGTAAAAGCCACCTGGGAAGAACCTCCGTCGTAGGTGTCGTCGTACGCAACGACAGACGCATCCCCATGCAACGGAAACACCGAATCGATAAAGTAACGACTCGGCATCGCAAAATAGCCAATAATTACCGCGACTGCGATTGCGATGATTGTAATATAGGTTTTAGTCATTTGAAGTTTCGGGTTCCAAAATAGGCTTGAGATGAAGACTATACTGCACCAAGTCCAACGGATCTTCGTCAGGCATCTTCTCGCCAAAGAATCGGTTTACCAGGGCATCGAGCAAGCGGATAAAGAAGAAATGATGCTTACCCTCTTTCGCCGGTTGCTGGAACGGGTGTTCCAAAGTACGTTTTAAAAGCGTGATGGTCATGGAAGGCGGCATGTGGAACATCTTGCAGCAAGTGGTGACTTTGCCGTCATAACCGTAATCCGGGAGTTTTCCTTGCACCAGAGGTTCGCCGTGATCAATGCAGCAAGGGTCTTCGCAAACGGGGTCCTGCACATTCTTGGCAAGGAGCGCCTTGAGCCAGAGCTCGCGGGACTTGTCAGTGAGGTCGCTGCGGAAGGCCATCGTCTGGTCGCACGGGAAAAACGTGGAATAGCACTTGGGGCAAATACGCAAGTCCAGATGCTGGAACTTGATCTGCGCCACCTCCGATTTGCAATAAGGGCAAGTATTCATATGATTGAATATAGTTATTTCTATATTTAGAGTATGGCTAAAGTAGTACAGATTACCGCTGAAAATTTTGAAACCGAGGTCGCTCAGGCCTCCGAAAATCGCGCCGTAGCGGTGCTTTTCTCTTCTGCAGAATATCCCGACTGCGCACCGTATTCCCAACTGTTGGGATCTCTTTCCACCAGCATGGACTTTACGCTCGGTGTCGTGAGCTGCGACGAACGCGAAAACATGCAGCTGATCCAGGCGTTCCGCGTGCGCTCGGTGCCCGAAGTTCACATTGTCGACAAGGGCCAGATTGCAGACGTCATCCAGGGCGTGTTGCCCGAAGCAGACCTCAAGAAGCGTCTTGAAAAATTCTTCGTTTCGGACGAAGCACGCTTCCAGATGGCCTTGGAAGATGCCATCGCCCAAAAGAATTTTGACCAGGCACTCCCGATGCTCGACGAAGCGCTCGCCAAGACCCCCGACGACAAGAAGCTGCAGCTCTTGTGGGCCAAGGCAAGCCTCGGCATGGGCGACACCGAAAAGGCGAAGGAAGTTCTTGCCAAATTCACCGAAGCCGACGACCAGTACCGCGAAGCGAAATCGCTGCTGGAACTTTTGGATTTCCACGCCGAAGCGGCCAAGAAGGATGTCCAGGGCAAGGAAGCCATCGTGTACCACGAGGCATGCAAGCTCGCCTGTGCAGAAGACTTCGAAAGCGCCTTGCAGGCGTTCCTGAACCTGTACGTAGAAGCCCCTGAATGGAACGACGGTGCCGCGAAGAAGGCGATGCTTACTTTGTTCGGAGTCTTGGGGCCGAAGCACGAACTCACGTGGAAATACCGCGCCAAACTCAACACGATGATGTTTATCTAATGAATATCGACTTTAACCGCAGACTTTCGATTGCCCCGATGCTTGACTGCACCGACCGTCACGAACGGTATTTTTTGCGGTTATTGTCGAAGCACATCCTGCTTTACAGCGAAATGGTCACGACCAATGCGCTGCTGCATACCGATCCGGACCAGTTCCTGCGCCATCAGGAATTCGAATACCCCGCGGTGCTGCAACTGGGTGGCTCTAATCCCGCCGATTTGGCCAAGTGCAGCAAGATGGTCGAGGAATCCGGTTTCCAGGAAGTCAACCTGAATTGCGGCTGCCCTTCGGACCGCGTGCAGAATGGCAACTTCGGCGCGTGCCTCATGAAAGACAAGAACCTGGTCGCCGACTGCTTTAAGGCGATGCAGGACGCCGTGAGCATTCCCGTATCCATCAAGTGCCGCATCGGTGTCGACGAATTCGACTCCTGGGAATTTTTCCGAGACTTTATCGGCACCATTGCAGACGCAGGTTGCCGCGTGTTCATTGTTCACGCCCGCAAGGCATGGCTCAAGGGTTTGAGCCCTAAAGAAAACCGCGAAGTTCCACCGCTGCATTACGACTTTGTGCACCGCCTCAAGGCAGAAATGCCTCAGCTGAACATTTCGATTAATGGCGGCATCAAGACGCTTGACCAGGTGCAAGAACAGTTGCAGAATTTAGACGGCGTGATGGTGGGCCGCGAAGCTTACGAAAATCCGTGGTTCCTGCGCGATGCCGACGAGCGCATTTTTGGCGACAGCGAACCGCCGCGATTCTCGTTACGCAAGGAACTTCTCGAAGCCTACCTTCCCTATGTAGAGATGGAATCGGCCCGTGGCACCCCCGCCACGATTCTGGTGCGCCACATTTACGGCCTGTTTAACGGCAAGCCCGGCGCACGCAAGTTCCGCCAGTACCTCGGCGAAAATGCCCCCAAAACAAACAACCCCGCGGAAATGATCCGCAGGGCTATGGACTTGGTTACAGAACCTTAAGTTCTACTTGATTAGAACAAAGCAATGCTATACGGAGCCTGGGCACCCTTAGGCTGTTCCAGAGCGGTGAGCTTGCCATCCTTATAGAAATACACCTTTTCTTCGCCATAAGTATGGTCGCCCACATAGAGAACGCCATTCTTAACAGCCATCGTCTTCTGGGCATCAGCGATACCCTCAACCTTTTCAAAGGTCTTTTTCTCAAGGTCAATCTTTACAACCGGAGTGTTTCCCCAGCCTTTATAAATGGCGGCATAGGCAGTTTCTTCTTCAGCAACAAAGCCATAGATACCGGCGCCAAGTTTTTCACCAGAGATAATCAGTTCGGACTTCTTGGCCTTAAGATCCACCTTTTCAACACCACGATTATCGTCGGCCTTACCATCATATTCACCCAAAGAGGCTACATAAAGGTTGCCATTATACAAAGTCATTGCAGTCGGATTATTCGTCACAAGCTGAACTGTATCCTGAAGTTTGCCGGTTTCAGCATCGTAGATTGCCACGAGGCCTCTCGGATAGGTGAAATTGTATTCAGCATCAGCACTATAACGTACGAATAATGCGTAGAGTACACCTTTAGCAAGCTCGATATCGGCAACATAGGGAGATTTTTCTTCTTTAGAAGCGAATTCACCAGTCTTGATCGATTTCAGAACCTTGCCGTCCTTGGTGGAAATCAGCACGAGAGAATCTGCATTTTGAAGAGCGACCCAAGCCTTTTCGCCATCAAAAGCCATATCAACCGGGTTCGCATTTGCAAATTTTTCCTGCCAAGCCACAGCCTTTTCTGCACCTTCTTCGATAAGTTCAGGATTGACCTTGGAAATATTATCTGTTCCGAGACCTTCCAAAACGTACACTTCGGCACCATTTGTAATTACCTTCGAATCCTGATAGAACGAAAGGCTCTTTTCAGAAATCTTTCCATCCTTATCAATCCAGCGAAGTTCACCTTCCTGAACCTGATAATCACCGCCATCGAAAACAACACCGGCATAAGCCGAGGTTTCTTCGTCCGGGGCCTTCGTAGAAGAACTGGAATCATCACCGCAAGCTACGAGACCAAAGGCAAGGCCAGCAGCAGCAAGGGCTGCGAGAGATTGTTTTTTGATTTTATTCATGTTTTTTCCTTTTCTGGCTTTACGCTTTTAAGCGCGGGGGCTAGAACCCCTGTATGATTGTGAACTTGTATTCTCTCCCAGGCATGGGAAAAGGCGTATAAAAATTTCGGTACTTTTCGTCAGTAATGTTATTCACCGCGAACATCAAACTAGTCTTTTCAAATGGATGATACGAAAGCGATGCACGATGGGTCGCAACGGCCGGTTGTTCCGTCCTGTTCGCGCGATCGCTATACATAATGCTGCGCCAATCAGAAGCCCAGCTAAAGTCAAAGTGGAACGGCAGATGAAGCGTCGCCTCGGCAAAATAATTTCGATTAGGTTCTCCAGGAAGCATCTTTCCATTAAATGCATTCGAATGAGAGCGATCCTCCGTCTTCTGAATCGTGGCCCGCAGCACAACATCTAAAAACTTTGAAGGTCTGCTATTCAGTTCCATTTCTACACCACGAATAAGGGCTCGCGCAACATTGATGGGACGCAACAATTCCACCGAAAGAACCCAGCAGATACCATTTTCAATGTGAGATTCAAAATACGTTGTCTGAAACGAGGTGTGATTGCCAGGGAATTTATAATTTGCAGAAGCTTCAAAACGGGTCGCTTTTTCACGTTCCAAATCAGGGTTGGAAATGGCCCCGGGGAATGTTCCATAAAGTTCCATCAACGCAGGCTGCTGATAAAAACGGCCTATGGAAACTCCACCTGTCAACGGAGACGACTCTGTACCGAACCTAGAATAGAGACGTCCTGCAAACGTAGCATCTCGTTCCTTGGCCTCTTCCAAAGTGCGCCCGCCTGTCGGCAGCACAAAGGTTCCTTCATCTAAATGATCCTTCAGAACAGTCACCGAGCCTTCGCCGCCAAATCCAATGTATTTAAAAAACTGATAATACAAATCTCCGGAGCTAACGAAAGTCTTCCGATCAAGAGCCCAATCCTTCGAATTGCCACGAGCTTCGGCACGTTCCCATTCATACGCAAAGCGAACCATTCCTGTCGAACGATCCACCGGCGTAAACTCCGCCCATAATTCAGGAACAAACTTGTACGTAGCAGAGCCATATTCCATAAAGACATTGTTGCCAAAACCGATGTGATCTAAGGGGTAATACGAACTCGACATATTTTTATCGAACCGAGCCGAAAGTCCGCCATACAGGAACAACTTGTCGTCAAAGTAACCGACCGATTCCAACCCGTAACGGATCAAGGCCGATTCACCGACAAACTCGGCCACCTTAGTCTGGCTCTGTTCTTTACCGGGATTTCCCCCCTCGTACCGGCTTGCCGTTACCGCAAGCGTTGAAAAATACCCGTTTCCGTGCAACATTCGGAACTGGACATTGCCTGATACATCGGTGTACTTGGCATTTTCTCGCGTTGCCGTATAGTCGTCTTCGTCGTTATACTGCGTACCATTACGGTTCAGGTATTCATAGTCATTATCGCTATGGCGTGTCGCAAAAGACGAAGCAAACATAATGCTGTCGGTCACAGGAGCCGCCACCTGGAACGAGCCCTCCCACGTATTGTGGTTTCCGTAGGCCGCTAAAACTCGTCCGCCCTTTTTCACGGCATTTTTCGTGACAAAGTTAATGGCACCGCCAAGCCCCGACACACCAAATTTCGCCGGGACATTATTCTTGTAGACTTCGACTTTTTCCATTTGGTTCAAGTCGATGGAACCTAGATTCACAGCCCCACCACTTGCATCGTTCAGGGGAACTCCGTCGACACAAATCATGATATTGCGCGCCGCAATTCCTCGTATCGAGACCGTCTGAAAACTACCGAGTCCGCCCTGCCTGTACGACTGGATTCCAGGAAGCGTCGAAAGCAAGTCCGCAGCAGAAAGCGCCTTTCCTTCCCAGGCCGCAGCGGTAATTTCGGTGTAATTTGCATCATTCTTGAGGATTGCTTCGCCCTCGGTCACCACATCGGTCACGCCGAGGTCACGGACGACCGTTGCATCATCAACGGCGACCGACTTAGCAGAAACAACTGAAATATCCTCCGGAGCATTTTCCGAAGTTGCAGCCACGGCATTACCTGCGCCAATGGCAGCCCAACACCAAAGAACCGCAGTGTATGCGGCTTTGCAGAATGACGTCGTTCGCATCGTTCCTCAACATGACATTTCCCACAGTTCTTCTGGCTCGGGGATCAACCTACTTCCGGCTCCTTCACACATGTATTCCCTTTCGGTTTCCACGCATTGGTTTATGCCGGTTTCGTCCTCCCTTACAGCGGCGCGACCGCTCCCGGCTTTCACGGGATTCTCTCCTTGCCGCACCCGATTAGGCAACGGCAAGAGCTTTTCAGGGCACAGGAAATTTTGGCAACAAATATAGTAATAACGGACAACAATTTTTATATTTGAGTTCATGAGAGCTTTTCTTTTTACCCTCATCGCATTTGCAGTACTTTTACACGCAGAAAACCAAGCGGTCCCCGACTCCGCCAAAACCGCCAAGAGTAGCGGTCTTCTAGAAGCACTATTTGCTGTCGAACCCGACGAATCCATCGCCAAGGGGCACATCCTCACTGGCGCCACGTTCTCGCTCATCCAGGGCAGTACCGACGACGACGCCCTGGATATCATCATCGGAGATATCTACAAGGCCGAAGGGTCCATGTTCTCAATCGAAGCATTCGGCGGCTACTTCATCCGCGATGCGCTCGCCATCGGTATCAGGGGAGGCTACTCCCGCACCAAATTCGATATAGACTTCACCCTGCTCGAAGACCTCGGCGACCTCAAGCAGCACCGTCAATATGTCAGCAACGGATTTTTCCTGCAACCTTTCGTCAAGAACTACCTGAAGGTTCTTGATTCCAGAACCGTCTACCTATTCAATGAAACGTCGGTTTCCTTCGGCTATTCGTACGGAATTTCGCAGACGGATGACGGCGAAGATCTCAACAAGACCCGTAGCAACACCTGGTCGATTCGAATCGGGCTGGATCCGGGGCTTTGCATCATGATCTTGAACGGCGTTGCCATCGAGACTTCCGTCGGCCTGCTCGGCTTTACGACGAGTGTCATTGAAGTCGAAGAAAACAACGAGACACACAGCGAAGTGGTCTACAACATCGCAAACTTTTCCATCAACTTGCTAGCGCTTGACCTGTCGCTGGTCTACTTCTTCTAGGAGCTACCATGGGGATCAAGAAAACTGTTTTAAAATGGGCCGCCATAGCGGGCATCCTAGCCACTACCGCTTCGTGCACCGCCGATATTGACACTTTCGGAACATCCGACTACAGAGTCCTCAACGAGATCTCGTTCGAGGAGCAGGACGGAAGGCCATCCATCAGCGCTAACGAGCAACGCATCACGGTCAAGCTCGCCTCCAACGAAAGCTGCACCTGGGACTCCGTCACTATTGACGACCTGAGCATCAGTTCCCTCGCCACATTCCACACGGTCTTAGATTCCATCGGTTCATTCCCCAAGGATTCGACCGTACTGGATTCTTTGGCACGCAAGGTCAGCTACGAAAGCAAAAAAATCAAGATAGGCTCCAAGATAGAAATTCCCGAAAACGACACTCTTTACATTGTCGTTGTCTCGGAAAGTGGCATTCCCGCCCTCTGGCAAATCGCCTTTTCGAAGCCCACGGGAGCTTGCGACGAGAAATCCAGCAGTTCCGGTAAGGAGGGCGACAAGGAAAAATCGTCTTCGGCAAAGGATGAATCGTCGGAGAAGTCTTCGTCTTCGACAGAGAGCGACACACTCAAGAGTTCCGCTTCGTCATCATCTTCAGACTCGCCGTCTTCCTCCGAATCGTCCAAGACTCCTGAATCGTCGGCATCAACGGTTTCGGCCGACGCCCCCAAGATTCTTTCGCTCAAGATAGCCTCCATGGAGGCCACCATCGACAGCGGCAAGATTCACATTCATCTGGACACGCTCCCCTTCCTCGCGGATCTTTCGAACCTGGAACTCACCGAACTGGAACTTTCTGAAGGTGCCTCCTGCGAAAGCCACAAGACCGGCGAAGCATACGATTTCGGCGCAGGGCAGGAAATCGTCGTCAAGAACTCCGACGGCGAATCAACCACCTACATCGTCAAGGCGGGCTACCAGATTCCGGGATCCGATTTCAACGACTGGAAAGGTAATGACATCATTCCCGATTCCCTCTGGGGGAACGCCAACACACTCCTCACGACTACCGAAAAATACACCTCCGGGTCCATGACCGGAGCGAAAATCGCCACATCGGCATTACTCGGCAAGACCGCAAGTGGAAGCCTGTACACCGCCGATTTCAACCCGAATAACGTCGGTACGCTTTCGATGGCCAATTCTTCGACCTGGCCCGACGGCAACGAGCTCATCGATTTCGGCAAGCACTTCAACGCAAGACCTGAATACGCCGAAGTCAAGTTCTCCTACGACGGCAGCGGGGACAGTTGCGACATCTACATTCTCCTTGAAAGCCGCGATGGAGACAAGAACATCAACCGAGGTTCCGACGATATCAACAAGCTCGTCGCAAGCGCTTGGTACCGTTCCACCACCGATGACAACACCGGCCGCGAAAACCCGGACGTCGTCAGCATTTCGGACAAGGACGAAAACGGCATGCGAACCCTGCGACTCAAGTTCCGCTACGGCACGCCACTCGAAAATTCCCCTATCGAAAACTCCTCCACTTTCGCCACCTCGCTACAGTCCTCGAATAAGTCTGCCATCGACAATTCGCTGATTCAAGGTGAGGGGAATGAATCCGTCACCCATATCCGCGTCGTTTTCGCCTCGAGCGCCGACGGAAACCATTATAAGGGTGTGAAGAACGCGACTTTGATTATCGACGACCTGAAACTTATCTACTAGCACTTTCTATATTTACTCCTATGACCGCAGAAGAACTTTACAATCGTCTCAAGACCATTCAGCCGGGCGCTGTGCTTTGCACCTATTCCATGGAAAAATGCGAACAGATGCTCCCGCTCATCAACGAAATCAACGAACTGAAGAAGGAACGCGACGCCGTGATCCTCGCCCACAGCTATGTGGCCCCCGAAATCATTCTGGGCGTTGCCGACTACGACGGCGACAGTTTCAAGCTGAGTCAGGACGCCACCAAGGTGAGCGCGAAGACGATCGTGTTCTCTGCCGTGCGCTTTATGGGCGAAACCGCCAAGATCTTGAACCCGACCAAGGACGTGCTCATTCCGGGCCCACTTACGGGTTGCAGCCTCGCCGACTCCATTACCGGCGCCGAGGTCAAGGCACTCCGCGAAAAGTACCCCGACCACACCTTCGTGTGTTACATCAACACCACCGCCGACGTGAAAGCGAACTGCGACGTGTGCGTCACCAGCAGCAACGTGATGAAGATTGTCTCTAGCCTCGAAAACGACAAGATCGTGTTCGTGCCCGATGGCCTCATGGGCCAGAACCTGATTGACGAGATGAAGAAGCGTGGCATCAAGAAGGAAATCGTACTCCACAGCGGTTGCTGCTACGTACACGAGACCTACGATTCCGAACTCATCAATTTCTTCCGCAGCCAGAATCCGGGCCTCAAGGTCGTAAGCCACCCCGAATGCCACCCGGGCGTCGCCCTTTTGAGTGACTACGTGGGCAGCACCGGCCAGATGGTGAGCTATATCAAGGAACAGCCCGAAGGCACCCCGTTCCTGCTCCTGACCGAATGCGGTCTGAATGCTCGCATGCAGTACGAATTTCCGAACAAGACCTTCATTGGCAGCTGCAGCATGTGCAAGTACATGAAGTCGAACTCGCTCGAAAACATCCTGGAGACGCTCCGTCATCCGGAAAAGGCACAGCACGTGGAACTCGAAGAGAGTGTGCGCGTTGCCGCCAAGAAGTGCATCGACGCGATGTTCTACTACGCAGGAAAGTAGTCCTGTTTAGGAAATTGGGTTGGAGAAAATTGTCATGAAGAAGTTGAAAATAATTGCATTGTTGATTTGCCTCTGTGCAGGATTCACTTTTGCCGAGGAATACTATTGGCCCCGTTCTTATTATGTAAGCGCAGGTTTTGGAGCCCAGGTTTCCAAGGGTGATTTCAACGAGCGAGCCATCTCCGGAACGGATTCCGCAGGAGTCAAGGGATACATACACCCGCCTGCACTCGAATTCGTCGCGACCCCAGACCTGATGGTAGGCGTCAACCTGGGAGCATTCTCGCTCGGTCTCGGCTTTCAGTATTGGACATCAGAACAGGTCATGGCTGGGTTTCCCGACGAATCTTACAGACAGGACACACGAATCTGGCGAGCGAGCCTTGAGGTTACATACAACTTATTCTGGCCCGATTTTTTCCAAATTGGCCTCGGCCTCGGATATTCCTACTCTAGCGTAAAGGCAGAAAATGCGGCAATCTTCGGCACCGACGCTTACGACGCGGAATTCATGGGATCGGCCGTGGCATTTATCGCCAACATCCACTATTATATTACAGACCATCTTTCCATGGTTCCCGCCCTCAAGTTTTACGAGAACTGGTTCAAGAATGTCCACTGTTCTCGCATAGACAACAACGACCTGGATCCGTACCTGTGGCAAACCTTCGTTCTCGCCACCGTATCTATCCAATACCAGTTCTAACTCTGGGTTAGCAGAGTAGAATAGTTTTTTCTATCTTTGGGCGCGGTATGAAAAAATCCGCGCTTTTAGCATCTATTATTTTGGGTCTCGGCTCCGCATTCGCCACCGACGAAGACGGCTGGGCCTCCACCTACGAATCTCTCTCGGCTTTCCAGAAAAGCCCCGTTTCCAAAGACGGGACCTTAAACCCCTACGCCAACCGTCCCGGTTACGTCAAGCCCATCATCGACAACCTGGGCAACGTGCTCAACAGCAACTGGTATGTAAGTGCCTCGGTGCCGCAAAGTTTCACATTCGAAGCGGGCCTCCCCATTTCGATCATCTCCATCGACAGTGACGACAGAAACTACACCGAAAACGCAGAAATCCTCGGTCAGTCCATCGCCTACGAGACACCGACCATTTTCGGCGAGCACCGCGACATGACCCTGGCTGACGACGGAAGGATTTACGGCAACAAAACCCTGAATGGTCTCGGCGTGTTCACCTACCCCTACATTCAGCTGGGCGCAAGCTTCTACCATGCCCGCGTGGTCTTCCGCGGAATGTTCCTGCCCTCGATCAGCGAACTGACCAAGTTCAACCTGTTCGGTTTCGGCCTGCAGTACAGTTTCGGTCACTTCTTCCAGTACATGCTGCCCCCCGCCGCCCAGCCGCTCGATGTAAGCATCGTCTTTGGCTACAACACCAGCGGCATCGGCTACCGCCCCGAAGACTACGAAGGCGAACTCAATCTCGACGTTTCTACGACAAACTTCGCATTCGTCATCGGCTACAAGCCCGTCAGCTTTATCGAAGTCATGATGTCCCTCGGATACCAGAGCGCCGAAATGAAGTCCTCGGGACACCTCAAGTGCGTGGCTAAGGAATTCGGCAATCCCGACTACTCTCGTGGCTACGGCGCCACCATCGATCCCGACATTACCGTCGAAGGCAACAACGGATTCCGCTTCGGTCTGGAAGTTGCATTCCAGTTAGGCAAGTCCTTCCACCCCGTTGTCGGATTCGATTATGCAGGCAAGTCCAGCTGGACGACCAACGTCCTCTACTTCAAGCAGCAATTCGGCGAAGACAAGACCCCCGACGAAATCGCCAAGGAAAAGGGATTTGTCCGTGGAGCAAAGAAGTCCGAGACCGCAGCAGAAAGCGCAGAACCGGCTAACGAGACACCCGTAGACAATACCTACGAGCAGCCGGAAGGCTCTGCCGAAGCAGAAGAGGCTTCCGCAGAAGAAGCTCCTGCAGACGACTTCTCCGAGGATTCCTCTGACGAGTAGCAGACTTTAACCAAAAACAAAGAAGGCATAATATGATTACATTCCTGATCGGTATCGCGATTCTTATCGGCGGATACTTTACCTACGGAAAATTCGTTGAACATGTCTTCGGCCCCGACGACCGCAAGACTCCCGCCCTCGAAAACCCGGATGGCGTTGACCGCGTGGTACTTCCCCACTGGAAAAACATGCTCATCCAGCTTTTGAACATCGCAGGGATCGGTCCTGTGATTGGCGTGATTTTGGGTATCAAGTTCGGCGCCATCGTCTTCATCTTGCTCCCGCTCGGAAACGTGCTTGGCGGCGCAGTACACGACTACTTTAGCGGCATGGTGAGCATCCGCAACAACGGCATGAACGTTCCGGCGCTTTCCCGCAAGTTCCTGGGCAAGGGGCCTTCCAAGGTCGTGATGACGCTCATCTCGGTTGCCCTGATTTTGGTGGGCGCTGTATTCACCAACACGCCTGCAGCCCTCATCAACACCCCGATTCTTGCCGGTTCCGCGGTATCGCCCACCTTGTTCTGGATTGCCGTCGCCTGCATTTTCGCCTACTACTTTGCAAGCACCTTCTTCCCCATCGACAAGATTATCGGTCGCATCTACCCGATTTTCGGTGGACTCCTGATTCTCGCCTCTATCGGCATCTTGGTCGGCATCGCCCCGCAGCTGAACGTGCTCGATGAATTTTGCCTTTCCGACATCGCTTCTAACTTCAACAAGCATCCGGCCCACCAGCCGATTATCCCGATGCTTTTCGTGACGATTGCCTGCGGCATCATTAGCGGTTTCCATAGCACCCAGAGCCCGATTGTCGCCCGCACCGAAGTCACCGAAAAGACCGGCCGCCAGACGTTCTACGGCATGATGATTATCGAAGGCCTGATCGGCATGATTTGGGCCGCCGGTGGCATGTTCATTTACCATCAGATGCCGGAACTCATCACCGGGGCCTCGGGCGTAAAAGTCCTGAGCGAACTTGTCCACACTGTGATTCCTTTTGCACCGGTTTCAATTCTCGTGGTCGTCGGCGTGATCATTCTTGCCATTACCAGCGGCGATACGAGCCTTAGAAGTCTCCGTCTCACGATTGCAGAACTCACAGGCCTTGAACAGACTTCCGTCAGGAACCGTCTGATTCTGACGATTCCAATGTTTGCCATCTGCGCCCTGATTATCTTGTGGAGCAACATGAACAAGGACGGATTCAACATCCTGTGGAACTACTTCAGCTGGGCCAACCAGCTCATGGCCGTGTGCAGCCTGAGCGTTTCTGTCGTTTACCTGCGCAGCAAGAAGAAGAACTTCTGGATAGCGCTTCTCCCCTGCATGTTCATGGCTTTCATCACGTTCGACTACATTCTGTGGGTAAGCCCCGAAAACCTGAAGGGCGCTCCGCTCGGTTTCGGTCTCGACTACAAGACCGCCCTGGTGCTCGCACTCGAAAACGCAGGCCTGCTCGGATTTTTCCTCTGCACACGCGGCAAAATCCTCACCAAGATGGAAGGCTTCGATCCCGACCACTGGGATTCCACTCGCGACCTGAACCGCGACGAGACCAACCCTATCGTGCAGGACAACAAGGTCTAAGTGATTCTCGAAGGAACCGTCAAGTCGATTACCTTTCACAGTCCGCAGAACGGATTCACCGTCCTGCGGATTATTGATAGTAGCAATAAGAAGGTGGTGGTCGTTACGGGAACCCTTCCTGAACTTTCCGTAGGAGAAAACCTACGCTTTGAAGGCGAATGGGGACGCCACCCAAAATTCGGCGAACAGTTCAAGGCGATTCACTTCGAAATTGTAGAAACAGGAAACAAGAACTTCGCCGCCTATCTCGGCAGCGGACTCTTCCCCGGCATCGGCCCGAAGACCGCCCAGACGATGGTCGATACCTTCGGAGATGAGCTGCAGGACATTCTTGACTACGAGCCCGACCGTTTCCGTGCCAAGAAAATCAAGGGACTTTCGGCGGCGAAAGTGGAACAGTTCCTTGCGCGCTGGCAAGAAAACCGCCACAGTCGCGAGACCTTATTGTTCCTGTACAATCACGACATCACGGGAAATGTCGCGAAAAAACTGTGGATGAAGTTCGGGCAAGACACCATCGAAAAGATCCGCACGAACCCGTACATGCTCTGCGAAGAAATCTGGGGAATCGGATTCCTGAAGGCCGACGAAATCGCCATGAAAGTCGGCATCCCGAAAGACAGCCCCATGCGCCTACAAGAAGCGCTTCTCTACTCGCTACAGGAAGCTTCTCTTTCGGACGGTCACTGCTACTTACCCAGCAACGATTTAATCGGCCGTACCCTCAAGAATTTGCGCATAGACGTCACCGATGACGATGCTATCCAGAATCTGCTGGAGCAGTTCAAGCGCATCTGCGAATCGGGCCGCATCAAGCGCCACGGCGACGACTGCTTTTTCCCGCCGCTTGAAAACGCAGAACAGAACATTGCCGAAATCATCAAGAGACGCCTCGGCGAAAACGAACTGCCCACTTACGGTTTTGAGCGCGAGCTTGTCGACTGGGAACGCGAACATAAGTTCAGTTTCGACCCTACGCAACGCGAAGCGATCCGCCTCGCCACCGCCCACAAGATTTGCATCATTACCGGCGGCCCCGGCACCGGAAAGACGACCATCCTCAAGGGAATCATCCACCTATCGCGTAAGATGGGCGAAAACATCCTACTCGCCGCCCCTACAGGCCGCGCCGCCAAGCGCATGGGCGATTGCTGCGGCGAAAAGGCATATACAATCCACCGACTTTTGGAAGTCGATCCCGTCACCAAGAAATTCAACAAGAACGATTTCAACAAGCTCGACTGCAACTTACTGATTGTCGATGAATTCAGTATGGTGGACACCTGGCTTGCCTCTTCGCTCCTAGAAGCCGTTCCTGATTCAGCGAGAATCGTATTCGTCGGCGACGCCGATCAGCTCCCGAGCGTAGGCCCCGGCAACGTACTCAACGATCTGCTGCAGTGCCCGCGCATTCCAAGTGTACGCCTGCAGCACATCTTTAGGCAAAGCGGCGGCAACGACATCGCCGACAAGGCCGCAAAAATCAATCAGGGAATCACGCCCGCCCCACTCGAAGGCCCGAACTTCCACTTCGTTCCGTTCGAGACACCCGAAGAGGCCAAGCTCCACTTGCAGCAACTGATTGCGACGGGCGTTCGTAGCAAAATCGATATCGACCTCAAGACCGACTTGCAGATTCTCGTTCCTATGCGCAAAGGTCCCCTCGGCATCATCGAACTGAACCCGTTCCTGCAAGACCTGCTGAATCCGGGCGTTCCGCGCCACAAGATGGTCGGCATCGGCTGGAGCGTGGGCGACCGTGTGATGCAAATCAAGAACAACTACGACAAGAACGTGTTCAACGGCGACGTCGGAATCGTCTACAGCATCTACAAAGAAAAGCGAAAAATCGCCGTTTTCTTCGATGACAAGCTCATCACCTACCAGGACGATGAACTCGACGAGTTGCAACTCGCCTACGCCTGCACCATCCACAAGAGCCAGGGCAGCGAATACCCCGCCGTCATCGTGATTCTCGACTCCAGCCACTACGTGATGCTGCAGCGCAACTTGATTTACACCGCCATCACCCGCGCAAAAGGCCACGTGTGGATTCTCTCTGCTCCCGGCGCCTTCCACCAAGCCGTCCGCAACAACCGCAGCACCCGCCGCTACACGCGCCTAAAGGAACGACTCAATTAAAAAATCCCGCAGATTTCTCCGCGGGATTTTTCAATACTGTTTTCAGCAGCGATTACAAATCAACCACTTCAGTCCAGCCGAACGGGTCTTCCGCTTCACCGAACTGGATAGCAGTGTACTTCGTGAAGAGTTCCGTGCAAACCGGGCCCGGATTCTTGCCGTCACCGTAGGTGAATTCCTTGCCGGCAACCGGATCCACGATCTTCTTGATCGGGGTAATCACGGCGGCGGTACCGCATTCGGCAGTTTCGGAGAATTCAGCGAGTT
>Ga0256406_1003129_pt1 | contig 21329 bp, 18 predicted proteins | sample RumenRJG_03DNA_FD_185986 | JGI IMG/M metagenome (GOLD analysis project Ga0256406, IMG submission 185986) | Bovine rumen microbial communities from Lethbridge, Alberta, Canada - RJG_03 | ecosystem: Host-associated > Mammals > Digestive system > Stomach > Rumen | place: Canada: Alberta | collected... | reverse complement strand
AAGGCCGGGTGAATGTTGCGGATCTGGGATGCGGAAGCGGGATCGTGCCGCTGATCCTGGCACACAAGTGCCCGGAGAGCTTTATCACCGGGTTTGAACTGCAGGAAGAAGAGGCGGACAGAGCCCTCCGCACCGTGAAGCTGAATGGGCTTCAGGACCGGATTCGGATAATCCGGGGAGATGTCGCGGAAATACCTTCCGGAAGCATGATACGCGGCGGAGAGATGGATGCAGTGGTGACAAATCCGCCGTATTTTCGATCCGGCTCAGCCATTCCGAACCGGGAAGATGGAAAATATTTTGCCCGCCATGAGACTTCGGCAGATGTCCGGGCTTTTCTTCGGGCCGCAGCATGGCTGCTTAAACCGCGGGGGAACTTTTATATGGTTCACAGACCAGCAAGGCTGGCGGATATTATCGTGTCGATGCGGAATGCCGGCATTGAGCCGAAGACTCTTCAATACGTTGTGCCGAAACCGGGAATGGCGGCGAATCTGATACTGGTTCACGGAATCCGGGGCGCCGGCGCCGAGCTTCGGATGCTGCCGGAGATCGCGGTCCGTGATCCGGACGGAAACAGTTCCGAAGTATTGAAACGGCTTTATGAAAGAAACAGAGAGTCTTGAAGAAGAGACCTTAAATAGCATATAATGATTTAAATTGTGACGATTGTTAACACAAGGAGGAACGAGAGATGGATATGAACCTCAGACAGATCCTGGTTATACTGCTGATCCTGGCAGCCATTGTTCTGGTGGTTGTTCTGATCATGCTGGCTGTTCAGCTGATTCAGACTGTGAAGAAAGCGAATACGGTGCTGGATGATGCAAATCGGATTACAACGGTGGCAGCGGAGAAGGCCGAAGCACTCGATGGTGTTATTGACGAGGCGTCAGATATGATGCTTGGCGTGATCGATACCGTGCGGGGCAACACTTCCGCGATCAGTAAAGTGGTCGGTCTCGGACAGGGAATCTCTTCTGCAAAATCCGTGGCCGACAAGCTCCGCTCGAAGAAGGAAGAAGTACATTCGGAACGCGCGCGTGCAAGAAAAGCACGCCGGAGAACCCGTATTTAGGAGCCGGATTTATTTTTCGGCCAGATTGATTACATCAGCATAGATATAGAGAGAACCGGCCCGGAATCGGTGCCTGCCGGCTTCCTGCAGAGATGCGGCGAAGCGGGCGGCACCGATTTTTCTTTTTTTCTCCCGTCCGTAAACAGTTCACTTGAGCGGCCGGATGTGATATAGTATTTGTACTTATGAGCAATAGCAAGGAGACGAAATGGCAAAGATATTAGTTAATAATAGCGGCCCGCTGCACGGGTCGGTTCAGATCAGCGGTGCGAAGAATGCGGTGCTGCCGCTGATGGCTGCGACGCTGCTGACGGATGATGTATGCCGGATCGAGGATGTACCGGATCTGGCGGATGTTGCAGTGATGCGGGAGATGCTGAAGAATTTCGGAGCAGAGGTGGAGGATGAGTCGCCGGGTGTCATCAATATCCGGGCGAGAGAGATCCGTACCGTAGAGGGTGATCCGAAGCTCGTCGGCGAAATGCGCGCTTCGATGATGGCGATGGGCCCGCTGCTGGCGCGCTGCGGCAAATGCATCATGCCGATGCCGGGCGGATGTTCGATCGGCAAGCGTCCGATCGATCTGCATCTGAAGGGATTCCGTGCGCTGGGAGCGACGGTCGAGATGGATGAAGAGAATGAGCGCGTGATCCTGACTGCCGGACCGGATGGCCTGGTCGGCGATGCGATTTATCTGGATTTTCCTAGTGTCGGCGCGACGGAGAACATTCTGATGGCTGCAACACTGGCAAAGGATGTGACGGTGATTGAGAATGCGGCGAAGGAGCCGGAGATCGTCGATCTGGCGAACCAGCTGAACAAGATGGGCGCGAAGATCAAAGGCGCCGGAACGGATACCATTCGAATCACCGGAGTGAAGAAGCTGTCCGGATCGATTCATACTGTAATTCCGGATCGGATCGAAGCCGGAACGTTCATGCTGGCAGCGGCGATTACCCGGGGTGACGTGATGATCCTGAATGCAATTCCGGGCCATGTGCGCCCGATCATCGCGAAGCTGAAGGAATGCGGTGTCAAGGTCGAGGTGCAGGATGAAGGCATTTACGTAGATGCACGGGACGGCGAGCTGATCGCGACGAACATCAAGACACTGCCGTATCCGGGCTTCCCGACGGATATTCAGTCCCCGTTCATGGCTTTCCTGACGACGGTCAAAGGGCCGAGCGTAGTTCGAGAGACTGTGTTCGAGAACCGGTTCATGCACGTCGTCGAGCTCAACCGTATGGGCGCTGATATTACGACGGAAAGCAAGGAAGAAGCTTACGTGCCGGGCGGCAAGAAGCTGCACGGCGCCAAGGTCCGGGCGACGGATCTCCGGGCAGGGGCGGCAATGGTGTTGGCCGGACTGGTTGCAGAAGGCACGACGGAAGTCAGCGAAATTCACCATATTGAGCGGGGATATGAGCATTTTGTACAGAAATTCAAAGCGCTGGGCGCGGATCTGATGCGCGTGGACGAAGACTGATCGACCGTTCCGCATAGTATTTGGAGGAAATTAAATGGCTGCTAATAAATATCTCAAAATGCTGTCGGAGAAATGCCCGAATCACCGCTCGGTAAAAGCAGAGATCATCAATCTGCGGGCAATTCTGGCACTGCCGAAAGGAACGGAATATTTCCTCAGTGATCTGCACGGGGAATACGATGCGTTTCAGTACTTTGTCCGAAGCGCTGCCGGTACGATCAAGGTGAAGATCGATGAGGCTTTTTCCGGGATGCTGAGTGAGAAAGAGCGGGATTCGCTGGCGGCTTTGATCTATGATCCGAAGAATGAACTCCGGAGAAGGAAGAAATCCGAAGAAGATTTCGATGAGTGGTGCCGTTCGGCGATTTACCGGATGGTTGTGATCTGCCGGATGGTGTCGAGCAAATACACCCGGTCAAAGGTCCGCCGGATTCTTCCGGACAATTCCGGTTATGTCATGGACGAACTGCTTTTTGCAGATGATGATGAAAACCGGAGCCGCTATTACAGTGAGATCATCAATTCGGTCATCGAATATCATGCAGCTGAGACGCTGATCATCGAACTCGGAAATACGATCAGCTCGCTGGCGGTAGATCAGCTTCATATCATCGGCGATATCTTTGACCGTGGTCCGAAGCCGCACCTGATCATGGATTTTCTTGAAGAGCGGCGCAATGTCGACATCCAGTGGGGCAATCACGATGTCGTGTGGATGGGCGCAGCCTGCGGCAACCGCGCATGCATCGCCAACATCGTCCGCATGAACGTCAGTTATAACAATTTTGATATGCTGGAATACGGATACGGGATCAATCTCAGACCGCTTTCGACGCTGGCGGAGAAGATCTACGAAGGGGATGACTGCGAAGCTTTCTGGCCGCATGTGCTGGACAAGAACCGGTTCGATCCCATCCCGGAGGATCTGGCAGCGAAGATGCATAAGATGATCGCGATCATCCAGTTCAAGGTGGAAGGCCAGATCATTAAAGCACACCCGGAGTATCATCTGGAGAAGCGGCTGCTTTTAGATAAGATCAATCATGAGAATGGAACGGTAGAGATCGAAGGGCAGACGTACCCGATGAAGGACACGAACCTTCCGACGGTTGATCCGGCGAATCCGTACCGCCTGACAGATGAGGAAGAGGAAGTCATGATGGCGCTGGAGGCGTCGATTCTGAATTCCGAGAAGCTTCAGGAACATATCCGCCTTCTCTTCAGCCACGGGGCATTGTTCAAGACCGAGAATGGCAATCTGATGTTCCACGGGTGCATCCCGTTCACGGAAGAAGGCGAATTCAAGGATGTGACGATCAATGGAAAGACCTACCGCGGCGCGAAGCTGATGAAGTATCTGGACAGCGAGATCCGGGACGCGTATTTCAATCCGCCGAAGGGACAGACAAGCGCGGAGGCGGCAAACCTGATGTGGTACCTCTGGCTGGGTCCGGATTCTCCGCTTTTCGGAAAAGACAAAATGACTACGTTCGAGAGGCTTTTCATCGCGGATAAATCCACGCACAAAGAGCATACGGTTCCGTACTATCAGCTGATCAACCGCAAAGACATCTGCGCGAAGATGATCCGGGATTTCGGGCTGGATCCGTCGCACGGAATTATTTTAAACGGACATGTTCCGGTTAAAATCAAGGATGGAGAGAGTCCGGCCAAAGCCGGCGGAATGCTGTATGTCATCGATGGCGGTATTTCGAAAGCTTATCAGAAGACAACCGGAATCGCTGGATATACTTTCATATTCAATTCGAGATTCATGGCTCTGTCGGAGCACCGGCCGTATCAGCCGATCCGTCCGGACGGGACGCAGGAATTCACGAGTCCGGTGATCAAGACCGTGTTCACACTGCCGCGCCGCATGCTGGTTATCGACACGGACCAGGGCAGGATACTGCAGGATCAGATCCGCGATCTGGAACTGCTCTTCGAAGAATATCGGAAAGGCACGATCAAAGAGTACTATCCTAAGAAGGGCAAATATTATTCAAAGAATTAAGGAGGGAAGAGATGCATCGACTGACAGTGATACTGGGCGGCGTTTTATTCGCTATGTGCCTTTATTACCTTCTCCTGCTTGTCAAGGACAAACACAAGAACCGCCGCTTGTAAGTGACAGTGAAAGATAGGACAAAAGAGAAGTTCATTAGAATGAGTATCCTCTTTGCCGGACATCCGGTGGGGAGGATACTTCTTTTGTTAAGAAGAAGTGCACCCGGAAAAATCAAAACAATCAAAGCGGCGGTTTCTCATCAGCAGATCTGCTGCCATCCGCCGTCAGGAGCCGGAACCTGCTCTGGAAAGCAGTGACAGTACCGGCCGGGCGGCTTCTCCTTCTAAGACATAAAAAAAGACCATCGGTTCATACCGATGGTCCTGGTGCGCCCACAGGGGCTCGAACCCCGAACCTTCACATTCGTAGTGTGCTACTCTATCCAATTGAGCTATGGGCGCTCAAACGACTTATTTAGTATATCTGTTTTGGCCAGGTGTGTCAAGTGTAAATACAAAAAACTTATAACTAATTCCGGCCTGACCAAAGAATTCCTATGAATTACGGTTCGTATTCTGTGCTACTATATGAAATGTAAATTATAAGGATTTGAATGGAGGGTATGTAAATGTCTATTACAGCAGAAACCGCAGCAGCTCATGCAAATGATCCGGCTGTCCTGTGCTGCAGAGCAGAAGCAGGAACGAAACTGGAACCGGCTAACTTTGAGGATCCGTCAATTTTCCCGGATCTGATCGAGACGGGACTTCTGAATGTTGACGGCGCTCTGAAGCTTGGTCAGGTTCTGAATGGTTCGACCCTGACCAAGACGGTCGATTCTCTGACCCCGGTCACACCGGACATCGTCGATAAGTATGACGAGGAAGTTGCTCCGGCCGAGGATGAGAAAGAGGAAGAAGCTCCGGCTGAGGAAGCGGCACCTGTACCGGCTGTTGGCGGCGAGGTCAGCGGTGTTTCGATGAGAGCAGCTGGCGGCGTACTGAAGCTCTACATTGGCGAAGGTAAGGACATCGCGATCGAATTTCCACTGTAAGACCGGTTCGTGAACCTTAGCGGAAACAACTGAATAAGAGCCCGGTTTGAGGGCGGCCGGCCGGAGACGGCCGGTTTTTTGCTATAAGATATTCGCGGATTAATTTCAGAGGGCGGAGACAAGAAAAATAAAGACTGAATGCAGATACAATAAAAGGATCCGCTGAAGGCGGATCCTTTAATGAATAAGACAGTAATTGTCAAACTACTGAGGTACAACAAAGCCCTTTGTCATCGGATCGTCCGGATCGCAGAACCAGGTTGCCTCGCCGCAGAGGTAAGCCGCGCCCTTGACAGTCGGGATGACTGCATCGTAGTCGCCGACCTTGGTCTCTTCTTTGATTCTGCCGATAAATACCGTGTTGATGAACGAACGATATGCGAACGGCGTTCCTACCGGCAGCTCACCGAGAGAGTGGAGCAGTGCCTGCTTAGCGGAAGTACCGGTGCCGCACGGCGAACGGTCAAGCTGAGGATCCTTCGGATCTCCGAATACTACAAGGTTCCGGAGCGTCATCATATCCGGTTCCGGATCGTCAACGGTGGAGTAGTTCTCTACCAGGTCAGCCGTCGTGATATCGAGTTCCGGATGCTGGATCTCAACGGTCTTGTTAACTTCCTGCAGTGCGTAGCTAGAGAACTCTTTCAGGAACTTCGCTGTCTGCGGATTAACCTTGATGCCGAAGTTCTTCTCAGTGTCGACCATGATGAAGAACGAACCGCCGAATGCGATATCATAAGTAACTTCCTTGCCCTGATACTCGAGCTTCAGATCCTTCTTATAAACAAATGCCGGAACGTTCGTCAGCGTTACGCCTGTAACCTTGCCGTCCTTGCAATCGCAAACCAGCGTAACAACGCCCGCCGGTGCTTCCAGCTTAACGGTGGTCTGAGGCTCATGCATTTCGATGAGACCGGCCTCCAGTACTACGGTTGCAGTACCGATCGAGCAGTGACCGCACATGTTGAGCCAGCCGCCTGCATCGAGGAAGAATACACCGAAGTCAGCTTCCGGATTGATCGGTTCGCAGAGGATCGCGCCAAACATATCATGGTGGCCGCGAGGCTCGTGCATCAGCATCGTACGAAAATCATCGTGATGCTCCTGCAGGTAGTGCTTTCTCTCAATCATGGTGTTCCCCTTCATCTCCGGGCAGTCCAGAGCGACTCTGCAGTACTCGCCGGAAGTGTGGGCTTCGATCGTTCTTACGTGATCGGTGTACAGACCGAGATTAATCTTAGGTTCAAATGCCATTGCTTGTACCTCCTTAGATTTATAGACTGAGTCTATTGCTTATATCTCAATTATAAGCAACGGAAATCGGTTGTCAATATTAGTGACGTTAAATAAAAATGTAAAAATGTTTCAATATTAGTACATTAATAAAATTCAATAATTAATTAACGAACAAAGAAAACAGCAGGCCGGGACGGTTGTCAAGACATCTCAGGAGTCGTTGAAAATAAAGGGATAGACAAGAATTATCCTTTCGATAAAAATATAGCTTTTTTCAATATGCGCAATCGGAATATTGTTGAAACTAATATAATTCTGTGGTATATTTGACTTGTAAAAAGTCGTCAGATTGCAGATTTTATGCAGACTGACGGCTAATTTAAGGAATTATATAAGGAGAGATTGTGTCATGGATAATTTGCAGATTCTGTTAAGACAGCATGTCGGTAAGCCATGTGCACCGGTCGTTAAGAAGGGCGACAAGGTCAAGAGAGGTACTCTGATCGCGGAGCCGACCGGACTTGGCGCGAATATTTTCTCCAGCGCGGATGGCGTTGTAGAAGATGTTCTCGAAGACAGAATCATCATTAAGCCGGATGAAGAGCAGAGTGATGATTATGTAAAGATCGACGAAGGTACACCGCTGGAAATGGTTAAGGCTGCCGGTGTCGTCGGAATGGGCGGCGCAGGATTCCCGACCGGCATCAAGCTGGACACTCATTTTGATGGAGACGGTTACATTCTTGTTAACGCGTCAGAGTGTGAGCCGGGACTTGCCCACAATATTGACCAGCTTAACAGAGAGCCGGAGAAGGTCCTAGCAGGCGTTAAGTACGCGATGGAGATTTCCGGAGCAAACAAGGCCATCATCGCGATCAAGAAGAAGCATCACGATACGATCGTCAAGCTGGACAAGCTGCTGGAGAACGAGCCGGATATCTCGAGACATCTTCTTCCGGACATCTATCCGATGGGCGAAGAGCGTGCAGTAGTCAGAGAATGTCTCGGAATCGAGCTTGAGCCGAGCCAGCTGCCGAGCGCTGCGAGAGCAGTTGTTATCAACAGTGAGACCTGCTCGAGAATTGCGGAAGCAATCGACGAGAGAAAGCCTTCATTCCTCAAGAACCTGACCGTAAGAGGAAAGCTGAACGGCGGCAACGAAGCGCACGTATTCGTAGATGTTCCGGTTGGAACGAGCGTTCGTGATCTGATCGAGAGAGCCGGCGGAATCGACGGAGAGTACGGCGAGATCACTATGGGCGGTGCGTTCACCGGTAAGTCCACGACGCTGGATGCGCCGATAACGAAGACGACCGGAGCGATCCTCGTATCGATGCCGTTCCTTGATCTCAAGGGAGCAAGAGTCGGCCTTCTGGTATGCGCTTGCGGCGGCACATATGAAAGAATGCAAGAGATCTGCAAGAAATATAACGGCGTAGAAGTATCCCATTGCTTCTGCAAGCAGGCTCAGGAGCAGAAGAATGGTTCCCGCAAGTGCGAGAGACCGGGTAACTGCCCGGGACAGGTTAAGAACAATCTGCAGTTCAAGAAGGATAAGTGCGAATACATTATCATCGGCAACTGCTCGGATTGCTCGAACACCGTCATGGCTTCCGGCCCGAAGATGGGACTGAAGGTCATCCACATGACAGACCATCTGATGAGAGCAGTCGGACATCCGCTGTACAGAACTCTGAGAGTTTCAAAGAAGGTTGATCAGGATCTGAACGTTGTCGACAACGCAGAAGACAACGAATAATCTGATCGTATCGCGGCGCTGCATGAGCCGGCGCCGCTGTGAACCGATATTTATTACTTCACGGATTCAGCTGGCATCCCCGATTGCCTGGCGAATCACGAAAGAATAAATATATATTTTGCAACAGCAAAAGCAAAACATTTTAAGGAGGAAGATCGATATGTCAATCACAGCTGAAACAGCTAAACAACATGCGAACGACCCGGCAGTACTGTGCTGCAGAGCTGAAGAAGGCACTGTCCTCGAGCCTGCAAACTTTGAAGATCCGGCTATTTTCCCGGACCTCATTGATTCAGGTCTCCTGAACGTAGACGGCGCACTGAAGCTCGGCCAGGTTCTGAATGGATCGAAGTTAACGAAGACTGTAGACTCCCTGACTCCAATCACACCGGATATCATTGATAAGTACGATGAGATTGAAGAGCCGGCAGAGGAAGCAGCAGAAGAGGAAGCTCCGGCAGAGGAAGCAGCAGCTCCGGCAGTACCGGCAGCTACGGCAGCAGTTGCTGGCGGCACCATCAAACTGCACATCGGTGAAGGTAAGAATATCGACATCGAAATCCCGGCTGGCGTAGGCGCAGGCGCAGCGGCTCCGGAAGCAGCAGTTCCGGCAGCAGTAGCAGCTCCGGCGGCAGCAGCTCCGGCAGAGGAAGAAGAAGAGACGGTTGTCAGAGAGATGACCAGAAAGCACTTCAAGATTGACAAGGTAGTTCTGGGAGACGAGACCAAGATTGAAGGAACGACCCTGTACATTCGTGAAGCGGCAGCACAGGAAGGCGCGGATGGTCAGAAGCTCGTTCAGAGCCTTGATATTGAGATCATCACGCCGGACAAGTATCACACCTATTCGAACACGGTCATGGATATTCAGCCGATCGCAGCAAAGGCGGATGTCGACATGGATCTTGGCGAAGGCGTTACTTACGTTCTGGATGGTGTTGTAACAGTAGTAACCGGTATCACCGAAGAGGGTGTACAGGTTGGTGAGTTCGGTTCTTCCGAGGGTTACCTCGATGAGAACATGATGTGGGGTCGTCCAGGCGCAGTTGACAAGGGCGAGATCATGATCAAGTACAACGCTGTTATCGACAACAAGAGAAACATGGAGAGACCGGGACCGATCGCGATCCACACTGCTGTTGATCACGTAACTTCTGAGATCAGAGAAGCGATGAGAAAGCAGCTGACTGATGACATGGTTGTTGATACTCAGGTACTGAGACAGACCAGACACCCGGGCAAGAAGAAGGTTGTCATCGTTAAGGAGATCATGGGTCAGGGCGCTATGCACGATAACTTCCTGTTCCCGCAGGATCCGGTTGGCGTACTCGGCGCAAAGCCTAACGTAGACCTCGGTAACGTTCCGGTTGCAGCTAACCCGCTGGAGTGCCTGGATGGATGCATTCACGCGCTGACCTGCATCGGACCGGCTTCGAAGGAGATGTCGAGACATTACTGGAGAGAGCCGCTGGTTCTGGCTGCAGTACATGATCCGGATATCGATGTTGTCGGTGTTATCTTTGTCGGTTCTCCGCAGGCAAACGCGGATAAGTTCTATGTATCCAAGAGACTGGGCCAGATGGTTGAGTCCATGAACGTAGACGGCGCATTCGTTACGACCGAAGGTTTCGGAAACAACCACGTAGATTTCACTTCCCACATTGAGCAGATCGGCAAGAGAGGCATTCCGGTTGTAGGATTCTCGTTCTGTGCTGTACAGGGCGCTCTGGTAGTTGGTAACAAGTACTGCGATGCGATGATCGACAACAACAAGTCGATGTCCGGTATCGAGAACGAAGTACTCGGATGCAACACACTCTGCGAAGAGGATGCAATCCGTGGTCTGGCTATGCTGAAGGCTAAGATGGCCGGCGAAGAGATCAAGGCTCCGGAAAGACACTACAATGTCAACGTCAAGAACAACAACATTGAGCTGATTGAGAAGGCTTATGGCACGAAGATTGACGTGGTTGAGAACGAGCAGTCCCTTCCGATGAGTGAGAAGAGAAAGCAGAAATACGACTAATTTCTAAGGAGCGATATACGAATGAAATACGGGGATAAGATCATCAAAATGGAAGGAGTCATCGTCGAAGTACACGATGGAGGAATCGCGGTGGATCTGAAAGGAAGACTGGGATATCTCAAGGTACCGTCCAGGATGGTGATTGCAGACACGGAATTGAAAGTTGGCCAGACGGTGGCCTGGAATATGAGCTTCATTGAACAGGAGGGACCGGAAGTCAACGAAAAGTATATCAGCAATGCAGAAGCGCGTCGTAGATTTCAGCAGAAGCTGAAAGAACAAAACAAAAACAAGGAGGATTAATACAAATGAGTATGACAGTTGTAAAAGGTTTACAATCTGAAATCTTTGTACCGATTACACCTAAGTCAGTATGGGCTCCGGTAACAAAGCCTCTGAAAGAGATGACCATTGCTCTGGCTACCGCTGCTGGTGTTCACAGAAAAGACCAGGAGAGATTTAATCTGGCTGGTGATTTCACGTTCAGAGAGATTCCGGATGATACACCGGAAGATATGCTGATGGTTTCCCACGGTGGATACGATAACTCCGATGTTAACAAGGACATCAACTGTATGTTCCCGATTACAAGACTGCATGAACTTGTTAAGGCCGGATTCATCAAAGCGACGGCTCCGTACCACTATGGATTCATGGGCGGCGGTGGAAACATCGAAAGATTCACCAACTACACTGGTCCGGAAGTAGCGAAGAGACTGAAGGAAGAGAACGTAGACGGTGTTATCATGACCGCTGGATGAGGAACCTGCCACCGCTCTGCAACAATCGTGCAGAGAGCAATTGAGTCCATCGGAATCCCGACTGTTATCATCGCGGCACTTCCGCCGGTTGTAAGACAGGCTGGTACTCCGCGTGCGGTAGCTCCGATCGTACCTATGGGTGCGAACGCAGGTGCGCCTCATGATGTTGAGATGCAGACGAATATCGTAAGAGCTACGCTGCAGCAGCTCGAAGACATCCAGACACCTGGAAAGATCGTTCCGCTGCCTTACGAATATCACGCTGTTATCTAGTAACGATCAACTGAAAAGGACATCGGAAACGAAGATGGGGCAGATGCATATCTGCCCCATTTGTTTCAAACAGAGGTATTAGCAATGGCTGTAAGAGAAATTGATTTAAGAAGACTGGTTATCAAAGCGTTTCATATGACTGATGTTGAATTCGGTGATGAGAACCGGATTACAATGGACGGGAAAATGACCGTATCTAAAGATATGATCCCGTCACTTCTGGACAAATACGAATATATTGATAGTATTGATATTCAGATTATCAAGCCGGGCGATCACGACCGGTGGACGAACACGATTATGGATATCATCCCGATTTCCACCAAAGTGCTGGGCAAGCTCGGTGAAGGAATCACGCACACCGTAACCGGTGTATATGTTATGCTGACCGGCGTGGATGTCAACGGGAAGCAGACACATGAATTTGGTTCCTCGGAGGGAAATCTGAAGGATATGCTGGTTCTCGGAAAGGCCGGCACGCCAGGTGAAGACGACTATATTATTTCTTTTGATGTGACATTTAAAGCGGGTATGGGTCAGGAGCGTCATGGCGTTCTGCAGGGACATTCAGCCTGTGACGAGTTCATTCAGACTTATCGTGACATTCTTAAGAAATTTAATGGAAATAAAGCGACGGAGCGGCACGAGTTCCACGATACGATCCGGCCGGGTCAGAAGAAAGTTCTGATCATCCGTCAGGTTGCGGGACAGGGCGCGATGTACGATACGCATCTGTTCCCGAATGAGCCGTCCGGCGTAGAAGGCGGCAAGTCAATTATTGAGATGGGCAACATGCCGGTCATGCTGACCCCAAATGAGTATCGGGACGGAATCATCCGTTCTATGCAGTAAGGAGGCGCAGAGTAATGGGAATCGGACCATCGACTAAGGAAACCAGCCTGCATCACTTCAGAGATCCGCTGGTAGATATCGTCGGAAGCGATGAAGGGATCGACCTGATGGGCGTGCTTCTTTTCGGCACGGCGGACGATAACGTAGATAAGCTCCGGAACAGCGAGCGCGCAGCTGTCGTCGCGGAATGCGCCAGAGCGGACGGAGTGATTCTCTCTTCGGATGGATGGGGCAACAGCGATGTTGATTACGTGAACTGCGTGAAGGCTCTTTCAGAGCGGGATATCCCGTTCTCGGGATTGAACTTCAGCGGTACGATTGCCACGTTTGTCGTAGACGATCCGAATCTGGGCAATGTAGTAGATATCTGTAAGAACCCGGAAGGCGTGGAATCGAACCGTGTAGGCGAGAACAACATGTCGCCGGAGGATGTGAAGAAAGCGCTGACGATATTAAAGATCCGGATGAAGGAGAAAGAAATCCGGGACCGGAAGAAATAGCGACATTGATCTTTCCTTAATATTTATAGCCGCCTGCAGGCCTGAAGTGATTTGCAGGCGGCGCTTTATTTGGTATAATATCCTGAAGCCTTGCGGGGCTCGAAGATATCTTTTATTATTCTGAGGAGCAAAATACATGAAGAATCCTGATCGAAAGGCAGATAAGCGACGTGCTGCGGCCGGAATCGATGTACGGAACGACACGCTGATCATCGTCAATTCAAGACATGGCAGCACGCTGCAGTATGCAGAATGGATCAGCAATGCGTTAGACACGGATATGATCCCTTTCTCAAAGAGGCATCTCGGTTATGCCGCACTGTATCGCAATGTTATTTACATGGGCTGGATCCGTTCCGGTGAGATCGTCGGACTGAGCCTTCTGCAGCAGAACTATGAGAATTTCCACATGGGTGGGAAACACATTATTGTTGCCGCGGTAGGAATCGGTGATGCGACAGAGGAATATCGGAAGAGGATCTATAGAGAGAACTACCTCGGCCGATTTGCTGACTCGTTTTACCTTCTGACCGGCCGGTTCGATCCGGACCATATGAGACCTTCTGATGTCGGAGCTTTGAACTCATTTATCAAGAACGTTCAGAGCATATATAGCGAAGCGGAAGGAAGGCAGATTATGGATCGTTTGCAGGAGGGATATAACGGCATTGACATGGCAGCGGTTCAGCCGATCGTCGCCGAGATCAAAGAATTAAGAATCTGACCGGAAGGCATGAAATAGGATGGTGATCGGAGCTTCGCTGAAGTCATAAAGGTATAACAAAAGGCGGGATGAGATCCCGCCTTTTAATATTCCCAATATCAGCAGAGAAAAATTTCGCTTAAATTGCGGAACCTTTCTTAATAGCATCGTGCAGGAACATCAGCGAAGTGAAGTATACAACGCATACAACGACGATGGTCAGAACCTTCAGTGGCAGGCTGGATACGAGAGTGTATGCCAGGATAACGCCGACTGCACCGCCGCCTGCCTGCATCCAGGAGGCAACCATATCATATCTTCCCTGCTGGATGAACTTCGGGCCATTACCAAATGCCATCAGATATGCGCAGGAGCCCATCATTACCGGGAACGCAGCGCCGACATTCAGTCCGAGCAGTGCGCACAGCGCCATGCAAGGAGCGTACAGACCTACGCCGACGCTCATCAGTGCGCCGAGGACGAAATTTACAACGATCGCGATGATCAGCTTTGCTCCACGGAGCTTCAAAGCTGTTCCCATGATACCGAACGGGCCAACGCCCAGAACCTTCATCAGCATAACAGTGCCGAGGATGAACAGTCCGATGAACATCGCATAACGTACGTGCTTTCTATCGAACTTCGATACAACGCCCGCCATGAGGTAGGAACCCAGAACCGAAGCGATAATCATCGAAACAAGGGTCAGTGTATCGAGCTCTACAAATCCGAAGAAGAGGAACGCCTCAACCAGTACCGGAACCGTATCGCCTACATTCAGCGTACCAGGGATGTTGATATCATCAACGGATTTGCCCATCTTGAATGCAGCGGAAGAACCTGCGAAAGAACCGATGCCAAGGGTGTCGAAGAAGTTCGCGATCACTCCGACAACCAGATTGAACTTCCAGTGCTTCTTCTGCTCCTGCCACTGTTCCTCACCGGTCATACCCCATACATTGTCAGTGGAAGTATCCGCACGCATCTGCTTCATCTTTCTGTACATCAGAACGACGTTAAAAATCAAACCGACGACGCACAGCCCTTTAAGAATTTTTAAAGCCATAACAACCTCCTAAAGTGTAACGAATAAAATAATTGCTGTGTCCGAAACCAGCCCCGATACTGTTTCCAGACAATGGAATTATAGCAATTTGTATAATAATTGTCAATGATTCCGCGTTGATACAGTGAAGAATTCGAATGAAAAATGTCAAAAAAGTGATTGCATTTTCACAAAAACTACAATTAAAAATAAACCACTTAAGAGCTTCTTATCCTGTAGATTCCCGGGATGAGCCGTCCGCCGTGACCAGGCAGCTTTTGTGCAGAACTTCTTCGTTCTGACGTTCAAAGGACCCGGTGATGTGATATAATAATCCATTATTATGAACATTTGTCGTCTTATCGATTTGCTTGTATTATTAAGGAGTGAAATTTTTGGCTTTTACCCATCTTCATGTGCATACGGAATATAGTCTGCTGGACGGGCTTTCGAGAATCTCGGAACTGCCGAAGGCGGCAAAGGAACTGGGTATGAACTCCCTCGCGATCACGGATCACGGGGCGATGTTCGGAATTATTGATTTTTATAAAGCCTGTAAGAAGGAAGAAATCAATCCGGTCATCGGCTGCGAAGTGTACACTGCAGCAGGGACGATGTATGACAAGGACCCGGAGAAAGACCGGAACAGCGGGCATCTGATTCTGCTGGCGGAAAACCAGACCGGATATAAGAATCTGGTCAAGATCGATTCGGCTGCGTACATCGACGGGTTCTATTTTAAGCCGCGGATTGACAAGAATATGCTCCGCGAGCACAGTGAGGGCATCATCTGCCTTTCGGGCTGTCTCGCGGGGAACATCCAGCGGATGCTGCTTCACAATGATTATGACGGCGCTAGACGGGAAGCGATCGAACTTAGGGATATTTTCGGTGAGAATAATTTCTTCCTCGAGATCCAGAATCACCATCTGACGGAGGATCGGCCGGTGATTGCGGGGCTTCAGCGGCTTTCAAAGGATCTCGGTATCCCGCTGGTGGCGACGAATGATGCGCATTACATCCGCCGAGAGGATGCGAGAGCGCAAGATGTGCTGATGTGCATCCAGACCGGAACGACGGTCAGCGATCCGAATCGGATGCGGTTCGAGAACGACCAGTTTTATCTGAAATCCGAAGAAGAGATGCGGGAACTCTTTCCGGATCATCCGGAATATCTGGAGATCACGCAGCAGATTGCGGACCGGTGCCATGTGGAATTTACGTTCGGCGAATACCATCTTCCGGAATTTATCCCGCCGGAAGGGCTGACAAATCAGGAGTATCTCCGGAAGCTGTGCTACAGCGGGCTTCAGGAACGGTACGGAGGAGAAGCGATGGCGGAGGGCAATGATTACCGGGTCCGCCTGGAGCGGGAGCTCGGAGTGATCGAGTCGATGGGGTATGTCGAATACTTCCTGATCGTCTGGGACTTCATCCATTATGCGAAGTCGAACGGAATTCCGGTGGGGCCGGGAAGAGGTTCGGCGGCGGGCAGCATTGTCGCGTACTGTCTTCATATCACAGAGATCGATCCGATCCGCTACAACCTGATTTTCGAGAGGTTTCTGAATCCGGAGCGGGTCAGCATGCCGGATATCGACGTGGATTTCTGTATTGAACGGCGTCAGGAAGTGATCGATTATGTTGTCCGGAAGTACGGGAAAGACAAGGTCTCGCAGATCATCACCTTTGGGACACTGAAAGCAAAGGCGGCAATCCGGGATGTGGCGAGAGTCTTTGATGCGACTTACGCGGAGGGTGACGCGATCGCGAAGGCGATTCCGAATGAGCTCGGCATGACGATCGCAAAGGCTCTTCAGATCAACGGCGCGCTCCGGGAGCGGTATGAGAATGAGCCGCAGGTTCGGGACATTCTTGACATGTCGATGGCGGTGGAAGGGCTGCCGCGGCACGCGTCGACGCACGCTGCCGGTATCGTGATCAGCAAGCTGCCGCTGGACGAATATGTGCCGCTGTATTTTTCGGATAAAGAGCCGGTGACGCAGTTCAACATGACGACGATCGAGGAGCTGGGGCTTCTGAAGATGGATTTTCTGGGGCTCCGGAACCTGACGGTGATCCAGAATGCGCTGGACATGATCAAAGAAGATCACGGGGTGGAAATTGATTTTACCCGGATGACCTATGATGATCCGGCGGTGTTCGAGCTGATCGCGGAGGGCAACACTCAGGGTGTGTTCCAGCTTGAGAGCAGCGGGATGACCGATTTCATGAAGAATCTGAAGCCGACCTGCTTTGAAGATATTGTCGCGGGCATTTCGCTTTACCGGCCGGGCCCGATGGATTCGATCCCGACATATATTGAGAATAAGAAGCATCCGGACAGGGTTAAATACATCGACCCGCATCTCGAGCCGATCCTCGGCGTCACCTACGGGTGCATGGTCTATCAGGAGCAGGTCATGCAGATCGTGCGGGACCTCGGCGGCTATTCATACGGCCGTTCGGACCTCGTACGCCGGGCGATGAGCAAGAAGAAAATGAAGGTCATGCTGGAGGAGAAGGAGTACTTCATCTACGGCAAGAAGGCGGAGGACGGCAGCGTGGAAATTACGGGCTGCATCGCGAACGGAATTCCGGAGAAGGCGGCCGAAGCGATCTTCGACGATATGGTCAGCTTCGCGCAGTATGCTTTTAACAAATCTCACGCTGCGGCGTATGCGGTCGTGTCTTACGAGACGGCCTGGCTCAAATGCCACTATCCGGTGGAGTTCATGGCGGCGCTGATGACCAGTATGATGGGGCAGGCGCAGCATATTTCAGCATATATCCGGAACTGCCGCGAGATGGGAATTGAAGTGTTGCCGCCGTCGGTGCTCAAGAGCCAGAAGAATTTCAGCGTCGAAGACGGGAAGATTCGTTACGGGCTGGCCGGGGTGAAGAATGTCGGTACCGGCATCGTCCAGGCGATTCTGGATGCCCGGGAGCAGAACGGGGAGCCGAAGGATATCTATGAGCTGATCGACGGCATCGATCCGAAGGAGCTGAACCGGAAGGCGATCGAATCGCTGATCAAGGCCGGGGCGTTGGACGATCTGAATCCGAACCGCGCGGCACATTACGCGGTCTGTGACGAGGCGGTCGCGAGGGCGCAGCAGAACGCAAAGAGGAATACAAAGAATCAGATTTCATTCTTCCAGATGGACGAGGACCTGATGGGCGATGTAAAAGTCAATCCGGAACTGCCGAAGATCGCGAATTTCAAAAAAGACCAGCTGCTCGCAATGGAAAAGGAGATGCTGGGTGTCTACCTGTCCGGCCATCCACTGGATGATTATCGCGAACTGATCGAAAAATACACGAATGCATCGGTCGCGGGCGTCATGGATGCAGCTTCGGACAGCGCAGAAGGGGTGCAGTCCGCGTATGCGAAATTCCACGACGGTGACCGGGTCATCATGGCGGGCATGCTGACTGAGGTCCGGACCATGATCACGAAGAAACAGCAGGAAATGGCGCGGGTGCAGCTGGAAGATTTCGGCGGTGTGATCGGCGGAATCGTCTTTCCGGCGTCTTATGAAAAATTCCGCGCGTTGATACAGACGGACGAGATCGTCGCGGTGTCCGGCAGGCTCTCTTTTAAAGAAGATTCCGAACCGGAGATTCTGATTGACAATCTGTCCGACATCCGGAAGATCGCGGAGTTTGCGAAGTCTGTGAATACCGGAAATTCCGGCCGGGGAAACCATGGCCGTCGTAACGGCGGATACGGGGACTCCGGATACGTCAGCTCCGGCGGTTACGAACGGCGGAGCGATCTGCCGCCGGCCGATTACCAGCCTGTGGCGGATTATGCGGACCGTGCATCCGATCCGTCCGCACAGAGCCGGCGAGCGTCTGCCCGTGAGGGGCTGATCAAGCTTCGGGTGCCGGTCGAATATATTGAGCGGGCCGGTGGCGCGAAAAACGTGCTGGAGGAGCTGACGGGTCTTCTTTCCCGGTATCCGGGTGAGCAGGAAGTGATGGTGTTTTTCCCGAATGGAAAGAAAGTCCGGACCAGCAGTGAGTACCGGGTTGATTTTACACCGGAACTTTCCCGGGAACTCTGCGATCTGCTGGGCAACAACAATGTGAAAGGGATGAGAAAATGAGAATCGGAGTATTGACGAGCGGCGGCGATGCGCCGGGGATGAACGCGGCGATCCGCGCTGTGGTTCGTTTCGGCATCAATGCCGGGATGGAGGTATACGGCATTTACCGCGGCTATGAAGGGCTGATCGACGGGGAGATCGAACAGATGTCTCTTCGTTCGGTCGGCGACATCCTGCAGCGGGGCGGGACGATGCTGAAAACCGCACGAAGCAGGCGGTTCATGACAAAAGAGGGCCAGGACAAGGCGGTGCTGACGCTGGAAACGTTCCGGATTGACGCGCTAGTGATCATCGGCGGAAACGGTTCCTTCAGCGGTGCGCTCGAGCTGGCGAAAAGGGGCGTTAACGTGATGTGCCTGCCGGGGACGATTGACAACGACCTCGGCTACACGGACCGGACGATCGGGTTCGATACGGCGGTCAATACGGTGCTGGAGGCGATCACGAGAATCCGGGACACTTCTTCGTCGCACGAGCGGACGACGATTATCGAGGTCATGGGACGGAACTGCGGCGATATCGCGCTCTATTCCGGTGTCGCCGGCGGCGCGGAATCGGTGCTGCTGCCGGAGGAGCCGACAGACATTAGTGATGTATGCCGCAAGATCATTGAAGGAGTCAACCACGGAAAACTGCACAGCATCATCATCAAAGCGGAAGGCTATCCGATGAGCTCGCAGGCTGTCAAGGACGAGATCTCGCGCCGGATCGGCCGTGAAGTGCGGGTGGTTGTGCTGTCCTATCTGCAGCGGGGCGGTTCGCCGACGCTGGACGACCGGATGCTGGCGACTGAATGCAGCGACCGGGCGATCGAACTGATCAGGAGCGGCGCAAGAAACCGGGCGATCGGTCAGAGAGACGGAAAGATCGTTGAGTTTGACCTTGAAGAGGCGCTCGGGATGAAACAGGAATTCAACACGCATCTGTTCAACATGGTGAATGAGCTGAGTCAGTAGCCGCATCGGCAGGCAGGAGAATTTATGGATGAGAGAGTTATTGTAATTTATACATCAAAAAGAGGCACGACGAAGCAGTATGCGGAGTGGATCGCAGAGGAACTGGATTGCGCGTGCGTGCCGATGCCGGAGGCGGATCTCGATTCCCTCGATCAGTACGAGGTCATCATCTACGGATCCTGGCTCCGCGGAAGCGGCATCGTCGATTTCGACAAGCTGGCTCCGCATCTGGAAGGGCTGAAGGACCGGACGATCCTGTTCGTCACTGGCATTTCCGAATACAATCCGGAGAATTACATGCAGATCTGCGATATTAACTTCAAGGGCTTTGAGAACATGGATAAAATGAAACTGTTCTTCTGTCCGGGAAGGTACGATCCGGCCAATGTGAAGGGGCTGGATAAAATGCTGATGGGGATCGCGAAGCGCGTCCTCCGGTCCGGAAAAACGCCGGACGGTGCGTCGGCAGCGGACGCGATGATCGACGCGATCGAACATGGGACCGATCAGGTAGACCGGAAATACATCCGGCCGATTGTCGGAAACGCAAAGAATAAATTAGAGCCGGCAGCGCCCGGTCAGGAAGAGTAGCCGGGCGGCCGGCTGCTTTTTATTTATCCTCGTATACGAAACTGTCCATATATTTTAATTTGAACAGGTTCCGTTCATGCATCGTGTCGATGCGCTCTCTGATCGCCGGATCGTCGATCTCGCCGGTCCGGATGTAGCGGTCAAGCACAGCGTAGGTGAATCCGAGCTTGTCCTCATCCGTCTTGCCGCTCAGTCCGTCCGTCGGGACTTTTTCAATCAACACTTTCGGAAGACCGAGCTCTTCACCGATCGCCCTTACTTCGGCTGTCGTGAAGCTGGAGATCGGGCTGAAGTCTCCGGCGGCATCGCCGTAACGGGTGGAGTAGCCGACCCAGTCCTCTGAAAGGTTGCAGGTGTTCGCGACGCGTCCGTTTCTGGACTGCGCGACCGCATATAATGTGGACATCCGGATCCTTGCCGGCAGATTGATCTCCGTGTCCCGCTTCACTTCTCCGAGAGCAGTTTTGACTTCAGCGATCAGTGCGTCATATGCAGCGCCGATGTTGACCAGATAGTGGCGGATGTCGAGGTGATCGACCAGAAGCTTGGCCATGTCAATATCCGACTGTGTGGTGTTCGGCATCAGTACGCCGATGACGCGGTCTTTTCCGAGAGCTTCGACCAGCAGCGCGGCAGTGACCGAGCTGTCTTTACCGCCGCTGATGCCGATTACGGCATTGCAGTCCGGGCCGTTCTTCGCGAACCAGTCTCGGATCCAGGCGACGGCGGCGTCTTTTGCTTTCTTGCTATTGAATTCCATAATGTCTCCTTTCGGTTTCTTACTATTTATATATTATCCCGGCTTCCGGCTGAAAGCGGGATTCTGTCAGACTGTCTTTTGTCTGGGTAATATCCGGCAGAGGGCTTCACAGACGGAACGTTTTATAAA
>Ga0256406_1003128_pt1 | contig 21331 bp, 21 predicted proteins | sample RumenRJG_03DNA_FD_185986 | JGI IMG/M metagenome (GOLD analysis project Ga0256406, IMG submission 185986) | Bovine rumen microbial communities from Lethbridge, Alberta, Canada - RJG_03 | ecosystem: Host-associated > Mammals > Digestive system > Stomach > Rumen | place: Canada: Alberta | collected... | reverse complement strand
CCTGGACCTGTACCTGGTCTATTTCGTCCTTCCGGCCATCGTCCGGATGCTCCATATCAGTCCTGACGGATGGCCTCTCACCACCTATGTGCTGGTGGCCCTGGCCTTTCACTATACGCCGGTCATTTCGGAAATCATCCGCCCCGCCTACCTTTCCGTCGATAAAGGGCAGCACGAGGCAGCCATCGTTTTCGGACTTTCCCCCTGGCACCGGGTGATTCATATCATTGCTCCCCAGGCTTTGCCGGTAGCCCTTCCCGGACTTGTTTCCGAAGCCATCAATATCCTGAAAGATACGTCCGTCATGTTCTTCATCGGGGTGGTGGACCTCATGGGACGGGCAGGACTCATCATCAATGCCAATTACGGTCAGGGGAAACTGGAAACCTACTGCGCCGTGGCGCTGATTTACTGGTTCCTCGTCATTCTCGTGGAAGTTTCCTTCCATATTTTCCAGAGACTGAATGGTCAGAACATGAGGAGGGCATAATATGATCGATTTCGAAGTCATTCCGACCGCCCTTCTTTACATTATGGGGGCCATACCCAATACGCTTTTCATGGCTTTCGTGACCATGATCTGTGCCATCTGCCTTGGCAGTATCATCGCCGTGATCCGTCAGAATTCAGGAAAACTGGTGAACGGAATTTTTGCGGTCATCGTTTCCTTCCTCCGCGGGGTCCCGGCCCTCGTACAGCTTTTCATCGTGTACAATTCCCTCCCCTTCCTGCTGGCTCCCGTCATTTCCACTTTTGTGGGCCATCCGGTGAAACCTTTCGACGTTTCTCCCTATTGGACCGTCTATGCCACATTCATCCTCTACATGACGGCTTACCAGTCGGAAAACATCCGCGGCGCCCTCATGTCCGTGGACAAAGGACAGTATGAAGCGGCCGTGGCCATGGGGATTTCCCCAATCCGCTCCTTTACCCGCATCGTATTTCCCCAGGCCTTCATCGTGGCCCTGCCGTCCTTTTTCACCTATTACCTGAAAACCATCAAACTCCTGGCCCTCGTCTTTACGGTCAAAGTCATCGACATGTTTGCCAAGGCGGACCTTTTCTCCGCCCTTTACAACCGACGCACGGAACCGTACATCGCCGATGCCATCGCTTACTGGGGCATGGCCATTCTTCTCACCTTCTTCTTCAACTGGTGGGAAAAACGGCTGAGGGCAAAAATGTAATTTGCGGATTGACGCATTTGTGCTGAATCGTTCTTCGTTATTCGTTCTTCGTTATTCGTGAAGGTGGGCGCGCTTGGAAAATATGGGCGCGCCTCTTTTATATTTCTAAAACATTCCCAGTTCTTCTCTTTTTGGGTATAATATTATCAATATAAAAGAGGCCGCTTTCCATACGTATGCGGCCCGCATTCACTGATTACTGCGAACTGTGAACTGATAACTTTCTTACAGGAAAGGATTGATTTCCATGTCTACTATTCACGAAATTACAGCCGAAATGAAAATGGCCTCCCCCATTCTGGCGGCCATCCCCATCGGGACGCGCAACCATGCGCTGGAGCTGATTAAAGAAAATATCCTGGCCCATAAGGATGAAATTTTTGCAGCCAATCAGAAGGATTTGTCCCTGGCCGATGAAAATCATGTGGCTCCTGCCGTACGGAAGCGTCTCAAATTTGACGAAGGGAAACTCTCCGACGTGACCCATGAGCTCACGGATCTCTCAAAACTCCCCGATCCCATCGGGAAAATCACTCTCGATAGAGAACTGGACGAAGGACTCCGCCTTCGCCGGGTGACCTGTCCCATCGGGGTAATCGGAGTCATTTTCGAAGCCCGGCCGGATGCGCTGGTCCAGATTTCTTCCCTCTGCCTCAAAAGTGGCAACTGTGCCATCCTGAAAGGCGGAAAAGAAACGACCTATACAAACCGCATCCTTTTCTCCCTCATCCATGAAGCCGCCGTCAAAGCGGGACTTCCCGAGAAATGTCTCTTCCAGGCAGAGCAGCACAGTGAAATCGATGAACTCCTCGAATGCCACAATACGGTGGACCTTTTAATCCCCCGGGGTTCCAATTCCTTTGTCCAGTACATTATGAACCACACCTCCATCCCGGTCCTGGGCCATGCGGACGGCGTATGCCATATGTATGTGGACAAAGACTATGATATTTCCAAAACCATCCCCCTCATCATCGACGGGAAAACCCAGTACACCGCGGCCTGCAATGCCGTGGAAACGATCCTCGTCCATCAGGATATCGCCCGGGAATTCCTGCCGAAACTGAATCTGGCCCTCAAAGAAGTGAACGTCAGAAAGCGGGGCCATAAAGACGTGGAAGCATACATTCCCGTAGAAGAAATGGCCGACGATGAAAGCTGGCACAGAGAATATCTGGACCTCGTTCTTTCCATCCGCCTTGTCAAGGATGTGGACGAAGCCATTTCCCATATCAACCGGTTCGGATCCCATCATACGGACTGCATCATCACGGAAAATAAAGAAACCGCCGAACACTTCATGAACCTCGTAGACTCCGCCGGAGTCTACTGGAATGCCTCCACCCGTTTCGCCGACGGATTCCGCTATGGCTTTGGCGCCGAAGTCGGCATCTCCACCAGCAAAATCCACGCCCGGGGCCCCGTAGGCCTGGAAGGCCTCATCTCCTACAAATACAAACTTTATGGTCACGGCCAGATCGTGGGAGACTACGCCAGCGGAAAGAAATCTTTCCATTTCAAAGATTTGTAAAATAAAAAGAAAGAGCCTTCGGGCCTTTTCTTTTTTATTGGATGGAATTTTAGTTATCAGTTCGCAGTGAGCGAAAATACAAGAGGTGGACAAGCTGGGGATTAAGGTTAATGGTTGACAGGTGGACTGGCTTTCTGGTCATTCGGAGCGGGAAACTGTACATTAGGGTGAATGGTACAATCGGCATGCTAAAAAGCCTGCCCTCGGCATCCCTCTTTCGGGGGATTTTACATTCAAGGCTGACAGCCCATATAAATCTGCACCCGCCAGGGTGCCACCTTCCCGACAACCCCGAAATGATCCCCGATAATCCCGAGAACCCCGATTCAAAAGTCTTCGAAGATACAAGTTTCCATCTTATGAGCAGCAAAGCTTTAATAAAAATCTAATGATACAAATCGCGATTTTCGGTACTATATCCGTGAAAGCAAAAAGAGCGAGGCCTCGGGCCGAGTTCCATCAGATCTGCCAGGCGCCGAAAAATTTAAAGCAGATCCGGAACAAAACCCACGTGCTCCGAAAGCTTTCAATCCTCGAGGAACTTCGAGTTTCACCATTATTTTTAACAAAACAAAATAAACTCCCAAAAACGAGAAAGAAAAATCTTCGGACCCGCGCACCCCGCTACGTACTTAGTCACGAGATGTCATACGCTCATTACGATTTCTGCGGCCGATTGACAGGTAAGATCGGAATTCCGGACAACGAGCACATTATTCTCAAAAGGGGGTTTATTTTTGTACCCAAAAAGCCGTCCACTAGTCATAGTGGGCGGCTTTTTTCGTTTCAGTTATCAGTTCTCAGTGACTGAATTCTTCGGGACTTTGAAAAATCAGCTGTCTTCGAAACTTTGAATCGATTGGGACTCGGGCAGGCGGCGCGGCACAATTCATATAGCTGCGCCTTTTTTATATTTTTCTCTGCACTACAGGTACAAGACACATATGAGGAAAAAGAAAAGCATGCTGCAGGGCTCCCACCTTCCCTGGATGGGAAGGTGGCCGCGGAGCGGCCGGATAGGTGTTTTATCGCTGCAAGACACATACAAGGCTAATTGCCAAAACTTTCCCGGGACAAATGACTCTATCCATAAAAAGCGCGTTCCCCGAAGTACGGGGAGCGCCGGAGCAGCTGGTGAAAGGGAAACTGTACTTTCAACCGTGCCTATTCAAATCGACGCATGAGGGCCAAAGGCAAAATCAAAAACTGCGCCCGCAGGGCGCCACCTCCCCGAACCCCGCATCCCGCACCCCGAATTCTCGGAAATGAATCAAACGGGGCGCGCCGTGGTTTGCCAAGACCCGAAAACCGCAGCTGACTCAAACCGGGGTAACTACCCAAAGACTCAGATAAGTATCATCGCTCCCGAGCACAAAAGCAGCACATAGGTGAGCCTCGTAAACATTTTCTGGTTGATCCGGTCGTGAAGCCTGTTTCCCAGCCAGGTGGCAAAGAGGAGGGGCACGAGACCCAGGGCGAAAAGATGGAGAAATTCAGGCGTATAGAATCCGCGGGCCCAGTCGGACAGAAAGAGCGGAATATCCGTAATCGCCCAGATGACGGACACATTGGCCCGGAATTCATCCTTGTCATGAAACGTGGCCAGAAGATACACCACAAGCAGGGCTCCGCCGGAAATGAACATCCCATGAATGACGCCGGCCCCCAGAAGAATGATCATTCCCAGGATAAAAGGAAGAGGTTTCGTGGACTTTTTGAAAATCATATTTTTCAAAGCCACCAGTACGATGATGGCTCCATACAGAGGAATCAGGAAAGAGGCGTCCATCTGGCGGTACAAATAAACCCCCGCCGCCATGCCCACCAGCATGGTCCCCACGATTTTCCCGATTTCCCGCCAGTTGATAAATCGCCAGTCCCGGAAAAGCACCCGGAGCGCCACCAGCCAGGTCAGAAGGCAGAGAAGGGCCTTGGCCATATCCGGCCCGTAAAGCAGCATAATAGGCGGCATGGCCAGCATGACTCCCGCAAAACCCGTCAGGGCCTGGACAATATTGGAAATAAAAACAGCCAGCACGTAAAGGGCCATCTTCGTCATTTCAGGAAGCAGGGAAAGGTCCATATCATTCTCCTTGGTACAGATTTGGGAAAATATTTTTTTGATTATACCGCAGAAGATGAGCGGATTTCCATAGAAGGAGGAAATATTTTCCTCCTCTCCCTGCCGGTATAAGAAATATGAAAAGCCGGTATTTTTTATTTCCTTTTGAAACTGCTACCATAGAGGAAATGAAAGAAGGGAGAACCTCAATGGAAAAAGAAGATAAAAGAAAAAACGATCCGGCTGAAGATAAGAAAAATAATGTACCCAGCTGGGCTGTTCTTGAATTAAAGAGCAGGTAATATCGCAAAAAGCAGCAGCACCGGGTCTGTTCATCCTCACCAAGACAGTTACTATCCCGCATCTATTTCCGGCGCCGCTGTTTTTTATTGTCTTTTTGAAAAGTCTGGAAGACTTTCCCATACCGTGAAGACTTTTGTCTTCCGGTATTTTTTTATAGGTTCCAACGCCCGGCATGCCTCATTTCCAATATTTCCTGTTCTCTCTTCAGGACCATGCATGAAATAAAAAAACACGGTGAAAGGATACATCTTCCACCGTGTTTTTTTAGAGTTTGGCATTTGGAGTTATTATGGTTTATTTTCAGGTTCCGCTTGTCTCAGCGGACAGGTTCTCACAGGAGGGGCTTTCCCCTTTTTCAGCTTTCCCTTACGATCAGTTCGGGAAGAAAGGCCATACAATCGGGATAACGATAATGGCTACGATCATGCAGACAGCCACGAGGCCGGCGCCGCATTTGACAAAGTCCATGAAGGAGTATTTCCCGGGGCCAAGGACCAGGGTGTTTGGCGGGGTGCCGACCGGGCTGGCGAATGCGCAGGAGGAGGCAATGAGAATGGCCATGAGGACAGCTCTCGGAGATGCGCCGACCTGGGAAGCCAGGGCAATGCCTACCGGGCAGAGCAATGCTTTGGAAGCCGTATTACTCATGAACTGGGTGAGGCAGACAGCCAAAAGGAAGAGTACGAAAGTAATCAGGTACGGGGATGGATTGCCACCCATAGCTGCTACGGTGTACTCGGCAATCAGTTTTCCGGCGCCGGAAGTATTCATGGCCGTAGCCATAGGAATCATACCGGCAAAGAGGAAAATGGTGACCCAGTCGATGGATTCATAGGCCTGTTTTTCTGTGAGGCATCCGGTAACGACACAGAGAAGTGCACCAACTACAGCTGCAACTTCCAACGGAACAATGCTGGTAGCCATGGTTACGATTACACCGATCATGATGATACCGCAGATGATTTTCTTTGTTTTGGAAGGAGCATTGGCTTCGATTTCCTGTTTGACCTGGGAAACGTCAAATTCCACTTCTTCGGCCTTCGGCAGGAGATGACGGCCGATGAAAACCATGTACAGGATACCGGCTACGGTAATCGGGATACCGATCCAGGCATATTCGAAGAAAGTAAACTGGAGGTCACCCATGCCGGCAGCTTTCAGGGCTACGTTGGCAATGATATTTGGCGGTGTACCGATGAGGGTGCAGGTCCCGCCGAGGCCTGCTGCAAAGGCCAGAGGCATCATTTCACGGGATACGGGAATATGAGCTTCCTTGCAGATACCGATAACTACAGGAATGAGGCAGGCTGTCGTACCCGTGTTGGAAAGGAAAGCAGACATGACTGCGGCAATAATCATGATACCTACCATCAGTTTGATTTCCCCGGTACCAAAGAGCTTGACTACCTGACTTCCGATATCCTGGGCAAGACCGGTATAAAACATGGCCGCCCCTACAATGAACATACCACCGAAAAGTACGACCGTAGAATCGGCCAGACCTAAAAATACCTGTTCAATCGGTACAAGACCAAGGACCCAGCACGCAATCGCTGCAAAAATGGCAGTCACTGCCAAAGGCAGTTTTTCTGTAACAAAAAGGATCGCTACCACGAGCAGCAGGCAAAGACATTTGATTGCCGGATCCAATGCGAAAATCGTTTCCATAGAAGTGATTAATCCTCCAATTCAAGATATTTTGACAGATGCAATGACCAGCGCCGGATTTATTCCTTCCGGGTGAGGTCTGGAAGCTCCCGGCCTGCATCTTCATCATCGGTCAGGAGTTCATCGGATAAAGATTTTCTTTCCTTGATATCAGGACGGTAATAATCTTTATCCACTTTTCTTAAATAGTCACGAATCTTTTTTTCCTCATTATTTTCTTTTGTCCCCATTACCTCGCATCCCTCCTTTCCTGTTTCCGGGACAATGCAAAAGAAACATTGACTTTCCGCTTTATCGCTTATTGCCTCCCGGACCGATCCATACCGGATCCGGGAAACAGTACCTTTTGGAAATAAGCGTCTGCATCATCGTTCTTTTGGCTGGTAAAAGATTATCATTTATTCCTTAGGATTAAAAATATCTTGAAGGAATATGAGTTAATCCTTTATTGTGACTTATTCCATATTTTCCCATTTCTCTCCTCATCCGTTATTTGCCTGTTTTCCATGACTACAGGGCAAAAAAATGACCCGCCGGGCGGGTCATTTCTGCAATGTGGGTCAGGAATTATTTCATGGACGGAGAAGGTGAAGGGGAACCGTCCTGAAATTACCTTTCCATCAGGGACTTTTCAACTTCAGCGACGCGGCGGGCAATGCCTTCTCTGGATACGTTCATTCCCTGGAAGAAATCAGAGTATTTTTCCCTGCCTGTACCAAGGTTCGGGAATACTTTTGCTGCATCAAGACGATGCTGAAGGATTCTGTCATACATTTTTCTCTGGGCTGCCATAATAAAATCTCCTCTCATTTTATGAATCAGCTTGATTGAGATTCTCTGAACACTTGCGGCCGGCGTTGGTTCTTTGATTGGCTATAGTGTACACCAGAGGCAGAGAAAATAAAAATATCCGATTAGAATTTTAAATATCAAAAATTAGAGATATATCCCTATTTTTTAATTTTTAAATGCTTTTTCCGATTATTCGGAATCCTGGAATCCTGCTTTTCCAGGAAATAAAAAAGGCGCTCCTTCAAGGGAGGCTGCTGAAGAAGCGACTTTTCTGAATTGAGTAATTAGTCTAAAACACCGAAAAATGACCATGATTTCTTATCCACGAGAATCATGGTCATTTTTTAGTGACAATTTCCTTGCCTTTTATAAATTCAGGAGGGTTTACCTCCCCTTCAGTGTCAATATTCTCTTGATATTGGCTACAAAGAGCGTAGTTCCCCCTTGTATATCCATTCCAACAAGCCCCGAAGATGATGCGACATCATATCCGTGGCGGTGTTTGATTTCACTGTTTTTAGCTTCTATTTTATATCGATGCCGGGCAAGTTCCTGAAATTCAGGAGTATTCTGGAACTCTTGCTGCTTTGTTTGAAGACGGGAATTCAAAGTTACTGAGTATGTTTTAGATCTTGCACCTGCATGGTAACAGCCTTCCGAGCGAGGGCAATGGCGGCATTTCTCAATGTCAAAATAATAAATTATTGCCTGATTCTTGGATACGTTCTTTTTACCCTGACGTGCCTTGCGGATGGCAAGATGACCAGCCGGACAGGTAAAAAGCCCGGCATCTTTATTAAAAGTGAACCCGTTTCGTTCAGGATTCTGTATGCTGTTTGAAATCACCGGATTGAGCTTTGAAATGAGTTTAAATGCTTGTTGGGGATTGTCTGAAGATTCAGCCAATTCAAGATTGTGACGGCCGGAATAAGCCGTATCGCCGATAACGGTATCTACTTTAAGGCCATTTTTACGAGATTTTTCTATAAGGACCGGCAGCTGTTCACCGTCGTTTTTTTCACCACTTGTAATAACAGCGGCTGTTATGATACGCTCGTCGGTTATGGCTAAATGCGTTTTGTATCCAAAGAAAGATGTATCTGCCGTTTTATGTCCGAGGCGGGCATCCTTATCTTTCGATTCAGCAAGGTGTTCCGCATTGTCATCAACCGTTTCCCGGAGCAGGTTCAGCTTTTCTCTAACAGCCGGTATTTCAGACAATTCTTTATTAGAGGAAACGACATCAACCAGATTTTTACAGTACTGTAGAGCATCTTCCAAAAGACCGTTTTCTACTTTTCTGGGGAAAAGATCTTTCCATTTCGGACCACTGCAACGATACACATTTTTACGCAGAAGCTTTGCCTGTTCAAGCAGAGATTCATAGGCTGATTTCTGGTTATAACGTGCCTTGGTATGTGTCGCGTCAACAATAATCGTTCTGCTCTTAATGACATCCTGTTCGATAGCAATCTGCACGCTTTTTTGTATAAGAAGGTCCAGGAGGTTTTCATCCTTTAGGCGAAGCTTGCGAAATTTCGAGAGAGTACTGGGGTGGATAACATCATCTTCCGGCTGAAGATCCAGAAAATATTTGAAGGACATGTCATAACGGCTTCGTTCAACAAGATCACGGTCGGAAAGATTGTACATGACCTTCAAGAGAAGATACTTGAACAACAAAACAGGTGAACAAGCATTACGTCCATCTACAAGACAGTATTTTTCACGAAGCTCGTCTTTAATAAACGAAAAGTCTACGAGTTCTTTAAATTTACGCAGAATATGGTCTTGAGGTATGAGTCGATCATAAATCCCTGCATATTCACTCAGGGTTATTTGCTCTACTTCTTGCAGCATGATGTCCAGTCCCTTCTTTATTGAACTTGATACCATAATTATACAAGAAAAGAGAGGCATATCGCGAGCTTTTCGCAATATGCCTCTCAGATAGGGACTTTTTCAGCAGCCTCCTTCAAGGACGCGTCTTTTTTATTGTATTTCCATTACAGAGCCTTTCGATCAAAGGAATTTTCCGTGAGCCATGCCCAGGCACCGGTTTCCATTTCATTTACCATGCCCTTCATGAGCTTCAGTTCCCCTTCCATACGGAGCAGATCTTCTTCTTTCCTGGTGTGGAGGAGGCGGTTGTAAATCCTCCCGGCTTCCCCGTAAAGCATGACTGCCGGATGGGTTTCATTATCACCGGCGGGGTCGATGCCCTTTTCTTTCATATAGCCTGCCAGACGGTCGATCAGGTGCTCATAGTCTCCGAGGAGCCCTTCCATTCTCATGACGGAATCATACATGCTGTTCATAACGCATTCTCCTTTCCGGGCGCTGCCCGTTTTCAATGACTTCATTCTGACCGGTCTGGAAGTCTGTATTTCCTTATCTGCCTTGATTATATTCCATGAAATCTTAAATTTCCAGCTTTTTATGGCATATATTCCAAGCCGTTATACCTTGCTCGTTTTTTCTATGAAATATGCCGTTTTTTGATGAACTTCTGCATCAGGCCCGCTTGAAGAGTTTCTCTTCATCGCACTTTGTGAAAAGGAACTTGTCATCGGAGATTCGGTACTCCAGGGACCAGAATTCCCCGCGCTTCACTTCCACGTACATATGGCGGGGACCGGCGTGGTATTCCTTCGACCGGCTCCTGGCATTTCTGCGGACCCATCGGGATTCCACTTCCACATCATGCTCCCCGGGAGACAGATATACCGCCGGGACGCCAACGCAGTACAGGAATTCCTCTGTCTTGAGCCCGTCCACCCGGATGATTTTATTGGTCCCCGCATAATCGGGATCTCCCGCATGGCGTTTCATCAAAACCACGATGGCCGAATGACGGTTGCTCAGCCGGAGCTCTTTGATTTTCCGCCGCTGCACCTCAAAAATGACGATGGGTACGATGATGGCGAAGAGGATGAGTGCCACCCGCCAGAAACGCCATTCCGCGCTGCCAATCATGAATTCAGCCATAGGGCCTCCTTTCCGAAAACTGTCCGACCTGTTTTCTGTATACATTTTAACTTATATTCTATATATTTATAAAATTCCTTTAATTTATATCTTATATTCCAAAATGGAAACAGAATTCTTCCCGCAAAAAAAATGACCCGCCACCACGGATCATTTAAGCAAAAGAGGCATCGAATCCATTCGGGTACGGGGAAGATGAGGACCGCCCGAATTATTCTGCCGGAACATATTCTTTTTAGTTGAAAAGACATCATCGGCAAAGGGATTGCCGGTACCTTAAGAAAGAATTCCCTGCCGCTTTTCGCGGTCAGTTATTCCCCTGTCAGGCCTGTTTCCATGATTTCAGCTGCAGACCATGCGCATCTCGGGACCGGCATCCTTCCGATGCTCTTTACTTTACCTTATTTCCTGCCGGAATAAAAATATCCTTATGGAATGTGAAATATTTCCACCTGGAAATTATTAGCATTTTTCATAATTTATTTGACTAAATTATAATTTTATATTAATCTTATGGGTACAGTATGCAAACTCCATCGCATCATTCGACCGGCATCGATTTGTTGGAGGAATACCGGATTTTCTGTATTTCTCAGAAGGAGTCTACATATGGAAATCGACAATTACAGAAATTTTCTCGCCATCGTGGAGGCGGGCAGCATGACATCGGCCTCTGAATTCGTCCACATCGCCCAACCGGCCCTTTCCAAGCAGCTGAAATCCCTGGAAGGATACTTTGGCACGAAGCTCATCATCACCACGCGGGGCAGCAAGCACCTGATCCTCACGGACGCAGGGAAAATCCTCTACCACAAGGCCAAGTATATCTGCTCCCTGGAAGATATGGCCAAAAATGAAATCAATGACATCAGTGACGGCAGCCGGGGGACGCTGCGCATCAGCGCTGCCAATTCCCGTTCTTCCGTCTTCATCAAGACCTGCCTGGAGCCCTTTCATGACCTTTTCCCCAATGTAGTTTACGAAATCTATGAAGGCAGCGTGAGCGAGCAGTCACAGCAGCTCCTCTCGGGCATTACGGAGCTGGGCATCTTAAGCGTGCCCCTCATTCACCAGAATGACTTTGAAGTCCTCTTCCGGAGAGAAGAGGAAATCTGTGCCGTTTTCGGCAAAGATTCGAAACTCCTCCCCGAAGGCAGCGGCAAAACGGTATCCCTCCGGGAGCTTTCCCTTCTCCCTCTCTGCGCCTCCGCAGGCTGTCATCTCATAATGACCAAAGTCTTCAAAGACCATAACCTGAAGCCCAATATCCTCTCCATCTGCACCACAAGGACCGCCGCCCTTCAATGGGCCCAGGATGATTACGGAGTCAGCATCGTCCCCATGGAAGCCGGAGAAAATCTGGGAGACCATTTCGTGGTACGGCGCATCGAAGACACGGGAGCGGACCTTTTCAAGACGGTGGTCAAGGTGAAAGGACGGCCGCTTTCCGTGATTGCCAAGAAATTCCTGAAATTCTACTCCGAAGCCAGAAACTCCAGACGGGTGGGCAAGCTTTCTACCATGCTCTGAACTATCTATTTCTATAAAGCAAACAAAAAACGCACACCGCGGTGTGTGTTTTTTGTTCATCTTCTTTTATGGACTCCTTATACCGCCTTGTACACGCGGCTTTCTCCGGCGCCTTTCATGGCCCAGGCCCCTGCCTTCATCTCATTCAGCATGGCATTCATGAGGGTATACTCCCCTTCCATGCGATGGAGATCCTCTGACTTTCTCGTATGGAGCAGGTGGCTGTAAATCCTGACTGCCTCGGAATAGAGCATGATGGCAGGATGCACGGAATCGTCTTCCGTATAGTCGATGCCGTTTTTCTTCATATAATCGGACAGGCCATCGATGAGATGCTCATACATAGTAAGGAGCTCTTCCATTTTCATAATCGAATCATACATGCCTCGCATAAGACATTCCCCTTTCCTTCTGTACGACTTGTTTTCTGATGACCGGTCAGGAAGGATTTTCCCTTCTGATTAAATTATAATGAATGGATTTTGAGATTTCCATCGTTTTATAAGACCTATTCCCAACCGTTATATCTTGGCCTTTTAAGGGTTGAAATATGCCCATTTTGATGGAACTTTGCGATATAGTTATCAGTTCCCGGAAAACCATGACCGGGAGAGAGACTTTTTCATCAAAATTCATTTCCATTGAGAACTGTATATAAAAATGGCCCGCATTTCAATTTTATGCGGGCCCGCCTTCACTGATAACTGGGAACTGATAACTGATAACTTTTTAAATAGGGCAGTTTAATATTTCTTATAATGAACGAGCAGTCGCTTCTACAGCAGCCAGCGATAAAACCCGAAAAATGCCAGGAAGGACAGGGACAGGACGCCTGCGGCAGAAATGGCAAACATTTTCACAAAGAGCCGGTCCGTCTCCGCTCCCACCGCCCCGGACTCAGAGGAATAAGCAGCCAGGGCTAAAGCGCCGCCGGTGGAGAGAGGACTGATTCCGGCCGTATTGGAAACCATGGAAATAGCCGTCACCCATTCTACAGGATTCACGGAGACTCCCATCTGGGAAATGATATGAGGAATCGTTGGAATGAGAGTCGGCATGACGACCCCGGAAGTGGAAGAAAACCAGGACATAATTCCTGCCGTCACGCCAAGAATGGAAGTAGCCGTAGCTGCACTCATAATAGATGCCAGACCTGAAGACAGGAGATTGATCCCTCCCAGTTTGATAATGACATTCATCAGTACCCCGACTCCGCAGATGAGAAGAAGAGTGCCCCAGGGAATCTTTTTCAGCGATTCTTCCTCATCGGACACGCGGAGGAAAGACAGGACCATGGCCACGGAAAAACTGGAAAGACCCACATTGATTTTAAACAGCAATACCATCCCCACCATGGCAGCGATACCAGCCAGGGTGATGAGCTGGTCCCTGTTAAAAGCAGGAGATTTTTCGAGAACCACATCATTTTCCGCTTTCAGTTTATAGCCTCCAAGGCCGATATAAACGATGGCCGAATAGACGGTGGACGACAGGATCCCGTTCACCAGGAGAGGGAGTTCGATACCCGTAAGGCCGAAGTCCTGGCACAGATTGATCCCGATGATCCCCGTCGCCGCCAGAGGAGACATGCCTCCTCCCGCAGCTCCCAGAAATATCATGGCAGCCAGCATAGCCGGATTGATTTTCATTTCTACTGCCAGAGTCATCCCGAAAACCATCATAATGGCCGTAGTCGGAATCGTTCCCGGCCCCAGGGCAGAAAGAATCGTGGCGAAAACATACATAATGATGGGAATCAGGTAAGTCCGGTGCCCCGCGAGCACCGTAATTTTTCTTGTCAGAAACTTCAAAGTTCCATTCACTTCGGCCAGGCCGAAAAGGTAAGTCACCCCCAGCAGCATGAGGAAAAGAGAATAATTGAAACCGCCGATGATGTCTGCATCCGCCATACCTGCCAGTTTTCCCAGAAGAAGAGCAAACCCTATACAGACAAGACCCGTATTCATTTTGCGGAAAAAGCCGAGAAATATGGCCGTGGCCAGTGAGCATAATGATAATAAAGCCATCATAACCTCCATGAAATGAAATAACCGGAACCATTTCCCTGCAGCCCCGCTGCAGATTTACTCATTCATTTCTAATATCCGGATGAATCATACCATGAACAATCAATTGGAATAAAATAGCCGGTGTATATATGTCCTATTCCCCACGCCATGACTTATCCTCATTTTTCATACTCCATATGCCTTTATGGAATTAAAAGCCGGAAATCTTCAGAAATCCCTTTCAAAATTCCAAAGTTATACGGATTGAGAATAACTTTTTCCGCCATGCAATAACTATAAATTATTTTTATATTCATTTTAAAGAAAACATGCGTACATATTTCTTTAAAAACAGGAAATTTTTCTTTTCAGCCCCATTTTCCCATGCTATGATTAAGAAAATTCAAATGCATTGAAAGGAGCTCTCCATGGGAAATATCATACTCATCGTCCTCACGTTTATCGTGAATTTCATATTGAATTATTATTTCTGGGCTATTATGATTGGCGTGGCTCCCATCTGGGGCCATCAAATGGATCCCAATGCCGATACAGCTCTAGCCATTGAGCTCACGCTGGCATCCGTGCTGATTCCGGGAATTCTTGAAAGTTCCGGCCTGCTGACGCCCTTATTTGCCCGCACTACCAGCAATGCCCGGCGGGCTTCCGGGGAAGAAAAGGCCATCCTGGAGGAAAGTCTCGATGATATTTGCCGTCGGGCGGGTCTCAACCCCAAAGACTATCCCCTTTATGTGAGCTACCAGAATATATACAACGCCTATTCTTTAGGGAAGACCATCACTTTCTTCTTTCCGATGCTTCGTGACTTTCCACAGGATGAAATCACGGCCATCATGGCCCATGAAATGGGGCACATCCAGCGGGGCCATACGAAAACCCTCCTCTTCTGCACTGGTATGAAATGGTTTACGAACGTCATTGCCCTCGTTTTCAATACGGTCGGTTTCATCTGCCGGTTCCTCGTTTTTATTCCTTTCCTGGGCTGGTTCCTGAATATTTTCGTCCTCTTTGTAACGCTCATTTACAATATCCTGTTTGCCCTGACTTCTATACCGGATTTCCTTATTTCCCGTTTCGGCAGCCGACAGCAGGAATACCAGGCCGATGCCTATGCGGCAGAACTGGGCTACGGACCGGCCCTTGCCTCCAGTCTGATGCGCCTGGAAGACGTCACCGGGAATCAGAAAATGAATATTTTCCAGAAAATCGCCTGCGACCACCCCGATACCGAAGCCAGAGTCCGGGAAATACGGAAAATCGTGGAAAAGCAGCAGCAGGAATCAGGCTTCTGGGATGACTGAACTCGTTGAGAATCTGAAAAAAACGGGCCGCCAAATGAAAGCGGCCCGTTTTTATTTTTTCCTTATTGATGTATGATAAGTTTGAACGTACGCAAGTCGTTTAAAACAACTGATTATCATCTATTTTTGAGACTGTGGAAGTTCTTAGTTATCAGTTACCAGATTGTCTCATCCGTTTTTTAAACTTTCAATTCGAAATCTTTCCTTTCCCGGAGAATTTCCCATTTAAAACCGAGCGGCCATAAGGCCGCCACCTTCACTGCGAACTGATTACTGGTAACTTTCCATTCAAAGTTTTCAATCCGATTTCCCCATAAGGAGCAAAAATGTCGAAACTCAAGACCCTCCGCAAAGAGCATCTGTGGAAAAAATACGCTCTCTATCTCTTCGGGCTCCTTGTCGCCATTTTTGCCCTCATCCTTCTGGCAGCAAAGATTCTTTCCTACGGGGCAGCCCAGGTTTTCAACTATGCCGCTACCCGTCAGGATATGCTTCGGGGGACGATTACGGTGGAAACGATTACGGCCAATATCCATGGCGGCGTCACTTTCACCAATCTTTCCTGGGATGATCCGGACGGAGACCCGGTGCTCCGGGTGCCGGAAGGGTCCTTCAAAGTCAATCCCTGGGATATTCTCCGGGGCCACTTTGCCTCCACTACGGTCAAAGAACTGACCCTCATCAAACCGGCTTTCGCCGTGGAATTTGACGAAGACATGAATGTGGATTTCGTCAATCGTAAAGAGGAACGGAAAGAGAAGAAAGAAGAAAAAGAGGACGATGACGGCGGCATCAGAAATCTGGAAAAGAAAGTTTCCAATTTCAACCGCTCCGGCCGCCCCATCAAAGCAAAACTGAATCTCATCGATGCCAGGATGGAGGCCTTTTACCTGCAGCGCCACTATATCGTGAGTCATGTGAACCTTTCCAGTGAAATCGACACGAAAGGCATGACAAGGCTGGACCTCAAGACGGGATCCTTCGGCGGAACGGCCGTCGGAGAGGGGGCGGACCTTTCCTGCGAAATCAATTTCAAAGAGAAAGGGCTCCCTGCCATCATCGATTTCACGGCAAAAGGGGTAGACCCGGCTTCCTTGGGTCTGGGCGATGATATTCACGACAAAATGACCCTTACCATCCATGGCGGCGGACCGATTTCCCATCCCGTGGGAGAAGGAAAACTTTCCATGGACGAACTCCACATCCCGGCCCTGGACTTTTCGAAAGTGACAGGAAATATCCATTACGATGGAGGCCTCATGACCTTCAAAGACGTCCATGCCAGGGTTTACGGGGGAACCGTGGATGCCTATGGAGATTACAATATCGATACCAGGGCCTACAACATCTACCTTTCCGGAGAAGGCCTGGACAGCCGGATTCCCTCCAAAGAGCCGAAATTCTACTGTCTCGTGAAACTGGACGGAGAAATCCACTGCGACGGAGACCCGAAACACCTTAGAGCCTTCGGGAAATTCTCCACGGGAAATGGCTTCTATATGCTTGTCCCCTTCAACAGTATCAGCGGGACTTTTAATAATAGGTACAGGGCTGTCGACTTCTATGATGTGGCCATTGATACGAATTTCGGCATCATCCGCACCGATGCCTTCCATATCATCGATGGCAAACTTCACCTGGGAAATATCGAACTGGTGGACAAGGATACGGGAAAAGTCATGAGCCTCAAAGAAGCGGCTGACAACGAAGGACCCATGAAGACGATTAAGAAAATTCAGGAAAATGTGAAGAGCATCAAGGAACAGGTAGCTGAGCTGAAACCCTAATCTTTGCACAGGCCTGCGATTTCCAGTTTGTTTCACATGGGATGAATCGTTCTTCGTTCTTCGTTGTTCGTTCTTCGTTGTTCGTGATTCGTGGTTTGTGGTTTGTGGTTTGTTGTCCGTGGTTCGTGGTCCGTGGTTCGTGGTCCGTGGTTCGTGGTTTGTGATTTGTGATTCGTGGTCCGTGGTTCGTGGTCCGTGGTTCGTGGTCCGTGGTCCGTGGTTCGTGGTCCGTGGTTCGTGGTTCGTGGTTTGTGGTTCGTGGTTTGTGGTTCGTGGTTTGTGGTTCGTGAAAGAGGGCGCCTTAAAATATTGAAGGCGACCATTTTTATGGAGAGCCCTGCGTTTATCATCATCCATCACAATGAAGCCGACGAACAAAAAAACTGCAGGATCATTGGCTCAGAATTCCCATTCCTTACCATTTCTCAAGTCCTTGAAAACTCTGATTTCCGAAATGAAAAAAATGCGTCATCTGACGCATTTTTTTCATTCTATTTCCTATTTACCATTCCAGGCTGTCCCGATGGCGGAGAAAATCAAAAAGTCCCAGTGTAAGGATTCCGTTTTCGTCCTGGAAAGGCCGCAGGATTTCGTTGACGATGATGATTTTTTTGAAAGAATCATCCGGGACCAGGAGCGATGCCTTTTCCTGTTCCATTTTTCCTTCTGAAGGAATGGCCCAGGCTGACTGGATATAATACCTCCTGCTTCCCCGGTTGGCCACGAAATCAATTTCCAGCGTCCTGGACAGACGGCTGCCGGTTTCTTTATCCATGAACCGCTGCTTTACATTCCCCACATCCACCTGAAAGCCCCGAAGACGGAGCTCATTGTAAAGGATATTTTCCATCAGATGGGGCCTGTCCTGCTGCCGGAAACCAAGCCGGGCATTTCTGAGCCCCACATCTTCAAAGTAATATTTCAAGGGAGTACCGATGTATTTCCTTCCTTTCACATCAAATCGCCGGGCCTCACTGATGAGAAAGGCGTCTTTCAGAAAGCCGATATATTTACTGATCGTATTAAAGCTGATCGGCAGATGGAGCTGACTTTGAAAAGTGGCAGCAATTTTTGAAGGATTGGTCAGGGAGCCCACAGAGGAAGCCAGCACATGGAGCAGATCCTCCATTTCCGGCTTTTTATCCAGCTTATTTCTCTCCAGTATATCCTTCAAATAGGTTTCTTCAAAAAGATGAGTCAGATAGGACATCTTCTGCTCTTCCGTCTTCATCCCTGCCACCAACGGCAGTCCACCCCAGGTCATATAGTCCGCCCAGCCATGATATTCATCTCCATCGTAGACCGACATGAATTCATCAAAGGACAGGGGAAATATATGGACTTCATCGCCCCGGCCACGAAATTCCGTAATCACATCTTTTGACAGGAACTTAGAGTTGCTGCCCGTCACATAAACATCCAGATTCTTCTCATAGAGCAGGGAATTCAGCACTTCTTCGAAACGATCCAGCAATTGTACTTCATCAAGAAGAATGTAATAATCACCTGAATCTTTTATTTGCCCGCGAATCCACGCCAGGAGTATGTCCGGATTCCGGAATTCTTCATTTTCATAGCGGTCCAGCTGCATGGTGAGGATATGATTTTCCGGAACTCCGGATTGAATCAGGTACCGGCGGAACAGGATAAAAAGCAGGTAGGATTTTCCGCTTCTTCTCATACCCGTAATGACCTTGATCAGCCCATTGTGCATACGGTCAATCAGTCTTTTCAGATACAGGTCCCTTTCTATTTCCATGATTCCTCCAGATTGAAAAAAATATGTCATTTGCCATGTTTTTTTCATTATACCACGAAGCGGGAGGAAATAGTCCATGTATTTCATGAAAACCCCTGATATTACCAGTCATTCCATTCCATTTATCAGTACATCGTTCATGCTCGCAAAATGAAAAAAATGTGTCCAATAACACATTTTTTTCATTCCATCTCTGGTTTCCTCATCCTGCATGAAATTCGGAGAACTGTGGACTGATCACTTTTGACCGTATTAGAACCGTTTCCCGCCTGTCATACCCCGTTCTCCTTCAAAAAGTCTCCCACCACTTTCGAGTAGGTGGAAGGAGAAGCGCCCCATTCGGCGGCGTGAGTTACGTTTTCGAAGAGGTACAGCTTTTTCGAAGGGGAAGAAGAAACTTCATAGAGTTCCTCCGCCCGCTCATAAGGGACGAGGGTATCTGCCGTGCCATGAAGGAAAAGGGTGGGCACGGTGGAATGGGTCACTGCGTTCAAAGGGTCCATATCCCTTGTGGTCTTATGATAGCGGAAAAGAAGGTCTCCCTGGAAGAAAGGGTAAATGGCCCGGAGGCTCCAGAGTGCCCTTTCATCCCCGAGCCAGGTAAAAAGTTTTTCTTCTGCCAGCTGCTCCAGATTTCCATAAGAGCTGTCAGAAATGACAAAGGAAAGGCGTTTCCCTTCCTCCGTCCCGCTGTACAGGAGAGACATGGCCGCCCCGAGAGATACGCCGTGAAGGCCAATTTTCCCGGAAGGCGTATTTCTTCCGGCCCATTTCACCCAGGCCGACAAATCCTCCGTCTCCCGAAGACCCCAGGTCGTCCGGCCCCCGCCCGATTCCCCGTGACCCCTCTGGTCGATGAGCAGCATATTGTACCCCAGATTCCTGTACATTCCCACAAAGGGAAGACACATGCTCCGGTTCTGGTAAAGCCCGTGAATCAGGATCACCGTGGGCCTCCCCGCCCCGGGATCGGGCATCCAGGTTCCTTTCAGCTCTGTGCCGTCCGACGAAATGACGGATACCGTCTTTCCCCCGGACCAGGCCTCGGCCTCCCTCATGGCAGGAGTCATTCCCTTATGATTCACGATCCCCAGAATCTCATCCCAGGGCGCATTCAGCAGATTCTCCGTCATCTCATGGCCCAGGTAAAACCCGGCCCCCAGGATAAGGAAAAGAGCAATGATTATATTTCTAAAGAAATGAAAAATAGTCTTCATAGACATCCCCAAATCAAAAACGAAGCAGAAAATCAGTCAAATCTTCGTGACTGCCCACTGGGGAAAATCCCCATATATTCGTCGGCGAAGAGCCGACACCCTCACGAATCACGAATCACGAAATCTCAGGATAATCTATACCGGGGCGTGCCGCGGTGAGGCTAACCCACGAATACCGAATGAGACTCTGCTTAACGGCGCACCAAGATGGAATGTATCTCATGGTATACCCTCAACTTCACTTCAAGTCAAGAGGGCCGTCATTCGTCTGCATGCGATAAGTTTATGCATTTCGCTGCACAAACTTATAAAAATAAAAAGTTTCTGCAGTTCATTGCACAAATTCTCCAAAATAAAAAGTTTCTGCAGTTGATTGCAGAAACTTTTGGCTTAAATGAGATACAATACCTTCGCGATTCAGTCTTTTAAGCCTGAATTTCAAAAGCAAAAAGCGGCGCCAGGAAATTCTGATGCACCGCCCCTTCGCCTGGAACTAAGAACTCATAACTGATAACTTTAACCCTGTCAGGATTTCAGTCATCCATCAGGATAAAACAAAACTACCCAATCCGGTAAATATAATCCTTCTTCCTGGGAGCCGCCTTTCCGGCCGGCTTTGCCGCATAGCCCAGGATGCAGTGGCCTATGCCTTCATAGTCTCCTTTGATACCCAGTTTTTCAAGGATGGCCTTCCCTTCGGGAAGCTCGAATTCTTCCTTTGCCCGGTGAATCCAGCAGCTTCCAATCCCCAGGGATTCGGCAGCGAGCATCATATTTCCAATGACCAGACTTCCATCATAGACATGAGTGGGCCTATTCTTGTCCGCCAGCACGATGGCCACTTCCGGAGCCCCGTAGAAAGGGTCCATTTTTGTGCCCATGATTTTCGCATTGAGGGCAGAAAGCTCATCCCGGATTTCTTGATTCGTCACCATGATGATGATAGGGGACTGCTTTCCCATACCCGTAGCCGCATAGGTTCCTGCCTCCAGGATCTGCTGCAGGATGTCTTCCGGAATGAGATCCGGTTTAAAAGAGCGGCACGCCCGGCGGTTCATGATAGTTCTCAAAATTTCATTCATATGTATTACCCCCTCTGCGTAAAAAAGGAAATATTTCCAGTTCACTCTGAAATCAATATAGCACAAAATCTTGAAATGGCAAATGAATCACAAA
>Ga0256406_1003127_pt1 | contig 21334 bp, 20 predicted proteins | sample RumenRJG_03DNA_FD_185986 | JGI IMG/M metagenome (GOLD analysis project Ga0256406, IMG submission 185986) | Bovine rumen microbial communities from Lethbridge, Alberta, Canada - RJG_03 | ecosystem: Host-associated > Mammals > Digestive system > Stomach > Rumen | place: Canada: Alberta | collected... | reverse complement strand
CGCGCGCCGCCTCGCAAAGCTTGCCAAGGCGCCGTTCATCAAGGTCGAGGCCACGAAGTATACCGAGGTTGGCTACGTCGGCAAGGACGTCGAGTCGATGATCCGCGACCTCACCGACGTCGCCATGAAGATGGTGCGCGAGGAGGCGATGGAGCGCAACCGCTCGAGCGCCGAGGATCGGGCCGAGTCCCGCATCCTCGACATCCTGCTTCCGCCGCGCTCAGGCGAGAGCGAGGAGGAGAAGGAGGGCAGCTCGGCCCGCCAGCTCCTGCGCAAGCAGCTGCGCGAGGGCAAGCTCGACGACCGCGAGGTCGAAGTCGAGGTGCCCAAGGCCAACAACGCCCCCAGCTCCTTGAACATCATCGGCGCCGGGAGCATGGAGGACATGTCATCGCAGCTCTCCGAGCTCTTCTCGTCGCTGGGCCAGGGCGGCAAGGTGCGCCAGACCATGAAGGTCAAGGACGCGTTCAAGGCCCTCGCCGACGAGGAGGCCGACCGCCTCGCGAAGGCCGGCGACCTCAAGACCCGCGCCATCGACCTTGTGGAGAACAGCGGCATCGTCTTCATCGACGAAATAGACAAGATCTGCCAGGAGTCGCGCGACTCCGGGCAGGTCTCGCGCCAGGGCGTGCAGCGCGACCTGCTCCCGCTCATCGAGGGCAGCACCGTGCAGACCAAGTACGGCATGGTCCGCACCGACCACATCCTCTTCATCGCCTCGGGCGCCTTCCAGATGTCCAAGCCCTCCGACCTCATCCCCGAGCTCCAGGGCCGCCTGCCGATCCGCGTCGAGCTCAAGGCCCTGACCGCCGACGACTTCGAACGCATCCTCACCGAGCCCCACAACTCGCTGGTCAAGCAGTACGAGCTGCTGCTCAAGACCGAGAACGTGACGGTGCGCTTCGACAAGGCCGCAGTGCGCCGCATCGCCGAGGACGCCTTCAAGGTCAACGAGCGCACCGAAAACATCGGCGCGCGCCGCCTCCACACCCTGATGGAGCGCATCCTCGAGGATCTCTCGTTCGAGGCCCCGGAGAAGGCCGGGCTCGAGCTCACCATCGACGAGAAGTACGTGGATGAGCACTTGGGCGATCTGGTTGAAAACGAAGATCTGAGCAGGTACATACTCTGATGCCAGGCGAGAAATACCCTTCCACCCCGCGCGAGCAGATGCTCCTAAAGGAGCTTGAGGATCTGCTCGAGAGCGCCCGCGAGGCCGCGGCGGATCTTGAGAAGTCGCGCCAGTCGCTTAGTGAGCGCGAAAGCGAGATCCGCGCGCTCAGGCGCGACATGATCGAGCTTAAGGAAGAGAACCAGCACCTGCGCGAGGTGCTGCAAACCTGGCGGATGCGGCTTGACTCGGTGCTAAGCCAGCTCAAGTCCATAAACTGAAGAACATGATCCAAGGCGGGCGGCCAATCGGCCGCCCGCTTTTTCCTCGTGGAGGCGCTGCTACCTTGCCATCTTCACGCCGATGCGCAATAGCACCATCAGCACCGCGCCTGTCAATGTGCCAGCGCCCACTGCCGATGCATAGTTGAGCGCATGGTAGGCCAGCGGGATTATGAAGATCCCTCCGTGCGGAGCGCAGACTGCGCATCCCCACCAGCACGAGAGCGCGCCTGCGCAGGCCGAACCTGCAAAGCAGGCGAAGCGCATGCGCGAGGGAGCGATGAGCATGAAGGGCATCACGCCCTCGGTCACGAACAAGAGCCCCTTGCCGATGGCCCCCAGGCTCTGCTTGCGCTCATTGGCCGAGAACAGCGGGCGGGCGCAAAGCGATGCGAGCCCGGCGGCGAGGGGAGGCACCATGCCGCCTGCCATCACCGCAGCCATCACCAAGCCGCCGGCGCCGCTCTCAGGCAGGCTGTCGGCGAGCATCAGCACGCCGATGGCATAGGAGAGCTTGTTGAGCGGCCCGCCCATGTCGGCAGACATCATCGAGGCCAGCACCGCGCCCAAGAGCGCGCGCGAGGCCGGGGAGGACTGGTTTATGAAGTCCATGATCCACGAGTCCAGGGCCGACGAGGGGATCGAGGTCACGAACTCGGCCACCGCGGTCACGCCGAGCGTACCTGCAAGCGGGTAGACGAGCAGCGCGAACATCGCGTCATGGCCGCGCAGGAAGCTTCGCGCAAGCTTGGCCGTCATGTAGGCGATGGCGCCGCCTGCAAAGCCGTTGAGCACCGCCCCGATGACCCCCGCACCCGAGAGATCGGCCATCACCCCGCCGACGAAGCCTGCGACCAGGGCGGTCCTGCCGCCTATCGAGAGGGCGATGAAAGCCGAGAGCACCGGGAAGAGCAGGATGCTGATGCTGTAGCCCACGGTCTCGAAGAAGAAGCCGACGTCGGTGCCGTTGACATGGTCGAGCGCTGCGAATGCCGAGAGCAGGCCAGATGCGGCCACCAGCGGCATCAGATAGGTCAGCCCGCTCATCAGGTGGCGGTAGAGCAGCATCGGCAGCGAGACTGATTCCGTGGACGAAACTAGCGAGTACTTCGGGCAGTCGGGCGACAGGGCGCGGGTTATGAGCTCCTCGGGCTTGCGGATCCCGTCGTTGACTCCAACGCGCACCAGCGGCTTGCCGATGAAGCGGTCCATGCGCACCGTGCGGTCGGCCGCGACTATTACGGCCTTGGCCTTGGCGATGTCCTCAGGGAGCAGCTTGTTGCGGTTGCCCGCCGCGCCGTCGGCCTCGACCTTGATGGAAAGCCCCATCTCGCGGGCCTTGAGCTCGAGGGCCTCGGCTGCCATGTAGGTATGCGAGAGCCCCGCCGGGCACGCCGTGACCGCCACGAGATCATAGCCGCCCTCGCTGGGCGGGGCGGCCTCATGCGACTGCTCCTCGTCCTTCTCGGCACTCTCGGCCTTGTCTATGAGCGACAGGAACTCGGAGACGGACTTGGCGTCGATGAGCGACTGCCTGAAACTGGGATCGATCAAGAGCGAGGAGAGGCAGGCGAGCACGTCCAGGTGCGCATCCGAGGCTTTGTGCGGCGAGGCGATGATGAAGAACAGCAGCGCCTTCTTGCCGTCGAGCGAGTCGAACTCGATGCCGTCGCGCACGACCATGGCCGCAAGCCCCGGGTAGGAGACTCCGGCGCTCTTGGCGTGGGGGATCGCCACCCCCTCGCCAAGGCCGGTCGATCCCTTGGCCTCGCGGTCGAACACGGCCTGGCGGAAGCGCTCGGCATCGTTGATGCAGCCGGTGGACGAGATCAAATCGACGAGGCGGTTGATGGCCCCTTCCTTGTCCTTGACCTCGGGGCTGAGATCGACGGCCTTGGGCTCAAGCAGATCGCGTATGCGCATGGATGTCCTGTGTGTCCCGGGGCACGGCGCCCCGTGCAATTATAGATCGGGCGATCAAGGCACTTCCTTGTTGCGGATGGCCGGGCAGTAGTCGTCCTCGAGGCTCTGGTCCATCTCCAGCGAAGGCATGTACTCGATGGGCCTGCCCACCGGCCGCGCCGGCACCCCGGCCACCGTGGTGTGCGGCGGCACGTTGTCGAGCACCACCGAGCCGGCGCCGACCTTGGCGCCCTCGCCGATGCGGATGTTGCCCAGGATCTTGGCGCCCGCGCCGATCATGACGCCGCGCCCGACCTTGGGGTGGCGATCCCCCGAGACCTTGCCCGTGCCGCCTAGCGTGACGCCGTGGAGCATCGAGACCATGTCCCCCACCACCGCCGTCTCGCCTATGACTATCCCAAGGGCGTGGTCGAGCATGATCCCGCGGCCGATCCTGGCGGCAGGATGGATGTCCACCCCGAAGGTGTCCGAGATAGCGCACTGCAGGTAGCGCGCCAGCGGCTTGCGCCCGCGGCCCCACAGCCAGTGGGCGACGCGCCAGATCTCAAGCACCCTGGGACCCTTTAAAAAGAGGAACGGCACCACCACCGAGTCAGATGAGGCGGGGTCGCGGGCGATGACCGCGCGCATGTCGTCGGCCGCCGCGTCCAGGAGATCCGGGCAGTTCTGGTAGGCGTCCATGCACATGGCGTAGAGCTCGGCGCGGCCAACGATGCCGTTGGCAAGCGAGTAGGAGCACGCGCGCGCCAGCGCCTGGTCAAAGCCGGTGCTCGTGAGCACGGACTTCTCAAGCGTGAGCCTGAGCACGCCCTCGCTTTGCGCTATCTGCGAGGCTTCCTTGCGCAGATCCTTCCAGTACTCGTCGGATGAGTGGGTGCCTTCGTTCATATGATCCTGGTTTCGGCGTCCTTTTCGCCCTTTTCCAAATCCTCGGCGTAGACCTTCGCGTCCGCCGCAGTCTCCGGTGAATCCGGCTCCATGTGCAGCGAGATGTCGGCCTCGGCAAAGCCCGACGCGCGCACGCTGCGCTCGGCGGCCGAGGCGATCGCGTGGGCGTCCTGCAGCGAGATCTTGGGATCGAGCACCAGATGGCACTGGATGAAGTACTGCGGGCCGGCCTTGCGGGTCTTGAGGTCATGCAGGGATCTTACCCCAGGGGTGGTCAGCAGCGCCCTCATGATCTCCTGGTTCTCGCGCACCTCCAGCGTCTTGTCCACGAGCGTGTTAGCCGCATCGTAGCCGATCTTCCAGGCCCCGCGCAGGATGAGCACGCCGATGATGGCCGCGAACATCCCGTCGGCCCAGAGGTGGCCGTAGAAGCTCAGCGCCAGCGCCGCCATCACGCCCAGGTTGAGGCCGATGTCCGAGATGTAGTGGAAGCGGTCGGCGTAGACGAGCTCGCTGCGCGTCTTGCGGTAGACGTAGCCCTGGAAGGAGACGAGGATCAGCGTAAGCGCGATGGTGCAGCCGCTCACTCCAAGCGCCACGAGCGCGTTCTCAACCTCCTGGGGGTGGCGGAACTTGTCGATGCCGTGGACCACCAAGAGCACGGCCGAGCCGCCGATGAAAGCCGCCTGCGCCAGCGAGGCGAGCGCCTGGGCCTTGAAATGGCCGTAGCGGTGCTCGCGGTCGGCAGGCATGAGCGAGTAGCGCAGCGTGACAAGGTTTATGAGGGCGGCCAGCGAGTCGAACACCGAGTCGGTAAGCGATGCGAACATGCTCGACGAGCCGCTGAGCAGCCACACCGCGAGCTTTACGAAAACGAAAGCCACGCCGGTTGCAACCGAGGCGAAGCCTGCGAAGGTCACCAGGCGGCGGTAGGCCTCGATGCCGGTCGCGGCCTTGACTCCAGCGCTTTCCATAACCCCTCCATGAACTTGATGACGGCCCCCTTTAAAAGGGCGGCGAAGCCAAGACTAGCACTTGGGACGCCTGTTGCCCTGCGCTAATATTGTTAATATTTATCAGCATGTTGACTATGACTCACTCTGATTTTCAGGAAATCCCGCAACTTGCGGGCGCAAAGCGGCCCGGGATGCGCCTGGCAGATCGCCAAAATGTGCGCCAAGCCTCGGACGAGGCGGGCAAAATGGGCTTGGATCGCACAACATTGCGCCTTGCAAAAATATAATGGAAATAATACAAGAACAATAATCATGAGAGTCAGGAAGGGAGAATGCCGCTTGTTGTACAAAAAGCCCTGAGGCTGCTGTTCTACTGGCCGTTCCGCCTCACCACCAACTGCTCGCCGGTCCCCTATGAGCCCAGCAAGTGGATCAAGGTCGATTCGGCGCTTCCGGTCGCCTACATCACCGTGACCTCGGGGCTTGGCAACCTGCTGGCCATCGAGAGGCTCACCCAGAAGATGCACCTGCCCTCGCCGTTCTCCGACCTCTACATCCATGGCAGGAAGGTGCCGAGGATCGCCTACCTGCACAACCCCAGGATGTTCTCAAGCCACGGCGTCGACGCCTGCGCCGAGAAGGTGTTCGAGGAGTGGGCGGAGGCCTGCGCTGAGTCGCACACCGACCTCCAGGTGATCCCCATCTCGGTCATCTGGTCTAGAAACCCCGGCTACAAGGGCCGGCCGCTGCACGGCTTTGGCATCAACAACCACACCCCCTCGTTCAAGAAGTTCTTCAACCTCATGCTCCAGGGGCGCGACAACTGCACCATCGTGCAGGATCTCGTGACGGTAAGCGGGATCATGAGGCGCTGCGGCGGCAAGCCCGACTACGCGATGCTAAAGCGCCTGGCCTCCATCAAGTTCATCTCCAAGGCCCGCATGATCGTGGGCAAGCCGCTGCCCGATCGCGCCAAGACCATCGATGCCCTGCTAAAGCGCCCGGCGGTGCTGCGCGCCATCGACGCCGAGGCCTCCCGCACGGGGCTTTCCAAGGAGGAGATCTCAAGGCGCGCGCGGCGGATCTACGACGTGATGGTCTCCGATCCGCGCTATCCGCTCATCCGCTTCCTCAACACCATCATCTCGCACGTCTGGAAGCGCATCTACCACGGCCAGACCATCATAGGCGCGGAGGCCGTGCGCAGGCTCTCCGAAAACGGGCATGAGATCATCTACATCCCCTGCCACCGCAGCCACATGGACTACGTCCTGCTCTCGTTCGTGATCTTCCACGAGGGCCTGCCCATGCCGCAGATAGCCTCGGGCGACAACTTGAACTTCTTCCCCGTGGGGCCGCTCATCAGGCGCTGCGGCTCCTACTTCATCCGCCGCAAGATGCGCGGCGACGACTTCTACATCGCGCTGTTCTCCGAGTACCTGTGCCTGCTCTTCGAGACGGGCTACGCCACCGAGTTCTTCATCGAAGGCGGCCGCTCGAGGACCGGCAGGACGCTCCCGCCCAAGACCGGCATGGTCGCGATGGCCGTCGAGTCGCAGCTGCGCGGCATAAGCCGCCCCATCACCTTCGTGCCGATCTACCTGGGCTACGAGCACGTCTCCGAGGTGCGCTCGTACATGTCTGAGCTGAACGGGCACGCCAAGCAGAAGGAGAGCGCCTGGCAGCTCCTGGGGATCTTCAAGCGCATGCGCTACTACGGGCGAGGCTACGTGACCTTCGGCAAGCCCATCGAGATCCCGCAGTACCTCGCGGAGAAAGTGCCCAATTGGCGCGAGGACATCGATCCTGAGGGGAAGAACCGCCCCGCGTGGCTGCACGACACGGTGAACCGCCTGGCCGACAACATCATCCGCAACCTCAACGGCGCGGCGCAGGCCAACGGCATCAACCTCTGCGCCCTGGCCATCATGAGCGACACCGACCACACGATGAGCATGGCCAAGCTCCACGCCTGCATCAACATGTACTTAAGGCTCATGAAGGCCGACGAGAAGCTCCACGACCTGATGCCCAAGCAGACGGCCGGCGTGCTCATCAAGCAGGCGCTCGAGCTCAACAAGTTCCACGTCTACGACGTGGGCGAGGACATGAAGTTCGTCCGCCCAAGCTACGGCCAGTCGCTGCAGCTGACCTACTTTGAGAACAATATCGTCCACCTGTTCGCGCTGCCGGCGCTCATCGCCAACATCATCATCCGCAACGGCCACATCACGCGCGAGGACATCCGCGTCCACACGCGCCAGATCTTCTACTTCCTGCGCCACGAGCTCTACGCCCCGGTGGACGAGAGCCGCCTGGACATGCTGATCACTCGCTACATCAATTGCTTCCTGGTCTCAGGCTACATCACCGAGAACCAGGGGATGATCTTCCTGTCAGGCGACGGCTTCGACGAGTTCTACATACTCTCGCGCTGCATCCACTTGAACCTGGTGCGCTACTTGGTCGCGGTCACCGCGCTCAAGGGCATCAGCAACGGCACCACCACGATCCCGGAGTTCGTCGGCAAGTGCATCGTCTACGCAAGGCGCCTGCCGGTGGACGTCACCGGCAACTCGCCTGAATTCGCCGATCCGATCCTCTTTAAAATCATGTGCGATACTTTCATGCGGCACAAGTATTTCGCCCTTGATGCCGATAAGAGGATCACCAGCATCGACGAACCCAAGGTCGCCCGCCTGGCTGCAGCCTGCAAGCCGCTTCTGGGTGCGCGCGACGTGCGGGTCTTGAATGGCCAAAGCGTCGCCGAGATCTGATCTGCAAGGAGCACATATGAAAAAGTTGAACGCGGCGGCTGCCGCCGCGCTGGCCGCCCTGATGGCGGCCATGCTCGCCATCTCCGCCCCCTGCGCCGCCGCCGAAGAAGGGGCGGCCACGACCCAGGATGGATCCAAGGGCAACGATCCGGCCGTCCAGAAGAAGCCCGACGTGGGCTACTTCACCGTCCAGCCGGATTTCGTCACCAACCTTGCAAGCCCCAACCCGGCCGACCGCCTGCACTATGTGCGCATCCGCGTCTGCCTGATGCTGGGCAACGAGAAGGATCGCGAGGTGGTCGCGGGCATGGAGCCTGCGATCAAGGATGCCGTGATGACGGTGCTGGGGGCCAAGGAGTTCACCCAGGTAGCCTCGCCTGACGGCCGCGAGAAGATCCGCATCGAGTGCCGCGACAAGATCATGGGCCTGATGCAATCCAAGGTCGGCACCGCGGTGGTCCAGGACGTGCTCTTTTTAAGCTACATGTTCCAGTAAGCGCAGCGCTTGCAAGAAGGCCGGGCAGATGCCCGGCCTTCTGGTTTCATGAGGATCGCCTTCAGCCAAAGAGGCGCGGGCGCCTGAAGTCGACGAGGCCGATGGCCGCGCCGACGGCAAGGCCGCCCAAGTGGCAGAAGTTGGCGATGCCGCCCGTGAAGAAGCCGAAGAGTATGAAGACGACGCTCACGGCGAGCAATCCTGCCGGAAAGCCCAGCGCCTGCGGGGCGTCAGGGCGCTTCGAGATCACCCCCAGGTAGCCGATGACGCCGTAGACCACGCCCGAAAGCCCCCCGAAGACGCCGTTTTGCAGCGCCATGTACTGCAGGAGGTTGGAGAACGCGGCCACCACGAGCGCAAGCGCCACGAGCTTGCCCGTGCCCAGCACCCTCTCGATGGGGCGTGCCAGCGCCTCCCACATCACGAGGTTGAAGGCGATGTGCATGATCCCAAAGTGCAGGAATGCCGGGGTGATCAGGCGGTAGGCGCCCCAGGGCAGCATCGCGCCCTGGGCGTGGTTGAGCGAGAACATCGAGACCATGAAGTCCTCGTCCGCAAACTCCCCGATGAAGAAGGCGATGCAGATCACCTCGACGATCGAGGTCGCCGAGAGCGGGTTCCAGGAGAGCGCCTGGAAGAAGCGCGGCTTCATGCCGCGCCGCTTGGGCGCGCGCGCCCCGCGGCTCCAGGATGGCTGGCTGAACGAGCTGTCCCAGGGATTCTTGATGAAACGGGCAAGCTCGCGCTTGGCCGCCGGCACGTCCTCCTCCCGCGCAGCGTAGACCGACCAGTGCTCGGAGGCGCCCGGCGCGGCCTTGGCGGGGATCCCGCGCGAGTTCAGGTAGTCGGCGAAGGTCAGCGCCTTCTCGCGCGGCAGCAGGCAGATCTCGTAGCCTAATCCCTGCGACTGAGCCATTTCATGTACTCCGCAGTGCCCTGCGCCACGGTCTTGAACTCGACGTCGCAGCCAGCGGCGCGCAGCCTCGTCAGGTCGGCCTGGGTGTAGCACTGGTAGTGCCCGACCAGGTGCTCGGGGAAGTCGATGTACTCAGTCTGCCCGCGCCCGAAGAACTTGATGGCCGCGTCGGCGATGTGCTGGAAGGGCTCGGCCCTGCCGGTGCCGCAGTTGTAGATCCCCGAAGGGCCGTGGTGCTCCAGGAACCAGAGGTTGACCTTGGCGACGTCCTCGACGTAGACGAAGTCGCGCATGTGCCCGCCGTCGGGGTAGCCCATGCAGCCGCGGAAAAGCTTGGGGTTCTCGCCGCGCTTCATCTGGTTGTAGAGGTGGAAGGCCACCGAGGCCATCGTCCCCTTGTGGCCCTCGCGCGGGCCGTAGACGTTGAAGTACCTCAGCCCCACGACCTGGGAGTTAAGCGACGGCAGGCGGCGGCGCACGTACTCGTCGAAGAGGAACTTCGAGTAGCCGTAGACGTTGAGCGGGCCCTCGTTCTCCCTGCCCTCCACAAAGACCTTGCCGCCGCCGTAGGTGGCCGCGGAGCTGGCGTAGAAGAACGGGATGCGGTGCGCCGCCGCGAACTCGAAGAGCCTGACGGTGTACTCGTAGTTGTTCTTCATCACGTAGCGGCCGTCCCACTCGGTCGTGGACGAGCAGGCGCCCTCGTGGTAGATGGCGCTGATGTTCCTCAAGCCGTATTTGGCATCGAAGGCCTTCTCGTCGGAGAACAGGGCCAGGAAGTCCTGCTTGTCCATGTAGTCGGCTATGTCGAGATCCGTCAGGTTGATGAACTTGTGCCCCTCGGTGAGGTTGTCAACCACCAGTATGTCCGTGATGCCCTTTTCGTTGAGGGCCTTGACGATGTTGGATCCGATGAATCCGCAGCCGCCGGTCACTATAATCATTGCAATGATGCCTCGAGCCAAGTTATTGAACCGATTGCGGCGCCATGCGCCGCCGGACTTGCCGGGGCGGATGCCGCCATGGCGCCTGAAGATCGGCGCCTTGCCTGATTTTAACCCATTGGCCCGCCCGTTTGGGGCCGGCCCCAGGAGGCAGAACCTTGCGCCGCATTCTGGTAATCGCGCCCTCGTGGCTTGGCGACATCATCATGTCCCAGGCGCTGCTGAAGGCGCTCAAGTCGCTTCATCCCTCATGCGAGATCACCGTCTACGCTCCCGCCTACGCGCTCCCAGTGGTGGCGCGCATGAAGGAGGCCGCCCACGCCATCGAAAACCCCTTCGGCCACGGGCAGCTCCTGCTCATGAAACGCTGGCAGGAGGGCCGAAAGCTCAGAAAGCTTGGCTTTGACACCTGCTTCGTGCTGCCAAATTCCATAAAGTCGGCCCTGGTGCCCTTCTTTGCGGGGATCCCCGACCGCCGCGGCTTCAAGGGCGAGGGGCGCTACTTCCTGTTAAACTCCATGCGCTGCAACAAAAACGACTACCCGCGCATGGCAGACCGCTATGTGGCGCTCGCCTACCCGAAGGACCAGGTGAGGCGCGCCTCCGACCTGCCAAAGTGGGAGCTCCCGGCCCTGGAGCTCAGGGAGCCCTCGCCCGAGCTGCTCTCCCGCCTCAAGCTCGATTTCGGCAAGCCCGCGCTGGCACTGGGCTGCGGGGCCAGCTACGGACCTGCCAAGATCTGGCCTGCCGAATATTTCGCGGAGGTTTGCAAGTGGTGGGTCCGTAAGACCGGAGGGCTGTGCATCGCCTTTGGCACCAAGTCCGACGCCGCAGCTGCAAATGCGGTAGAAAAGGCGCTCTCCGGGGAGGCGCTCTCGCACTTTCGCAACATCGCGGGCCTCACCAAGGTGGATGAGGCGCTCGACCTCCTGGGCAAGTGCGGCGCCGCAGTCTGCAACGACTCGGGGCTCATGCACACCGCGGCCGCAGCCGGCGTCCCGCAGGCTGACATCTTCGGGTCGACGTCCGCGACTTACACCCCGCCGCTTTCTAACAAGGCCGCGTGCATCGAGTCCTCCGAGCCCTGCCGCCCGTGCTTTGAGCGCACCTGCCCCAAGGGCACCTACGCCTGCCTGCGCGGGATCAGCCCGGAGTGCGTCATCAAGGCGCTAGGGAGCGTCATGAAATGAGACTCAAATCAGCGTGCTTCATGTTCTGCTACCGCCTTGCCGCGACCGTGCTCATCCTCCCGGCAGCCTGCTATCTGGCGTTGAGGCGCAGGCGCGATCCGCCTTACGGATGGCGCTTCTGGCAGCTCTTCGGGCTGGCCCTGCCGCGCCTGCGCGGCGGCTGCGTGGTCTTCCACGCTGCCTCGATGGGCGAGGCAAACTCGCTCAAGGCCCTGGCCGGAACCTTTGCGCTCGCGCATCCGGGCACCCGAACCGTGGTGTCGGTCATGACCACCACCGGCAGGGAGGCTGCCCTCAGGATCAAGGGCGTGGACGTGGTGTTCGCGCCGCTTGACCAATTCTGCGCCTGCCGCAGGTTCTTTCGAAGGCTGCGCCCCAGGATGCTCGTGACGGTGGACACCGAGCTGTGGCCCGAGAAACTTGCCGCCGCGCGCCGCTTCGGCTGCCCCTTCGTGATCGTCAACGGCCGCATGCAGCAGAAGAACCTTGAGAAGTACCTGCGCCATCCAGCGCTGGCCAAGGATCTCCTGGGGGAGCGCCTGGCCTGCGTGCTGTGCGCCTCCGAGGAGGACGCCGCGCGCTACCGCGCGCTCGGCGTCCCCAGCGAACGCGTCGCCGTCACCGGCAACCTCAAGTACGACATAGAGATGGATCCGCAAAAGCTCGCCAAAGGGCGGGGGTTCCGGCAGGATCTGGGCTGCCCGGTGCTCGGGGCGCTGAGCCTGCACTCAGGCGAGGAGGTCCCGGTGATCGGTGCCTTCCTCAGGATGAGGGAGCAGATCCCGGATCTGCGGCTCGTGCTGGTGCCCAGGCACAAGGAGGACGGCGAGGCGGCCTGCGCGCTGATGGACTCGAAGGGTCTTGCCTATGAGAGGCGCAGCGCGCTGCGCTGCGCAGAGGACTTCACCTCCCCGGTGCTCCTGGGCGACACCATGGGCGAGATGGCGCTCTACATCGGCATGTGCCATGCAGCCTTCATGGGCGGGAGCTTCTGCCCCATAGGCGGCCACAATCCCATCGAGCCCGCCTCCTGCGGCGTGCCCGTGCTCACCGGCCCCGACTTCCACAACTTCAAGGGCGAGTATGCCGCGCTCATGGACTCAGGCGGCGCCGTGGAGTGCCAAAGCGAGGAGGACCTGGCCCAAAAGGCCTGCGCGCTGCTCTCCTCTGATGAAGAGCTGGAGCGCCGCTCGAAGGCCGCGCTTGAGGCCGTGCAGTCAGGCCGCGGGGCCGTGGGTCGCACGCTTGAGACCTTGGGCAGGATCCTCGATCACGGGGTGGAGGCGCAGCCGCCGGCGCGTTGAAAGGCTGCGCTCCTTAAGACAGGGGCTGCAGATGATTTGGCATCCAGCCCTTGGTTACTTGTCTGACAACTTAATTATCATCTAACTGATCTGCCGAGGATCATCCTGTTCAAGAAAGTGCTGTAGCCAAAGGGCCCGCTTGTCCTACATCACAGATCGGCAATTTTCCCTGGCAAGGCCACGCAGGATTCGTGCCATACCATCGATTTGTTATTTAATTTATTTTTAAAACAATTCTCATATACAGGACAGCGTGCATTTCATAAAATCCTGCCGATTGCCCAAAGCGGGGCCGATCTCGCCTTTGCGTCGCGGTTTTATAAGTTAGAATCGGATTAGTTACTGCGCCAAGGCTTTCGAGGACGCAGCCAAGTTTTTCCGACAACAACAACAAGAAAGTGGAAAACCCATGCAAGCTAACGAAAACACAAGCCAGTTACTGGCGCCTGCCCTTGAGAGGGGGATCAGGATCCTGGACATTGTAAGAAGGCTGCGCAGTTGCAGCGTAAGCAGGATCGTCGATGAGTCCGGACTTCCAAGGAGCAGCGCCTATGTCCTCGTAGGTGCGCTGGCAAAATACGAGATGCTGAGGCAGAAGGACAACGGTGAATACCAGCTTTGGACCAGGGCGCTGATGCTCGGACTGGCCGCCGAGGACGCCATCGGGATCAACGCCCCCCTGGCATCATGCCTCGACCGCCTGGCCGCAGCCCCCGGCGCCGATGCCGCCTGCTTTGCAGTGCGCGACAGCTTCTCAGCGCGCTGCGCCATCATCAGGCTCCGCCCTGGAGCCGCCTCGCCCTTCCCTCCTGAGGGCGGAAAGATCGAATTCCGTTCCGGCGCGCTCGGCTGGTGCCTTGAGGCCTTTTACGAAGGCAACGATCGCAGCGGCAGGCCTGAGCCGACCCCTGCGGCGAAGCTTGAGATCGAGCGCGTCCGCGCCCGCGGCTGGGCCTGCGACCGTCCATCCTCAGGTCCGAAGATCATTGCAGCCCCGGTAGCGGATCACCACGGCAACCTCCTGGGCGTGCTCGCGGTGGCAGGCGACGGCGGCCGCTTCGCCTCCTCCGGGATCACCTCGGCCGCGCTGGCCCTGCGCACCGCCTGCGCGGATCTCGCGCGCATGCTCGGCTGAGACGATGCGGCCCGGCGCAAGGCCGGGCCGCTTGTTGGCGCGATGCTGCGTCAATCCTTCTGCTCTGAAGTCCCTGCAAAGCCCCTTATGAACTCGACGTAGCGCCTGGCGCTCTCGGCGATGTTCTCGACCGTCGCGGCCGCAGGATCCTCGGCCCCGAAGAACGCGAAGGTGCCGCGGAAGTCAGCCTTGCAGTAGGCAAAGCTCTGGATGAAGGGCTTGAGGAAGGAATCGAGCTCGGCAGGAGCCTGGTCGCCACCGTAATCCTTCTGACTGCCGCCGCAGCTTACCGCCAGGGCGACCTTGCGCCCTTCAAGGCGGTGGGCCTTGCCGTAGGCCCAGTCCTTGGTCAGGACCAGGTCAAACCACTGCTTGAGCATCGGCGGGCAGCTGTACCAGTACAGGGGGAACTCGAACACCAAGGCGTCGTTGTTCTCGATCACCGAATGCTCCACGGCAGGATCGATCACTCCGCGCGGGTAGACGCTCTCAAGGTTGTGGACCACAAACTCGTCCGGATACTTCCTCAGTTCCTCCGCCCAGCGGCGGTTGACCACGGAACTGTCAAAGTGGGGGTGGTCGATAAAAATTACGGTCTTTTTCATGCTGCCTTATCCTGGCTTCCAAGTTGCCGGCCTGCAGGCCCGCTGCATTTTGCTTTAAGTTTAGTCCGTGCCGGGGCGTTTCGCCCCGCCCTTTCAGCCTGCGCTCAGGGCGTGCCTTTGACAGATACTACACCGTACCGGCATGGTGCATTGCTTTGCTCTCTATAAGGGCAAAATCAGTATCATTATAATGCGCTTTGCCTGCTGTTCTGTGGATCTCTTTTAAAAAAGATCTTCTAAGGCGGTCAAGCACGGCCTGGCGCTTACCGCTATCCATCTCCGTCCTGAAGCACTTGTCAAAGTCGATGAGGTAGAAATCCCCGCTTTCGGAGAGCAGGATGTTGCGGATGTTGAGGTCGGTGTGCATGATCCCCGCGTCAAAGAACCTGCCGATGGTCATGCCAAGGCGTGAAAGCTCCTCCTGCGTAAGCAGGCGGCGCGCGATCACAACTGAGAGATCCAAGGCCTCGATGCGCCCGACCACGATGTCCTGCCTTATGAAGGCGCACCCAGTCTCGCGCGCCGCCACCGGTTGCGGAACCGGCAAACCCTCGGAGCGCATCCAGGAGAGGAGCGAGAACTCGTCAAAAGCCCGGTGCGCGCGGGGCATGAACGAGGCGAAGCGATCGCCCATCACGCGCCCCCAGAGGCCGCCGCGCAGGTAATGGCGCAGGAAGCAGCCGCGCCCGCCTAAGCTGAAGGAGAGCGCCTGCCCGCGCCCGCCGCACTCCTTCGCGCCGCCAGCCTTGAGCGCTGCCGCATCAAAGAGCCTTGGCGCCATCTCCTCGCCAAGCCCATTGGATGCCATGTACCTCCACTGGCCTATCTTGAAAACGCAACCTTCCATGAGAGCCTCCGCCAGCTGATTTTACCTGAACAGGCAGGGTTGCCTGCAGATCACGGCCGCACGCGCCGGCGTTTGGTAAGATCGCATCCAATATGACTGCAAGCACAAGCAACAGGAAATCAGCCTGCGTCCTCAGGCTCACCGCATTAGGCGATTGCGTAAACTGCTTCGGCATGCTCTGCGCCATGCGCGCGTCCGAGCCCAAGGCCGTTCTCGAGTGGATCATCGACCAGCGCTTCGCCCCGCTCTTCCGCGACGCGGAGGGCAGGGACATCATCCCCATGGTCCCGCTTGACTTCTCGCGCGGGATCGCAGGCGCCGTCATCCAGGCCCACCGGGCGCTTTCAGGCAGCCGCTTTGACGCGCTGCTCGACATGCAGACCTCGCTCAAGGCCTCGCTCGTGTCGCTTGCCGTCCGCGCCCGCGAGCGGCTCGGCTACGACTCCGAGCGCTCGCGCGAGGGTCAATGCCTCTTCGTCAGCCGCAAGGTGCCCTCGCCTTCCAACCCCCACGTGCTCGCTGGATTCATGGCTTTCGCCAAGGCCGCAGGCTTTGGCGATCTGCAGCCGCGCTGGGACTTCAAGCTTTCAGAGGGCGAGCTTGCGCCCTACCTTGAGCTCTCCTCTGGCAGGCCGCTGTTCACCATCGCCCCCGCCTCGGCCAAGCCCCAGAAGAACTGGAGCCCCGAAGGCTACGCCGCGCTTGCCGACTATGCCGCAGGGCACGGCTTCAAGGCGGTGCTTGCTGGCACTGCCTCCAAGCAGGACATTGGCCTGTGCGCGAGGATCTCCGCGCTCGCCTCCTGCGAATGCCTCAACCTCTGCGGCAAGACCTCGCTTCGGCAGCTTGCCGCGCTGCTTGCCTGCTCAGCGCTCGTGCTCGCCCCCGACAGCGCCTGCATGCACATCGCCTCGGCCGTGAACACCCCGGTGATCGGGCTTTTCGCGGTGCACAACCCTGCGCGCGTAGGCTCCTGGAAGTATCCGGACCTCTGGGTCTCGGCCTACCGCGATCTGGCAAAGGCCGAACTTGGCGGCAAGCACATACCATGGCGCTACCGCGTGCGCGACGAGCACGCGATGTCCCACATCACCATCGATGCCGTGAAGGAAGCCTTCGACACGGCGATGGACCACTACGCCCCCCAGGAGGGGATCGACTGATGAACAACTCCCCCGCCGTATTCCCAGGCACCTTCGATCCGCTGACGCTCGGGCACCTCGACATAATCCGCCGCGCCGCCAGGGTGTTCGGCCGCGTGATCGTGGCCGTGGCAGCAAGCCCGGCCAAGCACCCGCTGCTTACGCTTGAGGAGCGCGTGGAGACGGCGCGGCGCAGCGTGCAGGACCTGGGCTGCGTCGAGGTTAAAGGGTTTTCCGGGATGCTCGTTGACTTCTTGAGGCAGGAGTGGGCGAGCGTGCTCGTCAGGGGCGTGAGGACCGTGGCCGACTACGACTACGAGGTCCAGCTTTCAGGCATGTACCGCGTGCTGATGCCCGACATGGAGATCGTGATGCTCCCCACCTCGGGCGATCTCTGCTTCATCTCCTCGACGCTGGTGCGCGACGTGATCATCCACGACGGCGACATCTCAAAGTTCGTGCCGGGGCCGGTCGAGGAGTTCGTGAAGGCGCACCCTCACTTCTGGCAGCGCGGGCAGAAGTAGGTGCTCCGCTGCCCGATGGTCTTCTCCTCGATCGGGGTGCCGCAGCGGACGCAGGGCTCGCCCTTGTGCCCGTAGACGTTCAGATCCTGCACGAAGTATCCCATCTTGCCGTCGGCGCCTTGGAAGGTGTGGATGGTGGTGCCGCCCTTGGCGATCGCGGCCCTCAGGGTCTCCCTGATGTGCGCGCAGAGCTTTTCGCACTCGTCCAATGTCACGTCGCAGGCGCGGCGGTCCGGCCTCACCCCCGACAGAAATAGCACCTCCGAGGCGTAGATGTTTCCAACCCCCACCACGACCTCCTGGTCCATGATCGCCTGCTTGACGGTGCAGCGGTGCTTTGAGAGCGCCTCGAAGAGCCCCTGCGGCGTGAAGCCGCTGCCCAGGGGCTCGGGGCCCAGGCCGCACAGCCACTTGCTTGCAAGAGGATCCTCCCCGGGCGGAACGTAGCCCAGAAGCCCGAAGCGGCGCGCATCGTTGAGCCGTATGACCGTGCCTGAGTCCAGGGTGAGTTCGAAGTGATCGTGCTTGATCCTAGGCCCCGGCGAGGCGAGCACGCTCAGATGCCCGCTCATGCCCAGGTGGATCACCAGCGTCCCCGCGCTGGTCTTGAGCAAAATGTACTTGGCGCGGCGCGACAGGCCCTCGACCTTCGAGTCGATGAGGCGGTCGAGCTCGTTTGGGATCGGCTCTCGAAGCTTCATTCCGTCGGTCCACACGTCGGTTATGACCGCATTCTCGAGCGCAGGACGGATCCCGCGCATCGTAACCTCCACCTCAGGGAGCTCTGGCATTCCTCGCCTCCGGCCGCTGGGGCCATATAAAACAAAACCCTGTCTCATCAACAGGGTTTCAATGTTCACGTTGGAAAGGATTGGCAACGGCCATGCCGTTACTTGATCTTGCCTTCCTTGTACAGCACGTGCTTGCGCACCACCGGGTCGTACTTCATCATCTCGAGCTTGCCCGGGGTGGTGCGACGGTTCTTGTCAGTGGTGTAGAAGTGGCCGGTGCCGGCAGTTGAATTCAAACGGATCTTCTCGCGACCGCCTTTCTTAGCCATGATAGCCTCCTAATTAGACTCTGACGCCTTTGGCGCGCATGTCGGCCAGAACGGCATCAATGCCGCGCTTGTCGATGGTGCGCATGCCTGCAGCGGTGACGCGCAGCCTGACGAAACGGCCCTCGCTCTCAACCCAGAAACGGTGGTACTTGAGGTTCGGAAGGAAACGGCGCTTGGCAGCGTTCTTGGCGTGGGAACGAAGGTATCCCACCATCGGGCGCTTGCCCGTAACTTGGCAAACTTTGGACATGTTTTTCCACACTCCAATAAATTTTACGGGTCACAGCACCTTGGAGCTGCAACCAAAAAAGTTCAGGGTTAGTACAAAGTGCGCATATTCTAGCACGCGCAAGGCGCAATTTTAAGCCTTCCGCAGATTTTTGCAAAGATTTCCGGCCTCCCTGCCAAGCAAAAGCCCATGCCAAGGGGCTGCCGAACCTGCCCGCCCAGCCCTGCGCCAACCTCCAAAGAAGCACTGCAAGATCCCAAGGCGCAAGCAGCAATGCATGTTTTTTAATTGGCAAACAATCTGTTGCCGTATTAGCGCAACCGGTGCCGCCTCTTTGGCAACGGCAGGACGGGCTTTGCATTCTGCGCCCTGCGAGGCCTTCTTGCCAAGAAGGCCTTGCTATGATGCTTGAAGTTACCAAGGCGCAAGGCGCCGTCAAGCATTGGAGCTTCAAAATGGAAAAGCAGGAAGAACGCTGGCCAGGCCCTCCTGGCATGATCCCCGTCACCAGCGGCCGCGCCGACGACGCGGCCCTCTTCACCCGCCTCTACCTCGACCGCATCCGCGTCGAGATGCGCGTCATCGGCTCGGTGAAGCCCTCCCTCAAGACCACGCTCTTCGGGCGCGAGTTCTCATCGCCCATCATGATGCCGGCCTTCTCCCACTTGAATAAGGCGGTCAGGGACGGCCCGCGCCCGATGGAGGAGTACGCGCGCGCCGCGTCAAGCCTCGGCACGCTCAACTTCGTGGGCATGGAGCCTGACGAGGAGTTCGCACAGATCGCCAAGGCCAACCCGGTCACCGTGCGCATCATCAAGCCCTTCGCCGACCACGGCCTCATCCGCAGCCAGATCGACTTCGCCCGCTCCTGCGGCGCCTTCGCAGTAGGCGTCGACATCGACCACATCGCAGGCAGGGACGGCGGCTACGACGTAGTGGACACGATCCCGATGGGCCCGGTCATGGAAGATGATCTGCGGCAGTACGCGGCGATGGCGGGGCTCCCGTTCATCGCCAAGGGCGTGCTCTCCGTCTCCGACGCGCTCAAGGCGGCCGATGCCGGCTGCGCCGGCATCGTGGTCTCCCACCACCACGGCCGCATCCCGTTCGGCATGGCCCCGGCCCAGGTGCTGCCTGAGATCCGCAAGGCCCTGGCCGATGCCGGTTCCGACATGGCGGTACTCGCCGACTGCTCGGTGGACAGCGGCTACGACGCCTACAAGCTCATGGCGCTCGGCGCGAAGGCCGTCTGCGCCGGGAGATCGATCCTAAGGCCCCTGCTCAAGGAAGGCCAGAAGGGGGTTGAGGCGCAGATCCGCAAGATGAACGCGGAGCTCTCCGAGCTCATGCTTTACACCGGGATCCCCGACACCTCCTCCTTCGACCCCTCGGTGCTCCACCTGTGCTGATGGCAGGCTCGAAAAAGGGCCTTTGCGCCCCCATGTAGGCACACAGATATGAGGATTTTTAGGGAGTTATGCCATGAGCGCGCTGTTACCGTTGAAAAACAAGAAGATAATTCTAGGGATCACTGGAAGCATTGCCGCCTACAAGGCCTGCGTGCTGTGCCGTCTGCTCATCAAGAACGGGGCTGACGTCCAGGTCGTCATGACGCCCTCTGCCTGCAAGCTCGTGGGCAGGGACACCCTGGCGGCCTTAAGCGGCCACCCCGTGCCCTGCGACATCTTCGAGGATGCCGGCAAGATCGGCCACATCGCGATCTCCAAGGACGCCGACATCGCCGTCGTCGCCCCGGCCACCGCCCAGACCATCGCCAAGCTCGCCCACGGCTTTGCCGACAACATGCTCACCGCCGGATTGCTCGCCGCGACCTGCCCGATCGCCATCGCCCCGGCGATGAACGTCAACATGTTCCGCAACCAGGCCACGCAGGAGAACCTGCGCATCCTCTCGCGCCGCGGGTACTACGTGATGCGCCCGGCCTCGGGCAGCCTCGCCTGCGGCGACACCGGCGAGGGCCGCATGCCCGAGCCCGAGGACATCATGGGCTTCATCCTGAGCATTCTCAACGGATCGCACGCGCAGCGCATCGGCTTTGAAGGCCGCGAGGCGCTGCCTTCGCCCAAGTCCCCGGCCGAGCTTGGCCAGACCAGGCTGCTGCCGCGCGCCTCGGGCGCCGGCCTCAAGGTCATCGTCACCGCGGGCCCCACCGCCGAGGCCATCGATCCAGTGCGCTTCATCACCAACCGCAGCTCTGGCAGGATGGGCTACGCCATCGCGCAGGCCGCCCGCGAGCGCGGCGCCTCGGTCGTGCTGATCTCAGGGCCCACCGCCCTCGAGGCCCCCGAGGGGGTCACGAGGATCAATGTGCGCTCCGCGCTCGACATGCTGCAGGCCGTCGAGGACAACCTCGCAGGCTGCAGCGTGTTCATCGGCTGCGCGGCGGTTTCTGACTACCGCTGCGAGACCATCGCCGATCAGAAGATCTCAGGTCGAGAGAAGGGTCAGACCATGACGCTCAAGCTCGTCAAGAACCCGGACATCGCCGCCACCGTGGGCAAGCTCGAGCACGGCCGCCCGTTCACCGTGGGCTTCGCCGCCGAGACCATCAACGGCGAGGAGCACGCCAAGGCGAAGCTTGAGGAGAAGAACCTCGACATGATCGCGATGAACTATGTCAACAGCACCACCCAGGGCTTCGGCTCGGGCAGCAACGAGCTGTTCGTCTACGACCGCGACGGCCTGGCCGCCCACCTGCCGCTGCAGAGCAAGCAGGCGCTCGCAGGCGAGCTTTGCGACATGATCTTCACGAAGGCCGCAGACGGAGAGAAGGCATGAGCGCAAGGCCCCTTCAGGTAAGGCTCAGGATCCTCGACCAGCGCCTGGGGACGCTCTACCCCCTGCCCTCGCCTGCGACTGCGGGCTCGGCGGGGGTGGACCTGCGCGCGATGATCGAGAAGGCCCACGTGATGGAGCCTGGCGAGGTCTTCTCCGTAAGCGCGGGCTTTGCCATGCACATCGGGGATCCCGGCGTCTGCGCCTGCA
>Ga0256406_1003126_pt1 | contig 21336 bp, 15 predicted proteins | sample RumenRJG_03DNA_FD_185986 | JGI IMG/M metagenome (GOLD analysis project Ga0256406, IMG submission 185986) | Bovine rumen microbial communities from Lethbridge, Alberta, Canada - RJG_03 | ecosystem: Host-associated > Mammals > Digestive system > Stomach > Rumen | place: Canada: Alberta | collected... | reverse complement strand
CCGGACGCCAGGGGCACGAAGGAGAGAAGGTCGGAGAGCACGATGGAGCGGCCGGGCCTGTGCAGGGCGGCGCTGTACTGCTTGAACAGGTCGTAGCTGCCCTCGCGGACGGCGCGCTGCAGCAGGTAGATAACCTCGGGGGTCAGCATGTGCTGCTCGCCGCCCAGCGGGCGCCACTTCGTGATGCCGGAGCTTGCCAGCTGGTCGGGAGACGGGCTCCTGCGCTGCGCCTCGCCCTCGTCGTAGCGGCCCTCGCACTCGCGCTGGATGTCGTCCATGGAAAGGCCGCCCACCGGGCTCGGGGTGCCGTCGAAGCATTCGCCCACGACCTCCGGGGCAAGGCCTATGATCTCGAAGATCTGCGCAGAGTGGTAGCCCTGCATCGTCGAGATGCCCATCTTGGACATGATGGTCACGATGCCTGCGGTAAGCGCCTTGTTGTAGTTCTCGACGCCCGTCTTGGCGTCGACCTCGATGCGGCCGTCCGCGGACATCTCGCGGATGAGCTGGTGCGCGAGGTACGGGTAGATCGCGGACGCGCCGTAGCCCACGAGGCACGCGTAGTCGTGCGGCGTCATGGCGTCGCCGGTCTCGACCACGATGTCGCCACGCATGCGCAGGCCGCGCCTGATGAGGTGGCTGTGCACGGATCCGAGCGAGAGGAGCGACGGCACGGGCACCTGTCCGTCCGGGACGCGGTCGGAGAGCACGATGATGTTCACGCCCTCGCGGACCGCGGCCTCAACCTCGTTGTTCAGGCGGTCGAGCGCCTCGGCGAGCGCGTGCTCTCCCCCGTCGCGATCGAACGACGCGACGAAGCGGCGGCAGCCAAAGCCCACCATGTCCACGTGCAGGATGCGGTTGAACTCGTCCTGCGTGAGGATGGGGGTCTTCAGCCTGATGAGGCGGCAGCTGCTGCGCTGGTCCTCGAGCAGGTTTCCGTGGTTGCCGAGGTACAGGATGGACGACGTGACGAAGTCCTCGCGAAGCGCGTCGATGGGCGGATTCGTGACCTGGGCAAACAGCTGGTTGAAGTAGTCGAAGAACGAGCGGGAGCGCCTGGACAGCACCGCAAGCGGCATGTCCGCGCCCATGGAGGCGCCGGGGCGCTTGCCCGTGACGGCCATGGGGCCGATGGCCTCCTCGACGTCGTCGAAGTGGTAGCCGTGACGTGCCAGGCGAATCGGCAGCGGCGTCTGCGCGTCAGCGGCCTCGCCCTCCTCGTCGCCCTCGGTCGCGGGCGCGAGGTCGTCCACGCCCAGCGTCTCCTGCGCGACCCAGTCGCGATAGGGCTTCTCGCGCGCAAGCGTGTCCTTAAGCTCGTCGTCCCACACGACGCGGCCCTTGTCGGGGTCGACGAGGAGCATCTGGCCGGGGCCGAGCGAGCCGGCCTGGACGATGTCCTCCGGCTCGATGTTGCACGCGCCGGCCTCGGACGAGAGGATGAGGCGGTCGTCGCGGGTGACGTAGTAGCGCGCGGGGCGCAGGCCGTTGCGGTCGAGCGCCGCGCCCATGTAGTGGCCGTCGGTGTACGCGATGGCGGCAGGGCCGTCCCACGCCTCGGACAGCATGGACTGGTACGCGCCAAACGCGCGGCGCTCTTGCGAGAGCTGGGTGTTCTTGTCCCACGGCTCGGGCAGCAGCATCGAGACCGCACGCGGCAGCGAGCGGCCGTTCATCACGAGGAACTCGAGCACGTTGTCGAGCACCGCGGAGTCGGAACCCTCGCTCCTGATGACGGGCATGACCTTCTTCAGCTCCGCGCCCATCACGGGAGAGTACAGCTCCGGCTCGCGCGCGCGGACGCCGTTCACGTTGCCGCGCAGCGTGTTGATCTCGCCGTTGTGGATGATGTATCGGTTGGGGTGCGCGCGCTCCCAGCTCGGGGTCGTGTTCGTGGAGTAGCGCGAGTGCACGAGCGCGATTGCCGTCTCGGCCCAGGCGTCGCCGAGGTCGCGATAGAACGAGCGTAGCTGCGTCGCCACGAGCATGCCCTTGTACACGATGGTGTGGGCGCTCATGGAGCACACGTAGAACGTCTTGCCCGCAAGCGCGCCCTCCTGCTCGGCCATCTTCTCGACCACGCGGCGCGTCACGTACAGCCGGCGCTCGAAGTCCTGGCCGGCGGCCGTCGCCTCGGGCCTGCCCAGGAACGCCTGCACGATGTGCGGACGGCAGCGGTTCGCCGTGTCGCCCAGGTCATGCGGGTCAACGGGCACCTCGCGCCAGAACAGCAGGGGCACGCCCTCCTGCGCGCAGCCGTCCTCGAACACGCGGCGCGCGTCGCGGTAGCCCTCGGCATCCTGCGGGAAGAACAGCATGGCGACGCCGTAGTCGCCCTCGGCCGGCAGGATGTGTCCCTCGCGCTGCGCCTCCCTGCGGAACAGGCGGTGCGGGATCTGGAGCAGCACGCCGGCGCCGTCGCCCGTGTTCTTCTCCAGGCCCTTGCCGCCGCGGTGCTCCAGGTTCATGAGCACCGCGAGCGCGTCGTCGAGCATCGCGTGCGAGCGCTCGCCGCGAAGGCTCGCCAGCGCGCCGATGCCGCATGCGTCGTGCTCGTACTCCGGTCTGTACAGCCCCTGGGGCTCGTATCCCTCCCCGTCGCGGCGCGTCCGCGGCATCTGGGCGGCCTCCTGGGAATCATGGCCTGACATCGGGTCTCCTCTCGCCTGTGCCATGGGTGGCAGATATGGTCCAGCCTAGTGTACGGCCGACCACGCCCCGAAAGGCCCGATTGCCAAAATCATAATGACTCTGACACGCACGGGTAGCGCGCACGTAGCGCAATCGAAATACGCGCAGGTAGACTGGGGAGAAAAGCTACGTCCTCACATGTAGGCGCTATGGGCGCTAGTCGCGCGGGGCGTCCATCCGCACGTCGGCCACGGGCGGCACGCTGGCCTCCTCGCCGTCGTCGTACGGGAACGTCGGGGCGAATCCGTCCAGGAACTTGCCGGCCGAGAACGCCTCCGGGATGCGCACGGGGTAGCGGCCGGTGTAGCACGCGTCGCAGTAGCCGCACTCCGGCACGCAGCGCTTGAGCCCCTCGAGCGAGAGGAACGCCAGGCTGTCCGCGCCGATGTAGTCGCGCACCTCGTCCACGCTCTTGTTTGCGCTGATGAGCTGGCGCTGCACGTCCGTGTCGATGCCATAGAAGCACGGCCACACGACCTCCGGGCAGTTGATGCGCACGTGGACCTCCGTGGCGCCCGCCTCCTTCAGCATGCGGACGATCTGCTTGGACGTGGTGCCGCGCACGATGGAGTCGTCCACCATCACCACGCGGCGGCCGGCCACGTTGTCAGAGAGCGCGTTCAGCTTCATGCGGACGCCCATCTCGCGCATCTCCTGCGTGGGCTGGATGAACGTGCGCGCGACGTAGCGATTCTTGATGAGGCCCTCGCCAAACGGGATGCCGCTCTGCGACGCGAAGCCCTCCGCCGGCGGCATGCCGGAGTCAGGCACGCCGATGACCAGGTCCGCGTCGACCGGTGCCTCGCGCGCCAGCTGGCGACCCATCTCGTAGCGCATGGAGTACACGGAGCGGCCGCGCACCACGGTGTCGGGGCGCGAGAAGTACACGTCCTCGAAGATGCACTGCGCCTCGTGGCGCGGCGCAATCCCCTGCTCCGAGAGGATGCCGCCGTCAGAAATGCGCACGATCTCGCCGGGGCGCACCTCGCGCACGAACGTCGCGCCCACGATGTCGAGGGCGCACGTCTCGCTCGCGACGACCCAGCCCTCCGTGCCGAGCGCGCCTATGACCAGCGGGCGGATGCCGTTGGGGTCGCGAAACGCGTACAGCGCGTTCTCGCGCAGCAGCACCATGGCGTAGCCGCCCTCGATCATCTGCATGGCGTGGCGGATGCCGACGCGCAGGTGGCCGGACTTCTTCGTGAAGTAGCCAATGAGCTCGCACGCCACCTCGGAGTCGGTCTCGGAGCGGAACGGCACGCCCATCTGCACCAGCTCGCGGCGCACCCCCATCGTGTTCACGAGCGTGCCGTTGTGGGCGAGCGCTATGGTGACGTCGTCTATGAGCGAGAAGTGCGGCTGTGCGGCGTCGAAGCCGCCTCCGCCCGCCGTGCCGTAGCGCACGTGCCCGATGGCGGCCTTGCCGGAAAGCGCGGAGAGGTCCGCATCCGTGAACACCTGGCTCACGAGGCCGCGGTCCTTGCGCACGAGCACCGACTTTCCGTTGCCGACGGCGATGCCCGCGGACTCCTGCCCCCTGTGCTGCAGGGCGTGCAGGCCGAAGTACGTGATCCTCGCGACGTCGCGGCCGGGCGCCCACACGCCAAACACGCCGCACTCGTCGTGGAGCGAGTCGTCCTCCCCCACGGTCGCCCGCAGGCCAAAGCGCTCGTCATAACCCATGTTGATGGTCCCCCTCTGCCGCGCACGCGCGCATGCCCCGTGTGCCGCCGCGCCTCCGCGCGCCGCCACGATTACTAGCACAGATTAGCGCTTTGCCGCCCCTCACGCCGCGCCGCCGACGCGTGGGTAACAAAAAAGCAGCAGTCGCCTAGCGCAGCTGGTCCAGAAGCGGACCGCCCTCGCCCAGGCGCCAGTGCGTCCAGCCGTTCAAACCCGTCTCGTGCGCGCCGACGGACCCGAGGAAGCGTTCGTAGGCGGCCGTTGGCTCGTCGAACGTCTCGCCGGTGGCGAGCATGATCCTGCCCGTGGACGTGACGGTCGCGCGCCCCGGGTACATGGGGCTCGCGCTCACGAGCACGTCGTCCATCTGCACGATGCCGGCGTCAACCAGGTCCTGCCACGTGACGGTCTTCACCTGCGCCGCGCGACGCGACGGCCTGAACGCCTCGAGCACGGCGGCGTCCATGTGCGGTAGCGGCCACGCGCCGAGGGCGACGTCGGCAAGGGCGTGTCCGCGGGCCTCTATCTGCGCGGGACCCCATGCCTGCGCGGCAAGCACGTCGCGGCAGAGCGGCACGTCCACGGCACGGCCCTCGCCGTCGCGCGCGAGGCGCCCCTGCTTCTGGGCGAGCGTGCCGTCCTGCAGGTCGTACGGGTACCCGGAAGGAGCGAGGTTTCCGAGCGCGTTCACGCCGTGCTCGAACGCGAGCCTGGCGTCCGGCCCCAGCACCTGCGTCCACGCGGGGTCAGACAGTGCGCCTACGGGCATCACGTGCTCCACGCCCCAGCCCTCCGGCAGCGCGGACGCGTCCGCGGCAGAGCCCGGCACGCCTGCCGCCGCGCGGGCGACGGTCGCGTCCTCGCCGGCGGCATCCGCGGCGGAACCCGATGCCGCATCTGCGGTGGCCGCGCCGGCCGCCGCACCTGCGGCGAGACGCGCGTTCAGGCGCGCCAGCATGAACGGCGCCTGCGCGAAGCCAAAGCAATCGCGCGTCATGAGGGCACGGCGGAACTCGTCGTCCGTGGGAAAGCGGCGCGGCGTGCCCTCCTCCACAAGGAAGAGCGCCACGTAGGACTCAAAGTACTTCTCGCCCGCGCTGCGCACCGCCGCGAGCTTTGCCACAAGGTGGCGCAGGAAGTGCTCCTGCGCGCTGCCCTCGCAGTCGCACAGCGCGCGACGCAGCAGGTACGACTCGAGCACGCCGAGCATGTCGGCCAGCTGCACGCGCGTGCACTCGCGCCTGCGGCAGCTGCGGAAGAGCTCCAGCACGAGCGGCCGCGCCGCGCTGCCCCCAAGGCGCGCGATGCCCGCCAGGTGGAAGGACGTCCTTCTGGCCACGGGGTCGGCGTCGTCCGCGGCGGAAAGGCCCCCGCGCACCGCGTCCACGTAGTAGCCGGCGAAGTCCTTCAGCCTGAGGCAGAGAAATCCCATGCGGTCGTTCGCGTCGTACGCGTTCGCGCTGACGTAGCGCTTGAACACCTGGTACAGGTCCGCGCCGCCCAGGCGCTCCGGCGCGTAGGCCATCTGGAAGAAGCAGCGAATGAAGTCATCGAACGCGTCCTCGTCGGCCAGCGGCGCCAGCACGTCCTCGAGCGGCTTCCAATACGTCTGGTACGCCTGGGCCTGGCGGTCAAGCGGGTACTTCATGAGCACGAAGTTGCGGATGAGGTCCGCCGCGCTGAGGTCCTTGCCGGTGGAGTTCATGGACTCGAATATGAGCTGCGCGTTGTCGCGCCCCTGCGCCATGGTGACCGACACGACCTCAAGCCGCCGCAGCCCCTCCCACACGGTCGCCACGTTCGCGAGCGCGTCCAGCCGCCGCTCGAAGAGCGCGAGGTTGTCCAGAATCCGCGAAGGCCCCTCCGGCGCGGGGCGCGACGGGTCCTCCAGGTGGTCGACCACGGCCCTGAACGTCGCGCGGTCGCCCTTGGACAGCGTGAGCTTGTAGTGGTCGTCTCCGGAGCGGAACGGGTTCGTGAGGTAGCCGCTCATCAGGATCTCCTGGCGCGAGAAGGGCAGGTGCTCCTTTCCGTGGGCGTCCGCGTAGCGCGCGAGCGCCACCAGCAGCAGCGCTATGGTCGTGATGCGCTGCTGGCCGTCGATCACGGCGAGCGCCGCGACGCCCTGCGGCGAGGCGGTGCCGTCCTGCATGGTGACGATGGAGCCCGTGAAGTGCGTCTGCTCGCGCGAGCGCCCGCACGCCAGGATGTCGTCCCACAGCTGGAGGCACTGCTCCTCTCCCCACGAGTACGGCCTCTGGTAGACCGGCACCACGTACCGGACGTTCATCTCGCTGATGAGCCCCATGACCCTGCGTACGCCTGCGTCCATGCTGCGCTCCCCTCCTGCCGCCACGCCCGGCGACCCGGCGCGCGGTCGCGCTCTCCGGCGGCCTGCGGCGCCCCTACGGCCTCACTAACTGCCAAAAGCAGCTTCTGTCAGCAAGTGATACCGCGGCGGCCCCACAAACTGACAGGAGCGTGCGATAAGGACGCATTCTGTCAGAAAGTGGTGCCATCGCCAGCTCACTAACTGACAGGAGCATCTCCTGTCAGAAAGTGGTGCGCCACACAATCTCACTAACTGACAGAAGCACCTCCTGTCAGTAAGTGATACCGCGACGGCCTCACAAACTGACAAAAATAGCTCCCGTCAGATAGTGGTACCACTATCTGACGGGAGCGGGCAATTCCGGGGTGCGGGGCACCACAATCTGACAGCTTCCACGCATCGCCGGCGTCACGCATCGCCGGCGTCACGCGGCTGCCGGCGTCACACGAACGCGCCGCGCTACCCCTGCGCGCGCTTCGCATGGACGCGCGCCGTCGCAAGGCCGCACGCAAGGCCGCCGTGCGTGGACGCAGAGAACGCGCGCGCGTCAGCCGCGCCTTCCGCGGCGTCGGCCTTGCCGTCCGCAAGCGAGCTCAGCAGCACGGCCGCGAGGATGAGCGCGCAGCCCAGGTAGCACTGGGGCGCCATGACCTCTCCCAGGAAGACGAACGACAGCACGGCGGAGGACACGGACTCGAGCGAGAAGAGCAGCCCCGCGTGGGTTGCGGTGGTGCGGCTCTGCGCCACCGGCTGCATCGCGAAGCCAAACGCGCTGCACATGAGGGCGAGCCCGAGCACGGCGCCCCACTCCGCGGGCGACTGCGGAAGCACCGGCCCCTCGAACGCGAGGTTGAACGCCGCGCCGAACACGGCTGCGAAACCCAGCTGGCAGATGCCCAGCAGCAGGGCGTCGTCGGAGCGCGAGAACGTGTCCGTCGCCACGATTTGCAGCGCGTACACGGCAGAGCCCGCCAGGCACAGCCCTGCGCCGCCGCCAAGCGACACCGGCCCGCTCAGCGTGAGCAGCGCGAGCCCCGCAACGCAGATCCCGATGCCCGCGAGCGTGGCGCGGCTGGGCGCCCTGTGCGTGGCCACCGCGACGATCAACGGCACGAAGACGACCTTCGCGCTGGTAAGGAAGCCGGCGGTCGAGGCGGGCGTCGTCTTCAGGCCGTACATCAGAAGCCCGAAGAACACGCACAGCAGGAATCCGAGCACGGCGCCGCGCGCCACGACGGAGGTCGTCAGCTCGCGAAGCCTCTTGCGGAAGATGATCGCGACCGCGACGAAGGCGATGCCAAAGCGCAGCGCAACCATGCCAAACGGCGGGATGGAAGAGAGACCCACCTGCATCATGAGGTAGGAGCTGCCCCACGCGCATGCGATGACCGCGATCATGAGGTCCGCCTGCCTCTGCGTCCAGCCTGCGCCGATGCCTGCGCCGCTCGCGTTGCCCATGCCGCACTCCGTTTCCGCGTAAGTGTTCGCGTGATACTTTCACATACCTTTTTACGCGCCTCCCAGCCATTTGTTAACTTCATCTTTGTACTTGCATCCAGTACAATGTGTACTGGTTAACAGCGGGCGTGCCCCGGGCGAGAAAAGCATGAGCCCTCGCGCAGAACACGCCCATCTATCAGGCATAACATCGGAGGCACCCATGGCCGCAGGCACGGACCGCTACCAGATCTTCCTGAGGGTCGTCGAGCTCGACAACATCACGCGCGCGGCGGAGTCCCTGAGCTACACGCAGTCCGGCGTGAGCCACGCCATCCGCGCGCTGGAGCAGGAGTGCGGCGTCGCGCTGCTCACGCGCGGCAAGGCCGGCGTCTCCCTCACGGAGAACGGCCGTCTGCTGCTGCCGCGCATCCAGGCGCTCGTCAACCAGCAGCGTGCGCTCGAGCAGGCCATACACGAGGTGAACCACGTCGTCGCCGGCACGCTGCGCATCGGCACGTTCACGTCCGTCTCCACGCAGTGGCTGCCCGGCATGATCGAGCGCTTCCAAAAGAGCTACCCCCAGGTGGAGTTCCAGATCTACGCCGGCGGCTACGAAGACATCGCGGAGCGCATTCAGGAGGGCCGCGCGGACCTGGGCTTCCTCACGTCCGTCGCGAAGAGCCCCCAGCTGAGCTTCCACGCGCTGCGCCGCGACCAGATGATGGCCATCCTCCCGCGCGACCACCCGCTCGCCGCGCGCCAGCGCGTGAGCGTGGGCCAGGTGGCCCGCGAGGAGCTCGTCATGCCCCTGCGCGGATCGGAGCAGGACATCCGCGCGGCGCTCGCGGATTCGCCGAGCCCGCTGAACGTGCGCTACGCCCTGAACGACGACTTCTCCGCCCTCGCCATGGTGGAGCACGGCTTCGGCGTATCGGTCATGCCGGAGCTCATCCTCAGAAACTCCGCCTTCGACGTGGAGGTCAGGCCCTTCTCGCCCGCGCGCTGGCGCACCATCGGCATCGCCACTCTGGACCCGGCGGGCCTCACGGCGGTTGCGCGCACGTTCGTGTCGTTCCTGACGGACCCGGACAACGCGGACCTCATGCAGTAGACGCGGGCAGTAGACGCGGGCGAGAAGAGCGCGGGCGAGAAGAGCGCGGGCCCGCCGCGGTGGCGCGCGACCTATCCGCGGGCGACCTCGAACGTGACGCCGTCCAGGTTCTTCACGTGCACGCGTATGAGCGCGCGCAGGCGCGACCTCTGAGTGGCGTCGAGCGGCGCGCTCGTCCTCACCGTGGCGACCACGCGGCGCCTGGCCGTCGCGGACCCGGCCTCGCCCACGTACTCCGTCCCCACGCGATATTCCAGAAGCGACGGGCACACGGCGGAAAGCTCGCGCGTCGTGAGGTCCACCTGGTACTCGTCCACGTTCTGCGCGCCCGAGCCGCCGGGGCCCGTCGCCTGGCGCACCATGCCGACCGTCGCGAGCACGCACGGAATCATGAACACGACCGTCGCCACAAGTATGAAGCGCTTCATGCGGCGCGAGAGCCGCTCCTCCGCAACCTCCTCCTCCAGGGTGACCACGCCGTCCGGGCCCACCTCGCGGTGCAGCGGCACGCGCAGGATGAGAAGGACGATCTCTGCCGCCAGCGCTATGAACACCACGTTCAGCGCGAACTCGTAGAAGGCGCTCGCGAAGCGCGCCGGGTCGCGCACGGCGATGCCGTAGCCCGCGGCGCACAGCGGCGGCATGAGCGCCGTCGCCACGGCGACGCCCGCGATGAGGGTGGACGGCTCCTGCCTGCGCGAGTTGCCCAGCCCGCCCGCGAATCCGCCCGCGAGCGCCACCAGGATGTCCCACACCGTGGGGTTGGAGTTCGCGAGCAGCTCGTTCGTGACGCCGCTCAGGGGCGACAGCACAAAGTACAGGGTGGACGTGGCAAGGCAGATGCAGACCTGTATGAGGAGCCCCACGAGCGCGTCGCGCAGAAGGCGCACGTCCGCCGTGGCCACGGAGTACGAGATGGCGAGCACGGAGCCCATGAGCGGACAGATGAGCATGGCGCCCACGATGCACTCCGTCGAGTCCGTGTTCAGGCCGATGGAAGCTATGAGCATCGCCACGATGAGGATGCAGAGGTGCGTGCCGCTCAGCTTGGATCCGTTCACGAAGCGCCGGCGGATGTCCTGGTAGCTGGCGCGTCCCGCCCGCAGGTTGAACACGCTGGACAGCGCCCGCGCAAGCGGGTTCGCCTCCCGCGCGGGGCGCCGGCGCGCGCCGGAATCGCCCGCCTGCGGCGTATGCGCGGCTCCCGGCCTTGCCGCCGGCCCGCCCGATTCGACCTCGCCCATGCCTCGCCTCCATCGCTCCGGCGCGCAGGCGTTCGCGCGCCGCCATGTTCGTGGTCGAGGTGATTCTATCCCGTATGGCGCGGCGTAAACCGTGGGCGGCGCACTTCTCGCCCGCGGCGGTGCCCGTGGACGGGGCGTGCGGCACGGTTGGCGCCGCCCGTGGTTGTGGTGCGTTGCGCCGGCAACAGAATGGGTGTCGACGGCGTCCTACACTGGGTGGTGCGGGCGCGTGCCCGCAGGCGGCGCGGACCCGCGACGGGCCCGCCGGGCGATTGGCGAGAAGGACGGTGCGACGGCACATGCGACAGGAAGATGCGCGGCAGGCACAGGGCGAGTCGGGCGAGGAAGACCCGAGGTTCGAGCGTATATTCCGGGCGATCAAGGCGGACCCGCAGAACGAGTCGTACACGCAGGCGGGAATCGACCCGCTGTACACCGCGAGCGCGACCTCGCGCATCGTGATCATTGGGCAGGCGCCCGGCAGGGTGGCGCAGGACACGCGCATCCCGTGGAACGACAAGAGCGGCGAGCGCCTGCGCGACTGGCTGGGGATGGACGCACGGACGTTCTACGACCCGGCACGGGTATCTATCATGCCGATGGACTTCTACTTCCCGGGCAAGGGCAAGAGCGGCGACCTGCCTCCGCGCAAGGGCTTTGCGGAAAAGTGGCACCCGCAGCTCTTGGAGCTAATGCCGGACGCGAGGCTGACCGTGCTGATTGGCTCGTACGCCACAAGGCGCTACCTGGGGCTGAAGAGCTCCGCAAAGCTGACGGACGTCGTGCGCGACTACCGCTCCTACCTGCCGGAGCGCTTTCCGCTGGTGCACCCCTCGCCCCGAAACCAGATCTGGATGAAGAAGAACCCGTGGTTCGAGGAGGACGTGGTGCCGGAGCTGCGCCGCCGCGTGGCGGACGCGCTGAGCTAGAGGCACTGGGCAGAGCGCGGCCGCGATGCCAGACCGCGGTGCCTGCTAGAGGGACGTGCGCAAGAGGTCGAGAAGCTCCTCGTCGGAGCGCACCTCCGCGTCCGGACGCACGCGAGCGCCTTCCGGCACGTTGCGGCGCCTGCGGTTGAGCCACACCACGCGCATGCCGGCCGCGCGGGCGCCCACCACGTCCGTCTGGAACGCGTCGCCCACGTAAAGCGAATCCGCCGCGCGGGCGCCCATGGCAGAGAGCGCTGCGCGGAATATCGCGGGGTCTGGCTTTGCCACGCCAAGCGCGTCCGAAACGAACACGTGCTCCGGCCGTATCCACCTGCCCAGGCCAAGCGCGCGCCACTTGTCCATCTGCCTTTCCGGCGTGCCGTTCGTGACGATGCCCACGCCGCGGCGCGCATGCGCCAGGCACAAGTCCAGCGCGGACGCCATCGCGGGGGCAAGCATCATGCCCGCGTCGTCGCGCGCGGCGTAGGCGCGCTGGAGCCTAAGGGCGCACGCCTCATCCACGCGCACGCCAAACTCCGCCATGGTGCGCTGCATGCGCCGCACGTACATGGCGTCCGTCGGGCGCTCGCCGGCCGCGTACGCCGCAAACACCTCGCCGGAGTGGCGGCGGCTCGCAAGGTACAGGCCCTCGGCCGTGGCGCCCGGCACTTCTCCCAGCACCTTGCGCACGGCACGTGCGAAGGGCAGCGCCTGGTCGTACAGGGTGTCGTCCATGTCAAACAGAATCGCGTCCATGCGCCCACTGTAGCGCGCGGCAAAGCGTCCGCGCAAGCGCCTCACGCGGTCCGAAACGCCGCCGAAAAGGCCCGGGTGTCAGCGCGGTGGCGCACGCCCTCCGCGGGCGGCGCCGCACGCTACGCACAGGGGCAAACAGCCACCAGACAACTCCAAGACGCGTCCGGCGCGGCGCCATTAAGTACAATGGAGGGGATGCGGGCGGCCGTCCCACGGCAGGTGCCGGGCGCGTTGGGCCGCCAGAACCATAGATCCGATAAGGGGAATGCACATGGCTACCAAGAAGAGGACCTCCTCCACCGCAAAGTCAGCCGCAAAGGCGTCGCCCAAGACCGCCGCGAAGCCGGCGCCCAAGGCATCGGCACCCGCCTCGGCACCGAAGGAGACCGAGGAGCCCAAGGCCGCCGCGCAGCCGGCGGCAAAGCCCGCCGCAAAGGCCACCGCGACCCCGAAGCCCGCATCCCCCAAGCCGGCAGCAAAGCCGGCTGCGAAGCCCGCGGCAAAGGCAGCCCCGGCTGCAAAGCCTGCTGCAAAGGCCACCGCAAAGGCGGAGCCCAAGCCAGCTGCGAAGCCGGCGCCCAAGGCGGAGCCCAAGCCAGCTGCGAAGCCTGCTGCCGCCGCAAAGCCCGCCGCAAAGCCCGCGGACGAGAAGAGCGAGGCGAAACCGGCCGCGAAGGCCGCCGTCAAGCCCGAGGCAAAGAGTGCTCCGAAGGCCAAGCCGGCACCGAAGCCGGCCGCGAAGCCTGCGCCGAAGGCGGCCGAGAAGCCCGCTCCTGCGGTGAAGCCGGCGGCAAAGGCACCCGCGAAGACCGAGTCCAGGCCTGCGGCGAAGCCGGCCGCAAAGCCTGCCGCCAAGAAGGCCGAGCCCAAGGCCGAGGCAAAGCCGGTCGAAAAGGCGCCCGCGAAGGCAGAGCCCAAGGCGGCGCCCGCGCCCAAGGCGGCCCCGGCGCCCAAGGCTGAGTCCAAACCCGAGGCAAAGCCCGCGCCCAAGGCAGAGCCCAAGCCCGCGGCAAAGCCGGCGCCCAAGGCAGAGCCCAAGGCCGCGGCCAAACCAGAGCCGAAGGCCGCGCCGGCACCAAAGCCGGAGCCCGCTCCTCTCCCCCAGCCGCGCCGCTCCATCGCCTTCATCGGCTCCGAGTGCTACCCGTTCGTGAAGACGGGCGGCCTGGGCGACGTGATGTACGCGCTGCCGAAGGCCCTCGTGAAGCAGAACTGCGACGTGAAGGTCATCCTGCCGCGCTACGCCTGCATCAAGCAGGAGTGGCAAGAGAAGATGGTGTACCGCGGGGCGTTCGACATGGACCTGTGCTCCGACGGGCGCAGCTTCTACGTGGGCATCATGGAGTACGTGGACGAGTCCGGCGTGGTGTACGACTTCATCGACAACCAGGACTTCTTCAGCTATGGCAACCCGTACACCAACCTGGTGGACGACATCCCGCGCTTCTGCTACTTCAGCAAGGCCGCGCTCGCCGCGCTCAACTTCCTGGACTGGACGCCCGACGTGATCCACTGCCACGACTGGCAGGCGGGGCTCGTGCCACTGTTCTTGAAGACCATGTTCCAGAACACGGAGCTCGGCCGCTCCAAGGTGGTCCTCACCATCCACAACCTGCGCTTCCAGGGCAAGTACAACATCCCCACCATCAAGTACTGGACGAACCTGCCCGACTACGTCTTTAACGAGGGCGCGCTGCAGCAGGACTGGACCGAGGCGAACATCTTGAAGGGCGGCCTGGCGTACGCGGACATGATATCGACCGTGAGCGGCACCTACGCGCAGGAGATCCAGAGCCCGGAGTACGGCGAGGGGCTGGACGCGCACCTTCGCTACCACTCCTGGAAGCTGCGCGGCATCGTGAACGGCATCGACGTGGACATCTGGGACCCGGCGCGCGACAAGTTCATCGCGGCGCCGTACGACGGCGGGAACGTGATCGAGCGCAAGCGCGAGGACAAGCGCGCCCTGCAGGAGGAGCTTGGCCTGGAGGTGGACGACGGCAAGATGATCCTTGGCCTCATCTCGCGCCTGACCGACCAGAAGGGCCTGGACCTGGTGAACGCCGTCATCCCCGGCCTTGTTGACGGCAACACGCAGATCGTGCTTCTGGGCACGGGCGACGCGCAGTACGAGGACTCGTTCCGCTACTACGAGAACGCGTACAAAGGGACCGTCTGCTCCAACATCATGTACGACGAGGCGCGCTCGCACCAGATCTACGCCGGCGTGGACGCGCTCATGGTGCCGTCCCGCTTTGAGCCCTGCGGACTTACGCAGCTCATCGCCATGCGCTACGGAACCATCCCCATCGTGCGCGAGACCGGCGGCCTGAAGGACACGGTCGAGCCGTACAACAAGTTCAGCAACCAGGGCAACGGCTTCACGTTCGACCGCTACGACGCCGGCCTTCTGTATGACGCCGTCAACCGCGCGAAGACGCTGTTCTTCACGAACCGCTTCTGCTGGGACGAGATGGTCCAGCGCGACATGGCGAAGGACGTGAGCTGGGAGAGGTCCGCAAGGCAATACCGCGACCTCTACCTCGAGCTGACGCAGTAGCGCGTCCGCACGGCGGGCACGCGCCCGACCAGCCCAGGCCCAACCAAGGCTGACGGCACCACATGGCCCGGCTCCCCGACCCAGAGGTAGTCGCGGGGGCCGGGCCCGCTTTGCGCGGGGGCGAGAAGCGCGTGGCCTACGAGGCTGCCGGCGCGCCGGGACGGCCGTCCTTCTCGGCCGCAGGCACGCCGCCCGAGGGCACGCCGCCCGCAGGCGCATCGCCCGCAGGCGCGGCGTCGACCTCGCCCGGAACCACGATGGCGCCGGTGCCCTCAAGAAGCGCCAGGCAGTCCGGGTAGGTGAAGCGCGCGCCCTGCACGCGGTTGCGCAACAGGCTCAGGCGGTAGCCGCGGGCGCCCGTGAGGTCCGCCCGCTGCATGCGGCAGTCCGCAAAGCCCGTGCCCCCAAGGTCGCAGCCGCGCAGGTCGCAATCGCGCAGGTCGCACGCGTCAAAGCGGCTCGCACGCACGCTGCTGCCCGCAAAGGAGCTACCGCGCAGGTTGAGCCCGTCGAACGCGTTTTTCTCCAGCCGGCACGAGCGCACGCCGGCAAGCGCGGAGCCGCTGCGGTCCTCCGGCCACCAGAGCGCCCAGTCCACGCCCACGAGCTCGCAGTCCTCAAAGTCGCACGCGCGCAGGAAGCTGTTCTGGGCGCGCGGGTCCGCTATGCGGCATCCCACAAAGCTGCACTCCTCGAACGTGCATCCCCCAAACGAGCACCCGTCCGCGACGCAGCCCACAAACTCGCAGCGCAGAAAGCGCTCGTGCGCCACGATCTGCCCCACGAGCTCGACGCCCTGAAAGCGCCCCTCGCTCACGACCTTTTCCCTCATGCGACCCCTGGCTGCCAGATTCCTGCAAACGCTGGAAACTATAGCCCATGTCCGCGGCGCGCGCCACGTGTCGGGCCGCACCATGCCAAGGCGCGTGCGCACACCGTGGAGCCGCACCGTCGCGAACGCCCGCAGTCAGGTTTTTGGCCCACGCTCGTGTTGTAGGCGAGCGCTCGCAGACAGAAAAGAGGACAGCATGCCAATAGCAAGAGGCCGTGAGGAGGAGGTGCAGCGGGAGGCCCGGCGCCTCGTGGACACGTACGGCAACCTCACCATGCGGCTCGCCTTCACCTACCTGGGCTCGCGGCAGGACGCGGAGGACGTGAGCCAGGACGTGCTCTGCAAGCTCATCTGCAGGCAGAGGCCGTTCGAGAGCCCGGAGCACGAGAAGGCGTGGGTCATACGCTGCACCGCGAACGCCTGCAAGGACGAGCTCCGCAGCGCCGCAAGGAGCCGCAACGTCGCACTGACGGCGGCGGGCGAGGTCGCGGACCAGTCCGCGCAGGTGGAGGACCTGGTAGAGAAGAGCGAGCTTCCCGGGCGGGTGACCGCCGCGGTGATGCGCCTTTCTCCCCCGTACCGCGAGGCGGTGTACCTGTACTACTACGAGGGAATGAGCATCAGGCAGATAGCGCGCGCCACGGGGGCGACGGAGGCCGCCATCACAAAGAGGCTGAGCCGCGCCCGCGCGGAGCTGCGCAAGAGCTTGGAGGAGAAGAGCGATGGAAACCACGACGAGGGCGTATCGGGACGAGATGGATCGGGTCTCTCTTTCTTCCGCAAGGAGGAGCCAGATGGCACGGGCCGTGGCCTCGGCCGCGCTGTCTGCGACTGACCTCGCCACGCAGGACGAGAAGGACGGCGCACGCCGCCCGGGCATCCGCGGCAAGGCGGCGGGTGCGCGCAGGCGCCCGAGGTTTGCCGTTGCGGCCGTCGCGGCCGGACTCGCGCTTGCCGTGGGCATGGGCGGCTACGCCTACGCAAGCGGCCAGTTGGTGAGCGTGGCCAGCGCCTTCGACGACGTGTTCCTGGGATCGACGGCCCCCACGAGGGTGTGGAACAAGGTCGGGCGCCCGGTGGACGCGGTCGCCACGAGCGACGGCGTGACCATCAGCGCGGACGCCATCATGGGGGACGAGCACAACTACGCGGTGGTCTACAGCATCCGCCGCGCGGACGGCAAGCCCCTGGGCAAGGTGGGCACGGGCGCGAACGGCACGCTCACGATAGACGGCAAGACCCTGCAGGCGGACTTTGACCAGAGCGTGGACGGCACGTCCGGCGCAGGCGGAGAGAGCTACTTCTACGACGCGGACCCCAGCGACAACGCCATCCAGATGGTCACGAAGATGACGACGGACACAAACGTGATCGGCGCCACCATGAGGACGAGCTTCAGGGGCATCACCCTGCAGGACGAGAGCTACCACAAAGCTGGCGCCATCGCCACGGGCAGCTGGGACCTCAAGTTCAAGCTCAACTACCAGAGCGACTCCGTGGGCCTCAAGCCCGCGGGCACGCTCACGGTCGCCGGCACCGCCGGCAGCGTGCAGGGTGTGAGCGTGTCGCCCATCGGCGTCACGATCGACTACACCGTGAACGGCACCGAGAAGGCACCCGCAAGCGGCAGGTGGTCGCCGAAGTACCTCGACCTGGGCGACATCACCGTCACGATGAGGGACGGCACCACCATGACCGTGCCCTCCGGTGCGGCGAGCTCGAGCGAGAAGGACGGGAAGACCGTGGTCAGCATGGGTTCCTTCTTCGACAGTGTGATCGACCCGGGCGACGTCGCGTCCGTCAGCTTTGCGGGCGTCGCCGCGACGGCGTAGCGAGCAAGGTGGCGGCACTTCTCGCCCAGGAGGCGTCGCACTTCTCGCCCAAAGGGCATGAGAATGCAAGACAAAGCGCAGCCAAGGCCCCGTCGGACGTTCCGGCGGGGCCTTTCGCATATCGCGCAAACGTGCGGAGGGGATGTGGACTGTCTGGAGGCGAGTGCCGCCGCCAATGCACCGACGTGCGAGGCGTTGCGTGACTCCGACGTTTTACCAGGCAGACGCCTTATGCAACGCGCGCTTGCGCGCATGGGGACGCGGCAGGCGGTCTCGAACTGGGAGCGCGGCAGCAACCTGCCGGACATCGAGACGCTCATCCGCATCGCCACCACGTTCGACGAATCCCTCGACAGGCTCATCCTCGGAAGGGAAGGTGATGGCAGGATGGACGAGAGGATCAAGACGAACGGAGCTCAGGACGCTCGGGGCGCGCACGGAGGTGCAGGCAACGGCAAGCTTGCCGAGAAGCTGATCCGCGACGGGAGCAAGGGGCGCCGCGCCCGCACGAACATGGCGACCATGGCCATAGGCTGCGCCCTCATGGTCATGGTCGTGCTCTGCGTGTTTGTGAAGGCGAACTACCAGATGCCCATGACGTGCTGCATGAGCAGGCTCACGCCGGTGATGCCTGCCCAGCACACCGCACCCAGCAGGATCGGCTTGCCGCCGGAGCGCACGAGCTTGACGACGTTGCTGTTGAGGCCGATGGCGGCCATGGCCATCACGATGAGGAACTTGCTGAGCTCCTTCACCGGCTGGAACAGGCCCGAGGGGGCGCCGGCTGCAAGGGCGACCGTGGTGACGACGGACGCGATAACGAAGAAGAGTATGAACAGGGGAAACGCGCGCCTGAGGCTGAAGCTCTGCGCGCGGGGCACGTTCTTCTCGCCCGCGGCGCCCTCCGCGGCAGCGGCGGAAGCGGGAGCCTTGGCGCGGCGCAGGGCGAGCGCCAGCGTGATGGGTATGATGGCGAGGGTGCGCGTGAGCTTGACGGTCACGGCCTTGTCGAGCGTCTGGGAGCCCAGGTGCCACATGCTGTCCCACGTCGCCGCGGCCGCGGTGACCGAAGACGTGTCGTTTACAGCGGTGCCCGCGAAGATGCCAAAGGGCCCTCCGCTGGTGGTGCTGAAGCCAATGGCCTTGCCCAGCAGCGGAAAGAGGACCGCGGCCAGCACGTTGAAGAAGAAGATGACCGATATGGCCTGTGCAACCTCGTCGTCGTCCGCGCCGATCACGGGCGCCGTGGCCGCGATGGCCGACCCGCCGCAGATGGACGAGCCTACGCCCACGAGCGTGGAGATGTTGGACGGGATGCGCAGCATGCGGTGGAGGCCCCACGCGATGGCGAGCGCCGTCGTGATGGTGCACACGATGATCGGCAGCGACTGCGCGCCCGTCCTCACGACAACCGCCAGGTCCATGCCAAAGCCCAGCAGCACCACGGCTGCCTGGAGCACGTACTTGGACGTCCACCTGATGCCCCGGTCCGCCGCACCCTTGCGGGTCCAGACGAGCGTGACGACCATGCCGGCGAGTATCGCGAAGACGGCGCCGCCCACGACGGGGACCGCGCGGCCCGCCAGCCACGAGGGTATGGCGATGGCCAGGCAGGCCAGTATGCCGGGCAGGATGCCCCGGACGCTCTGCAGGTTCTTGTGCATGTGACTCCTTGCGTAGATTGCGTGTCGCCGCGGGACGACCGGACGCGAGGATTCTACGCGAGGCATGACTGAACGTAAACTTATATATGATGATGCATCGATAACGTTGCGTTATGGCTATGGCGGATAGGAGAAGGACGTGCTTGACTTTAGGGTGAGGACCTTCCTGACCGCATGCGACACCCTTAACTTCACGAAGGCCGCCAAGGAGCTCTGCATAACCCAGCCGGCCGTGTCGCAGCACATCCGCTACCTGGAGCAGGAGTACGGGGCACCGCTCTTTGTGCACGAGGGGAAGGCGACGCGCCTGACCGATGCCGGGGCCCAGCTGCGCGACGCCATGCGGCAGATGGCGACGGACGAGGCCCGCCTGCGCGATCGACTCGCGCGCGGAGCGGGTGCGCCCAGGCGCGTGTCGTTTGGCGTGACCATGACCGTGGGCGAGTACGCAGTCGCGACTCCCCTGGCCGTGTACCTGCACCGCCATCCCCAAAGGAACGTAAGCGTGACGCTGGGGAACACCCAGGCGCTGCTCGAGCGCCTCGACGCAGGCGACATAGACTTCGCGCTGGTGGAGGGAAACTTCGACCGGAGCGGGCGCGGCACGCTGCCGTACTCCACGGAGGACTTCGTGGCGGCGTGCGCGGAGGGCCACGAGTTTGCGCGCGAGCCGCGCACCCTGTCAGACCTGCTGACGGAGCGCCTTGTGGTGCGCGAGCGCGGGTCTGGCACGCGCGCGATACTGGAGCAGAGCCTTGCCCTGCGCAACCTTCGCGTGGAGGACTTTGCGCGCCGCGTGCAGGTGGGCAGCATGCACGGCATCATCCAGCTGCTGCGCTGCGACTGCGGCGTGTCGTTCCTGTACAGAACGGCGGTCGAGAAGGACGTGCGACGCGGCTCGCTGCGCCTGATAGACCTGGAGGGGTTTCCGCTGCGGCACGACTTCGCGTTTGTCTGGAACGCCGGCAGCGTCTTCGCGGACGATGTGGCGCGCACGTGTGCGGAGCTGTGCGAGCTGGGGCGCCGCGGGAGCCAGCGGGGACGCTAGGCTCCGCGCGGCGCCGGCAGGCGCTACAGCTGCGCGTCGATATGCTGCGCGAGCATCTCCTTCGGCATGCCGCCCATCAGCTGGTCCACGACCTTGCCGTCCTTGATGATGAAGAAGCTGGGGATGCTCATCACGTTAAAGGCGGACGCAAGCTCGGGCTGCTCGTCGGAGTTGACCTTGCCCACCTTGACGCGGCCGTCGTACTCGCCCGCGAGCTGCTCCACCACCGGCATCATCGCGCGGCAGGGGCCGCACCAGTCCGCATAGAAGTCCACCAGCACGGGGACGTCGCTCTTCAGCACCTCGGACTCGAAGTTCTCCTTCGTGAACCTGTACTCCATGGTAGCTCCTCTCTTTGTGGCGCCTTGCGCCTTGGTCGTTGAGACCACTGTACGTGGTATGTTTTCCTGAGCAAGTACGCAGTTTGGATATACGTGGTAAGGAAAGACTGACCATGGCAGCCACCAGCAAGAACGTGGACCGCGCCGCCGCGGGCGCAGCTGTGAAGAACTTGTCGCCCTGCGCCGCGAGCGCCGACCCCAGCGTCACGGGGTCTGGCTGCGCGCTGCGCCGCGTGCTCGATGCGGTGGGAGGCAAGTGGAAGATCCTGCTGATCGTGGCGCTCTCGCAGGCGGACGAGCTGCGCTACGGCGAGCTGCGCCGCCTGGTGTTCGGCATCACCAACACCATGCTGGCAAGCTCGCTCAAGGAGCTCGAGGCGGACGGCCTGGTGCGGCGCACGCAGTACGCCGAGATGCCGGTCCGCGTGGAGTACGGCCTGACGCCGCAGGCGCGCGAGCTGGTGCCCATGCTTATGCAACTGAAGGACTGGGGCGAGAAGAACCTGTAGCCTCGGCGGAAGGCAGGTGCCAGACCGCGCCGGCGGACGTGGGCGCGCGAGGCGGGGCGGCCGACGCAGACGTCAGCGCGGGCCGGCCCCGGCCCTGCTCCCCCGCATGCGCGGCAGCAGAAGCGCAAGCGCCACGGCGGTGCCCACGGCCACAAGCACGCCACCGACCACGCCGACGGACGCGACGCCCAGCCGAGCCGCGGCAACGCCGCCAAGCGCCGTGCCGCCACCTATGCCCAGGTTGTACAGGCCAGAGTAGATGGCCATGGCCACCGTGGCCTCCTCCGGGCGCACAAAGCCTATGAGCACCGCCTGGAACGCGATGCCGTAGCCCATCTGGCACGCGCCCCACCCCACGAGC
>Ga0256406_1003124_pt1 | contig 21356 bp, 18 predicted proteins | sample RumenRJG_03DNA_FD_185986 | JGI IMG/M metagenome (GOLD analysis project Ga0256406, IMG submission 185986) | Bovine rumen microbial communities from Lethbridge, Alberta, Canada - RJG_03 | ecosystem: Host-associated > Mammals > Digestive system > Stomach > Rumen | place: Canada: Alberta | collected... | reverse complement strand
GACGGCCTCACGATGGGCATGCGCGCGGCTGACGGCGCAATCGAAAAAACCGTCTACGACCCGGGCACAAAGCGCTTTCACTGCCAAATGATCGGCGATCCGCCGGCCACCGGGCTCTGCGGTTCGGGCGTGATTGACACGATCGCGGCGCTGCTGGACAGCGGTCTTATTAAACCTGACGGCAGCTTCATCTCAGACGAGGCCGCCGCAGTGCACCCCAATGGCAGCCGTCTGACCCGTGCTGGGAAAATTCGGCAGTTCGTGCTGCTCACCTCGGAAGAAAACGCCGGGGCTCCAGCGGTCGTGCTTTCTCAGAAGGACATCCGCGCGATCCAATTAGCCAAAGCTGCGATTCAAACCGCCGTCGACCTGCTTTTAAAAGCGGCCTCCCTTTCGATCGAGGATATTGACACCATTTATCTCGCCGGCGCTTTCGGCAATTATATTTCGGTCACCTCCGCGCAAAAGATCGGCCTCCTCCCGACCGGTCGGATGAAAATCGTCCCCGTCGGCAATGGCGCGGGCTCTGGCGCGATCCACTGCCTGTTGTCCACCGAAGCCAAAAAACAAACCGAAGCGATGGCTGGGCAGTGCACCGTCATTAACCTCACCAATGATACCGAATTTAACACCCAGCTCGTCGCCAACACCGTTTTGTCGCCGCGATAAAAAAATGCAGTGGATTGCGTTCTGCGATCCACTGCATTTTTATTTCTAGAATTTCAAATCTACTATTACGCGGGCTGTTGGCTCTTTTTATGATGGGTCAGCCCCATATGATTGGCCAGTTTGTACAGACGGTCCACAACGGCCAAGGTCACTGCGGCGCCGAGACCGACCTGAACGAGATTGCCAGGAATCGAAGAAACCGGCGCGACCCAGTTGCCGTAAATGATGCCTTCGGCGATGTAGTAGCCGACGATCTTAATCGCGCAGGCGGCAATAAGCGCCGGCACGTAGTGGAGATAATCGTGATGATTTTCGCAAATCGCGCCAACCGCAATGCCCATCAAACCGCAAATCACAAAAGTAAAGGGCGCCCAAGCTGTCCAGCCGCCCAGCAGGTCGAAAAGTCCCATACCGACACCGCCGGCCAAGCCACCGACGCGTTTGCCGAAAATAATCGCACCGATGAAAAGCGGGATATTGCCCAGATGCACCAGACCGCCGTTGGCTGCAATCGGCAGACGTACATTAATAAAGGTAAACACATAGGTCAGCGCAATAAAAGCAGCTGTGATGACTAAATCGTGTAATTTCGTATTTTTCATAAGTTGCTCCTTTGTCTCTCTTAGTCTGCCTCTATTATTGCCCATTAAATTCCTCGGTAAAAGATTCAATCCGCACTCATTTTTTAAGGTCAGTCTTGCGGAAAAAAAGGCCAATCTGACCTGATTGACCCTCTTGTTATTTTGCTTAAGGCCCTTATCAATTGCCGTTTCCCGAGAAGCGCCTATTCCTGCTGCCGTCTACTATATGCGCTGAGTGATGTCCCTTGTCGTCATATGCCTCTGCCAGAACGCGACCGCATGATCAACCCAGCCTTCAGCCACTGTGCCTTCTCCAAGACCAAACCCATGGTAAAGACCTTTAAATCTGAATAAATTTAGAATTTATTGCATTCTCCTCTTACTCATTATTAATTTTTTATTTGATAATTCAATTTTATGGCGGATTTTCTAAAAAGTACAATATCAAATCGTAAAAGCAGATTGCGCTCAGCGCATACTCGAGACGAAATGTCAAAATCATAAAAAATCCCCTTTTCGTAAAAATCATCACGATTCACGAAAAAGGGATAGCTTTTATGTTATTTTGTCAGTTCAAACTGCGCGTTGTAAAGCTTGGCGTAAAAACCGTTTTTCGCGAGCAGGCTTTTGTGATTGCCCTGCTCGACGATTTGGCCGTCCCGCATCACAAGAATGATGTCCGCGTCGCGGATCGTCGACAGCCGATGCGCGACAATGAAACTGGTCTTGCCCGCCATCAATTTGTCGAAGGCCGCCTGAATCTTGAGCTCCGTGCGGGTGTCGATGTTGGACGTCGCTTCGTCGAGAATCAGCATCGGAGGATCGACCAGCATGACTCTGGCGATGCAGAGCAGCTGCTTCTGCCCTTGGCTGAGGTCGCCGTCGTCAATGACCGTATCCAGCCCCTTCGGCATCTGATGAATAAAGGTATCGCAATGAGACGCCGCCGCGACCTGCCAAATTTCGTCATCTGACGCGTCCGGTCTGCCAAAGGCGATGTTGTCCCGAACGGTGCCGTGCATCAGCCAGGTGTCCTGAAGCACCATACCGAAATTCTGTCTGAGTGACGATCTGGAAACCGCGTACACGTTTTGATCGTCGATCGCGATGGTGCCGCTGTCCGCATCGTAAAAGCGCATCAATAAATTGATCAGCGTCGTTTTGCCGCAGCCGGTCGGCCCGACAATGGCGATGCGCGTGCCGGGCTTCGCCTGAAGTGAAAAGTCCTGAATCAATTTTTTGGATGGATCGTAGCTGAAATACAAATTATCGATATCGATTTTCCCCGATGCCTTCGGCAGGGCCTTTTCCGGGTCCGGCGTTTGAGGCGGGGCATCGATAAATTCGAGGACCCGGGCCGCGCAGGCGAGGGCGTTTTGAAATTCGGTCACGACGCTTGAGATGTCGTTGAAGGGTTTCATGTACTGGTTCGCGTAAGTCAGAAGGGCTGCCAGTCCGCCGACTGTCAGTGCCCCGCCCGGCACGGTAAACGCGCCGATTAAGGCCACAAAGGCGTAAATGATGCCGTTGACAAAGCGGGTGGACGGATTGGTCAGGCTCGAGTAAAAAACGGCCTGCTGACTGTATTGCTGCATTTCCCGGTTGACTTCGGCGAAACGGGCCGATCCCCGTTTTTCGTACCCGAAGGCCTTCACCACCTTTTCGCCGCCGATCAATTCTTCGATCAGCGAGGTTTGGCGTCCCCGCGTGTCGCTCACATTTCTGAACATCGTAAAGGAGCGGGACGCGATAAACCGCGCCACGAGAAAGCTGACCGGTGTCATCGCGACGACAAAAAGCGTAATCGGCACGTTGATGCTGAGCATGAAGCCAATGGTCACCGCAATCATCACAATGCCGGAGAACAGCTGGGTCAGCCCAAGGAGCAGGCCGTCTGAAAGCTGATCCACATCGGTGATGACTCGGCTGACAATGTCGCCGGACGGGTGGCTGTCGAGATAAGACAACGGCAGGTCCTGAATTTGGCGGATCGCCTGGGCCCGAATGTCCCGAACCACACCGTAGGACAATTTATTGTTGACCAAATTCATGATCCAGGTCGCTGCGCTGGCGATGAGCACAGCCACCCCGACGCGCACGGCGATATGGGCGATCAGTGCGAATTTGACGTGTCCTTTGCCAATAATGCCGTCGATCATCCGGCCAAACAAAATAGGAATGTAAAGCTGAAGCACGACGCTCACCGCCGCCGTCACCAGGGACAAAATGAGCAGCACCTTGTAGCGCGCCACATAATTCAGCACTTCCTTGAGCGTCTGCCAGCTCTTCGAATCTTGATTCTTCTTTTTCATCTGATCATGCCTCCTGTGCTGTGGCGTTATCCGCGCCGTCTTCTTTCGGGAATTGCGAGTAATAAATTTCCTGATAAACCTGATTGTGCGCGAGCAGTTCTTCGTGCGTGCCCTGCCCGACAAGCTGTCCTTGATCCAAAACGAGTATCTGATCGGCGCTCATGACGCTGGCCGTCCGCTGAGAGACAATAAACACCGTCATGTCGCGGTGCAGGCTGTGAATGGCCTGGCGAAGAGCCGCGTCCGTCGCAAAGTCCAACGCGCTGGCGCTGTCGTCCATGATTAAAATCTCAGGCTTTCTCACCAATGCCCGCGCAATTGTCAGACGCTGCCGCTGACCGCCGGAAAGGTTGTGTCCGTTCTGCTGAAGGTGAAAATCGAGGCCCTCCGGCTTTTGGTCGACCACATCTTTCACCTGAGCCGTCGCGAGAGCGCGGTTCATTTCGTCGCTGTCTGCGTCCGCTTTCCCCCAGCTCAAATTATCTCGGATGGAGCCTTCAAATAATGTGACCCGCTGGGGCACAAAGCCGATTTTTTCGTTGAGCTTCCCTTCGGGGTAATCCCGAACGTCTTCCCCACACACCGTCACCGCGCCGTCTCCCGCGTCGTAAAACCGCGGAATCAAGCTTACGAGCGTCGATTTGCCGGAGCCTGTCCCACCGATAATCCCGACGGTTTCGCCTTTTTTCGCCTTAAAGCTGATGTCACTCAAAGCCGGCGCCCCGCCGTTTTCGTAAGTAAAGGTCACGTGGTCGAAGGCCACCGCCGTATCGTTCGCATCTGTAGCGTCCGCCCAATCCTTCGGGAAAGCCATGCCCGGTTTGATTTCGAAAACGGATTGGATCCGTTCGGCACAGGCGATGGAACGGTTAATCAAAACGATCAACTGCGCCAGCTTGATCAATTCGATGATCATCTGCGCCATATAATTGTACAGCGCGACAACCTGGCCCTGTTGAATGCCGCCCATGTTGACGCGGATCGCATCCACCTGAATCAGCACGATTGTCGCGATATTGACAATAGCATAGGTTAACGGATTGAGAGCCGCCGACCATCTGCCGACCTTTTCATTCCAGCGCGTCAGCGCGTCGTTGTTGTCGTCAAAGGCCTTGACCGCATCCTTTTCCTGGCCAAAGGCCCTCACCACGCGCACACCGGTCAAATTTTCACGGGTGCTGCCGAGGAGCCGGTCCAGCTTTTTCTGAACGCGGCGGAACATCGGAATCGAAACGCGCATAATGCCGAAAACGACCAGACTCAAAATCGGAATGGCCACGACAAAGACGAGGGCGCATTTCACATCGATCGTAAAGGCCATAATCATCGAGCCCAGCACGACGATCGGGCTTCTAAGCAGAAGTCTGAGCGCCATGTTCAACCCGTTTTGAACCTGCTGCATATCGCTGGTCATACGCGTGATCAGCGTATCTGTGCCGACCTGATCCAATTCGCTGTAGGAAAATTTTTGAATGTGGTCAAACAGTCCCTGACGCATGTCGGTCACACAGCCGACGCTGGATCGCGCCGCAAAAAACTGCGCGGTGATGCTGCTCGCCAGCCCCGCCACGGCCAAAATCAGCATCACGATCACCATGTGTACAATATAGGTATGATTGTCTTGCGCGATGCCCACGTCAATGATTTTGGCCACAACCAGCGGTACCAGCAGATCAAAGAACGCCTCCAGTAATTTAAAGGTCGGCGCCAGAATCGCATCCCGCCGATAATCTTTCAAATACGCGAACAATTTCTTCATTGGATTCCCTTCCTTTCATGGTTTTATGATATCATGAAACAAAGTATATGAATAATATTGAAAGATTTAATAACCATATTAATTATGTATATATCAGGAGGCACTATGGACATCCGTCAGCTCCAATATTTTACCGCGGTCGTCGACAATGGGACGATCTCAGAGGCCGCGCGCAAGCTTCACATTTCTCAGCCGCCGCTGTCCACGCAAATTAAGGCGTTGGAAGCAGAATGCGGTGTCACGCTCTTCGAGCGGGGCGCCCGCCACATCACCCTGACCGAGGCCGGCCGCCTGTTGTACCGCCACGCCGTTCAAATTCTGTCGATGGAAAAGGCCGCCGAGGCGGAAATGCAGAATCTGCGCACCGGCAAGCAGGGCTCCATCCGCATCGGGCTGATCTCTTCCTGCGCTTCAAAAGAGCTTTTCGACGGCATTCAGACCTTTCATCGGCACTACCCCGGCGTCGTCTTCGACGTCATGGAAAGCAATACCTTTGATCTGCTCGCTCAACTCGACAACAGCCGCATTGAGCTCGCAGTCATCCGCACCCCCTACCATCGCCAAGATCTGGAAGCCTTAACGTTGAGAAAGGATCCTTTTGCCGCCGTCGCGACCTCTAAATTTTTTGCCGATCATTTGAAAGCGTGCTCCCAAATCAAAATCGAAGCCCTGCGCGATTGTCCGCTGATCCTCTACAGAAGGTGGGAAAACGCCATCCGTCAGGTTTTTCAACAGACCCAGATCGTCCCGAATATCGTCTGCATCAACGACGACGCCCGAACATCACTCCAGTGGGCCGCCTCTGAAATTGGTGTAGCGCTGGTGCCCCTTTCCATCGCGACGTCTTTCTCAGATTTAAAGGCAGCGCCCCTTGAGACGCCGGCACTGGACTCGGAGCTGCGCCTAGTTCGGCGGAAAAACGCGCCGATTTCCCAAAACGCCTATCATTTCTTTGAGCTTTTCGAGGCGCAAAATAAAAAAAGATCTTAACGGCGCTGTCGTCGGGCCGTTAAGATCAAGCGATAAAAATATTATTGAATCGGATTATTTTTCTCAAATTGTTCGAGATAATGCTGCGCTTTACGGTATTTTTCGACGCGTTTCCGCGCCGAGGCGTCTATTTTTTCGAGGCGGGTGAGGTCCTGATTGTGGGCCAAATCGGCGAGTTTCACGCGCCTGGCAGCCGCATTGGGCGCCAATTTTTCAATGTAGTCAAAATAACTCTGCCCCTTCTGACGGGTCAGCAGTGCCACCGCATCAACGACAGTCTCTGGATAACCTGATTTTCTTAAATTATCCAAGCTCACCGCGCCATCCTCTACGACATCGTGAAGCAGCGCCACCGTCGTCGCAATTTCATCGTTCATCTGTTCCGCGACGTGCCACGGGTGAAAGACGTAGGGCACACCGCCTTTATCTAACTGATTCTGATGGACTTGGAACATCAGCACCATCGCTTTTTTCGTCATCGGTGTGTAAATCACTGCGTCTCTCCCTTTCCACTTAAAAATAAAAAGGATCCATTTATAAAAAATGAATCCATTCGTTCCGACTGACCTGGTCTTTGCCCCCACACCCGCCAGCTGGGAGTTTCGCCTGATATCATCTCACTTTTCCTCCTCTCGGCTTTTTGCCGGCTGGACTTACATCTAGGTCGCACCATGATCGATTATTATATTATTAAATACCTTACGTGGATCGTTTTGCCTGCGACTGGCCTCGACTTGCAACCACAGCTCGGAACACTTTCATTATAAAAAATATTGAGATTTCTGTCAATCAGCGTCAGCCCGTTCATCCTGAACGATTTTGATCATCAACGCGTTTTCAACCCGGCGGCGTTCGATTTCACAGGACACTTCGTAGGGCTTCATCACAGTGTGATTGAAATTCCACGCGTTCGCATGACAGCCGCCGCCGCAGAAATAACGGCACCAGCAGTCCCGGCACGACGGCTTGTTGAGCAGCCCCGCTTCCATGAACTGATCTTTGATTTCCGGCTTGGTGATGCCTTCATCGACGTTGCCCATGATAAATTCCGGCTGACCAACAAATTGGTGGCAGGGGTAAATATTGCCCTTTGGCGTCACCGCGACGTAATCTCGGCCTGCGCCGCAGCCGGAAAGGCGCTTGTACACGCAGGGGCCGCCGTTTAAATCGACCATAAAGTGATAGAACAGGTAATCCACGCCTTCGTCCTTTTGATTCAAATAAGCAATGGCCAGTCTGTCGTATTCCTTCTTGATCGCGTCGACATCTTCTTCTAAAATCGCGTAGGGCTTGGACGCGTCCGTCACCACAGGCTCCACTGAAATACTCTTGAAACCTTTCTTCGCTAAATCCTCGACGTCCCGTCCGAAGTCTAGATTGTTTTTCGTGTAGGTGCCGCGGACGTAATATTCCCCGCCGCTCGCTTCGCGGATGTCGCACATTTTTTTGATGTGGTTGAAAATGATATCGTAGGAGCCCTTGCCGGAAACCGTCGGCCGCATCCGATCGTTGACTTCTTTGCGCCCGTCAAGGCTCAACACGACGTTGCCCATATTTTCGTCGATCCATTTCATGTTTTCATCGTTCAAAAGCATGCCGTTGGTCGTCATCGTAAATTTGAATTTCTTGTTTTTCGGCCCTTCGAGACTCCGGCCGTAAGCGACCAGGCGCTTGACGACGTCGAAATTCATCATCGGTTCGCCGCCGAAGAAGTCCACTTCCAGATTGTGGCGGTTCTTGGACTGCGCGACCAGAAAATCCAGCGCCTTTTTCCCGACTTCGTAAGGCATCACTTCGCGCTTGCTGTTAAAATCGCCCTGAGAAGCGAAGCAGTATCTGCATCTTAAATTGCAGTCGTGGGCCACGTTCAGACACATCGATTTAATCAGGTCGTAGTTCTTGTACACCATCGGATCGTAATCGTCTGGCGCGTAGAGCATGCCCTGATCTTCCAGCTCGTGCAGCTCTTCGAGGACTTCCTCGATGTCGGCCTTCGCGTAGGTGTCCTGCCATTTTGCGATCACTTCGCTGTCGGGCTTTTCGTGGTAATCGTCTAAAATATCGTAAGTCATGCGGTCGATATTGAAAAGCGATTCGCTGGCCACGTCGAGGACAATGTAATGGTCGTTGAGATAAAACTTGTGAATTTGAGAATGTGTATTTTTCATATTTTTCTTTAGTAAAAAAACAGGCAGGCTTAGCGCCTGCCCGTTTCTGTGTGTTAACTATTTGGCCTGAGCCTGTTTGCAGTGCTGATTACCAACCGTGCAAGAAGTCTTGCATGCTGACTGGCATGAGGTCTGGCATTCGCCGCAGCCCTTATTTTTGGTTTCACACAAACGGCCTTTGTTGACAACTTGAATATGTTTCATTGGAATCTTCCCCTTTCGAATTACTCATCCTTTGTCTGAGCTTCGGCATCATCGGTTTTTGAGGCCGCTGGTGCTTCTGTTTCAGCCTGTTCTGGCTTTTCAGCCGGTTCCGCTGCTTCTGCGGTTTCTGCTTCAGCAGCTTCTTCCGCTTCAACATCATCTGGTTTAATGACGCGGACGATGGATTCCTTGCGGATCATCATCTTGTTGAAATCCGGAAGCATTTCGATGACGACGTTTTTGTCATCCAATGCACTGATTATACCATAAAAACCGCCGGCTGTCAGAACTTCGTCGCCGATTTTCATATTGTTGTGCATTTCATCTGCCTGTTTCTGGCGTTTGCGCTGCGGACGAATCATCAAGAAGTACAGAAATACAAACAAGATGATGACCGAGGCGATGCTGGCCATATTGTTTCTCGATGATTGTGATGCCTGAAGGGTCAGGCCCAAAATCTGATTAATCATTCTGATAAGCTCCAATCTTTTTTATTCCATAGTTTTTAAAAACGTCGGTCCGCAAATCGAGCAGGGCGTCCTGCGCAATTGCCTCCCGCATTTTTTCCATTAGGGATAGTGTAAAATATAAATTGTGATATGTCAATAATCTGGCGCCCAATATTTCCTTACATTTGATCAAATGTCTGACGTAGGCGCGGGTGTGATTTCGACAAACTGGGCAGTCGCAATTGGGGTCAATGGGCGAAAAATCCCGTTCGTAAGTGGCGTTTCGGATGACCTTTTTGCCCTCGGAGGTCATGGCCGTGCCGTTTCTCGCGATGCGAGTCTGGAGCACGCAGTCGAACATGTCGATGCCGCGGAGGACTCCTTCAAACAGTGCGTCGACGGAACCGACGCCCATCAAATACCGCGGCTTTTCCTTGGGAAGCAGCGGTGTGGTCACGTCGAGCATGTGGTACATTTTTTCGTGGGTTTCCCCGACGGAAAGCCCGCCGATCGCGTACCCAGGGAAGTCCATCGCGATCAGGTCCTGAGCGCTCTTGCGTCTCAAATCGTCAAACATGCCGCCCTGCACAATGCCGAACAAGGCCTGATGCTCCGGATTGGCGTGGGCCTGCTGGCACCGCTTCGCCCAGCGGGTCGTCATTTCCATCGAATGCTTCGTGTAGGCGTAGTCGGCGTCTGCCGGCGCGCATTCGTCAAAGCACATGATGATGTCCGCACCGATGACGTTTTGGAGACGGATGGAATCCTCCGGCCGCATGAAATGCCGAGATCCGTCCAAATATGAAATGAACTTGACGCCTTCTTCCGTGATCTTTCGGATCGCGCCGAGGGAAAACACCTGAAATCCGCCGGAATCGGTTAAAATCGGGCGGTCCCAATTCATAAAGCGGTGCAGGCCGCCGGCTTCCTTCATGACCTCTTCACCGGGTCTTAAATAGAGATGATAAGTATTGCCGAGGATGATCTGCGCGTTCATGCGGTGCAGATCGTCGTTGTCCATCGACTTGACGGTCGCCTGGGTGCCCACCGGCATAAAAATCGGCGTCTGGATTTCGCCGTGATCGGTGATGATCCGGCCGAGGCGTGCGCCTGTGTATTTTTCCTGATGGATGAGTTCGTATCGAAACATGATTCTCCTATTGAATGAACATCGCGTCGCCGAAGCTGAAGAAACGGTATTTTTCTTCAACCGCGTGACGGTAGGCCGCCAGGATTTTTTCTCTGTCGTAGAAAGACGAGACGAGCATCAAAAGCGTCGATTCGGGCAGGTGGAAATTGGTGATCAACGCGTCGATCACGTTCCAGTGGAAGCCCGGATAAATGAAAATCGACGTCGACCCGTGTTCCGCGACCACTTTGCCGTCGTGGCGGGCGGCGACGCTTTCCAGTGTCCGAACCGTCGTCGTACCCACCGCAATGACCCGGCCGCCTTCAGCCTTCGTCTTTTCGATCAAATCCGCCGTTTCCTGAGAAACGCTGTACTGCTCTGAATGCATCTGGTGATCTAGAATATTGTCTTCCTTGACCGGTCTAAAGGTCCCGAGGCCGACGTGCAGGGTCACAGCCGCCGTCTTCACGCCCATCGCACGGATCTGATCGAGCAGCGCTTCGGTGAAATGCAAACCGGCTGTCGGCGCCGCGGCAGAGCCGTTGTACTTCGCGTAGACCGTCTGATACCGAGACGGATCGCTTAATTTTTCGTGGATGTACGGCGGCAGTGGCATGGTGCCGATTTGGTTCAGGATTTCTTCGAATACCCCGTCGTATTCAAAAGCAATGACGCGCAGGCCGTTGTCGATGGTCTTTTCAATCGTCCCTTCGAGGACGACCTTATCGTCCGAATCCGTAAATTCCAGAACCGCGCCGGGCTTAGCCTTCCGCCCTGGCTTGACCATCGTTTCCCAACGGTTGTCGTCGAGACGTTTTAAGAGGAGCAGTTCCACTTTTCCGCCCGTTTCTTTCTTGTGACCGTAAATGCGAACCGGCATCACCTTCGTGTCGTTCATCACCAAAAGATCGCCGGGCTTTAAATAATCGACAATGTCGTGAAAATGCCGATCCTCTATTTGATCCGTCTTCCGGTCGATGACCATCAGGCGGGACATGTCCCGCTTTTCTGCCGGCGTCTGGGCGATTAACGCTTCCGGCAGATCGTAATAAAAATCAGATTTCTTCATCATGCTTCGTCAATTCCTCCAGACTAATTTGATTGGCTGGCGCCTGTGTGGCCTTCAGCCCCAAATGGGCACAGCCCGCCGACGTGATCACGCGCCCGCTGGGCGTCCTGGCCAAAAACCCCAGCTGCAGCAGATAGGGCTCGTACACTTCTTCAATCGTGTTGGATTCTTCCCCGATGGACGCGGCCAGCGTGTTGAGCCCCACCGGGCCGCCGTCAAATTTCTCGGCGATCGTCCTGAGCATCAATCGGTCGTTTTCATCCAGGCCCACGTCGTCCACTTCGAATAAAGTCAGGGCCTTTTTGGCTGTTTCGAGGTCGATCACGCCCTCGCTTTCCATTTCCGCGTAATCCCGCACCCGCTTGAGCAGCCGATTCGCCACACGCGGGGTTCCTCGAGAACGTCGGGCCAGCTCTCTCGCCCCTGCATCGTCGATGCCGATGCCCAAGATGCCAGCGGAGCGCTTGACGATATCCGCCAGCTCGTCCGGCGAGTACAGCTCCAGGCGCTGCACAACGCCAAAACGATCGCGAAGCGGCGCAGTCAGTTGTCCGGCTCGAGTGGTCGCGCCGACCAGGGTAAACTTCGGCAGATCGATCCGGATGCTTTTGGCACCCGGACCCTTCCCGATAATGATATCAAGGGCAAAATCCTCCATCGCCGGATAAAGCACTTCTTCAACCTGGCGCTGCATCCGATGGATTTCATCGATAAACAGCACGTCACCGGCCTTCAACGTCGTCAGAATCGACGCGAGATCCCCCGGTTTTTCGATGGCCGGGCCCGAGGTGATGCGGATCTTCGTGCCCATCTCGTTGGCGATGATGTTGGCTAACGTCGTCTTGCCCAAGCCCGGCGGGCCGTAAAGCAGCACGTGATCCAGCGGTTCTCCCCGCTTTTTCGCCGCGTTGATAAAGATGCCCATCTGCTTTTTAACCCGCTTCTGGCCAATGTACTCGTCCAGATTTTGAGGTCTCAGCGAATGCTCGATCTCCACATCCGGCTCTGAAAATTCTGTTGTGATAATCCGATCCTTCATAATGTCCCTTTATGATTTTGAAGCAGCCGTCAGCGCCGCCTTCAAGAGCGCTTCAATGCTCATGCCCGGCTCAATCACCTGGTCGATGAGATCCGAGGCTTCTCTGTAGGCGTAGCCCAAACCCAAAAGCCCGTTGATGCCTTCGTTGTACAAGGCGTCGGCCGCCTGCATGCGCTCGGTCGCGCCGCCCGCGGCTTCCGTTTCCGGCGTTTCAAAGTCCTTGTACTTGTCCTTCAGCTCGAGGATGATGCGCGCCGCCGTTTTTTTGCCGATGCCCGGCGTTTTTGAAATGGCCTTGTCGTCCGCGTTTTGAATGTGGCGGATGAATGTCGCCTCGTCGAATTGCGACAGCAGACTCATCGCCGCCTTCGGCCCAATGCCGGAAATGCCGATCAGTGTCACGAACAGCCGGCGCTCTTCCTCGGTCGAAAAGCCGTAGAGCGTCACGTCGTCTTCCCTAAAGGCCGGATATAGCAAAAGCTTCACCGGCTCGTGCAGCGCCGGCAGTGCCGCGTTAGTCGTCATCGATGTACGGATCCAATACCCAAACCCGCCGGCTTCGACGACCACGCCGTCGGCGCGTTCCGCTTCCAATACGCCCTTGATGTATTCGAACAAAATTGTCCTCCTATTAAAAAAACGCTAAACCCAACACAATGTCTGGTTTAGCGTTTGCCTTCTTATATGGAGGTGGCACCCAGAATCGAACTGGGGAATAGAGGTTTTGCAGACCTTTGCCTTACCGCTTGGCTATGCCACCGCAAAATAAAATGGAGCGGAAGACGAGATTTGAACTCGCGACCCTCGCCATGGCAAGGCGATGCTCTACCACTGAGCCACTTCCGCACCGTTTAAATGGTGCCCAGAGGCGGAATTGAACCACCGACACGGGGATTTTCAGTCCCCTGCTCTACCGACTGAGCTATCTGGGCATGGCGACCAGGATGAGGCTCGAACTCACGACCTCCAGCGTGACAGGCTGGCATTCTAACCAACTGAACTACCTGGCCAATAAATAATGTTGCTATCTGGTGGTCGCTACAGGGCTCGAACCTGTGACCCCCTGCTTGTAAGGCAGATGCTCTCCCAGCTGAGCTAAGCGACCAAATCTCAAGCACAGGCATTATTATACGCTAGATCCCTGTGCTTGTCAAACCTTTTTTTCGATTTTTTTACAATTTTTTTATCTTTTCTCTGCAACGTACTGAACACGGTCGCTCAGCGCGCCGCCAGCCAGAAAAGTTCCGAAGTCGTAAATCTTCTGATTCTTGAAAGCTGGCACCTTTAAGAGTCTAAAAATATCCTCCACAGGATAATAGTACTGGCTCTGCTCTTCTTCGTAGCGTTCGTACAAATTGTCTTCGCGGCGCACAAAGAAGGACAAATCAAAATCGACCTTGTTGTCATCCGGATGCAGGGTATTTTCCCACACGCAGTAGACATTGTCAAAATTGTAGACGAAGGTGTTGTCGCCGATCGTTTCCTTGTATTTTTCCGGCGTGTTCATATCGAACATTAAAAGCCCGCCGGGTTTTAGCGCCTCTGCCGAGCAGCTTAAAAAGGACTCGATTTCGTCCAAGCTCTTCAAATAATTGAAGCTGTCGCAGCAGACGATCACCGCGTCAAAGGTTTCGCCGATCTGAAAATTGCTCATGTCTCCCTTGAAAAAGCGGACGTTTTCGATCCCCTGAGCCTCTGCCTTTTCATCGGCCACTGTCAGCATATCTTCAGATAGATCCACGGCCGTCATGTCGAACCCTTTTTTAGCCAACCGCAGCGTGATGTTGCCGGTCCCACAGCCGAATTCCAGAATTTTTTTAATCGGCTTGGTCGAATTAAGGGTCATTCTGAAGATGTAATCGGCCCATTCGTCGTAATTGATTTCCTGCATCAATTCATCGTAAACTTTAGCAAAGTCTTCGTACACAATACTCCCCCTCTCGTTTTTTAATCTAAAAGCCGCTTTTCCATCGTGTCGTGTGCCTGTTTTTCAAAGTGATCCGGCAGCGGCGGCAGGGTTCCATGGCCTGTCTTGCGTTCCAGCGCGGCCGATAAAATGGCGTCGGCTACAGTCGGGTTTTTGGGCAGCAGGCAGCCGTGGCTGTACGTCCCGTACACGTTCTTGTACCGAACGCCTTCCGTGCCGTCTTCACCGTTGTTGCCGTAGCCCTTGAGCACCTTGCCCATCGGTCTCACGCCATCCTGCAGATAGGTCTTCCCGGAATGATTTTCGAATCCGATAATATTGACCCCCGGCTTGTCGTCAAAGGTAAACACATAATTGCCGATCATCCGTTTTTTGACGCCCTCGGTGTAAAAATTCAACGCGCCGGTAAAATCGATCTGCTTGCCGTCCCAGGTCTTGTAATATTGGCCGAGCATCTGATAGCCCCCGCAAATGGCCAAAACCGTTTTGCCGTCTTCGATTGCAGCCTTCAGCTCCTTGTCCTTGCCGGAGAAAAGGTCGGGCAGCAGCACTTCCTGGTCAAAATCCTGGCCGCCGCCGATGAAGAATAAATCGTAGTCCGCAGCCTTTAGGGGTTCCCCGACGCAGACGCGGTCCACTTCCACAGGGATGTGCCGCCATTCGAGACGGCGGCTCAGACACAGCACATTGCCGCGATCGCCGTAAAGATTTAAAATATCCGGGTACAAATGACAAATTTTAAGTGGTTGTTCCATGATCTTGTCCTCCTTATTCCCAGAAATTTTTCACGTCGTACATTTTCGTGATCTTATTCCGCAGGTCCATCATCGCCGTGTAAGTCGGCATGATGTAAACGGGATAATCCTGCGCCGCACAGGTCTTCATCAAGGTTTCGTAATCCTTAATGACTTTCATCTTGTTTTCCGGAATACCGGCGTATTTGAAGCGCAGCGCCATATCCTCTGCGCGTATGCCTGACAGGTAGAGTCCTTTAAGCTTATCGCCCATTTCGGCAATTTGTTCGAAATCGACGTCCCAGATCCAGGACACGTCGGTGCCGTCGGCGTCGCGGTCATTGAGGCAGACCACAAAGACGGACGGGTCGGTGACGTTGGTGACGAAATTCAGGACTTGATTGCAGCCTGCCGGATTTTTCACCAGGATCATGCGGATCGGCGTGCCGTTGAGGACGAGCTTTTCCATCCGTCCAAAGCCCGGTGCAAATTCAGAAAGGGAGCGGATCACCGTCGGAATATCGAATTTAAGGGCCTTGCCGACGGCAACGGTTCCGCAGGCGTTATAAATGTTGTAGCCCCCCGGCAGATTGATCGTTGTCCGATAAGTCTGACCGTCAACTAAAATATCGACGACGGATTTGGCCGCGTCGCTTTGGATAACATTCGTCACCGCAATATCCGGGTACGGTCTGTGATAGCCGCAGTTCGGGCAGCGGTAGCCGCCTAAATGGCCGTAGGTGACGTAATCGTAGACGTACTCGTGCTTACATTTGATGCAGAACGGCGCGTCCGACACTTCCTGAACGCGCTTTTTGTAGATCGGCACGTTGACCCCGTAAAACAGGACTTTATTGTCAAAATCGTCGGCGATCGACGCGACCATCGAATCGTCCGCATTGAGGCAGAGCGTTGCCTTCGGGCTGTGGCTGATGCCGATTTTAATGCTTTCGAGGGTGTGGGTCACTTCACCGTAGCGGTCCAATTGATCTCTGAAAATATTGGTGACCACAATCGCCCTGGCGTCGATCATCGTCGACACTTCCTTAAAGGCCGCCTCGTCACATTCGATTAAGGCGTAGTCGTACTTGCAGTGTCCGCTTAAGGTCGAATTGGTAATGAATTCCGCTGTAATTCCGGTAATCAGATTGGCACCGGATTTGTTGCAGAAAAAGGATAGGCCGAGATCATTCAAAGTCTGTTCAATCATTCTGGAACTGGTGGTCTTGCCATTGGTTCCTGTCACCACAATACATTTGACTCCTTTCGCACATTGAGCCAGAACTTTGTGATCCAATTTCATCGCGACACGACCTGGAAAATCCGTGCCGCCCCGCCCCATCAGGCGCAGCAGCGATTTGGTCATTTTCGCCATTACAATAGATAAGAAGGTTTTAAATTTCATGGCTAGCATTATATCACTTTCTTTTTACGATGTACAATTTTCATTGATCCCTGTCGATTTCAAAACGGGCCTCGTACTTTTTCCCGACCCTCGGCAGCTTTTTGTCGTCGACGCCCCGGCTGACCGCATCGGTCCCGAACCGCTTTCTGATCGCGTCAATGGCCTGATCGATATGGCGCTCCCGCTCGAGATCTTTCGTGTCGAACATCGAGATCTGCGAGACGCTTCCGGTTTCAATCTGCGTCAGCGCGACGCCGATGAGCCGAAGCGGGGTCACCCCGTCCCAGAGCTCATCGAAAAGCTGATCAGCCGTGGCCTCGATTTCCCGCGTGATGTCCGTCGCGTGATCCAGCGTCCGCTGGTGGGACCGATCGACGAAGCTGGACGAGCGGATCTGGACGCTGATACGCTTGGCCCGCCGGTGTTTGCTGCGAAGGCGCATCGCCACAGAATCCACCAGTCTTTTAATCACTTTTCGGGCTTCTGCCGCGGACCTCACGTCTTTTGGCAGCGTAATTGACACCGAGTATCCCTTTTCCTCTTGAGGCTCAGCCAAAACCGGGCTGTCGTCCAATCCGTTGGCGTAACGGTAAAGGTGTCCCCCCTGTTTATTGCCCAGCACCTGTTGTAAATTAGCGGGCTCGCAATGGGCCAAATCCCCAATTGTCCGGATGCCGTACAGGTTCAGCTTTTCCGCGGTCTTCCGCCCGACAGAGAGAAGCCGTCTAACCGGCAGAGGCCACATCTTCTCTGGGATGTCCTCGGTCCAGAGGGTGTGCACCTTGTCCGGCTTTTCAAAATCCCCAGCCATCTTCGCCAAAAGCTTATTGGGTCCAACGCCCACGTTCACAGTAAAGCCGAGCTCCGCTTTGATGCGGTCCTTAAGTTCGTAGGCCGTCTCGACGGGATGGTGATAGGCCGTCGTCTGGGTGACGTCGAGGAAGCACTCGTCGATTGAAAAATCCTGAACAGCGGTGGCGTAGGTTCTGCAGATGGCCTTAAACGCGCGGCTGTAACGCTGGTAAATTTTAAAATCCGGCGGAATGGCGATAAGATCCGGGCATTTTCTCACCGCGTCGGAAAGGGGCTCGCCGGTGTGAATGCCGAAGGCCTTCGCCGGAACCGATTTGGCGAGCACCACGCCGTGGCGTTTCGCCGCGTCGCCGCCCACGACCGCTGGAACGAGACGCAAATCCGATTCGCCCCGGGACAGACGGTCCACAGACGACCAGGACAAATACGCCGAATTGACGTCCACATGATAGATCAGCCGTTTTTCACCCATGCCGACCTCCTTTCCGTTCAATATTTATAAACAAAAGAAGCCTCCCGTTTGGGAGGCCAAGGAAAAAAGAGAGAGACACTCGTGAAAAAAATCAATCTTTACAATTGCTCATTTTTCACTCGTCGCTTCAATTATACAGCAGATTATTAAATGAAACCTTAATTCTTATTTTAACAGATAAAAAAGAACCGTTATTTTTAGTTTTGTTCTGGTATTTTTTTGCTTTCTCCGTTTTACACATTAAAATTCGGCAAAAATTGAATCTGAGGCCGCCCCGTCGTCTTGTTGATGCGCACCTCGCTGTCGATGCCGTATAAATAATGGATCATCTCCGGCGTAATGACTTCTTCAGGGGTGCCGATTTTAACCAAATCGCCCTTTTTGAGCACGACGATGCGGTCGCAGTACAGCGACGCGATGTTTAAATCGTGCACAGAGGTAAAAACAGTCATATCCTGACGCTTCAGGATATTCATGATCTGATATTGATACTTGATGTCCAAGTGGTTGGTCGGTTCATCGAGGATGATCAGCTCCGCTTCCTGAGACAGCGCCCGTGCCAGCAGCACACGCTGTTTTTCCCCGCCTGACAGGCTTAAAAAGCTGCGTTCCTCGTAGCCTTTCATCCCGACTTCTTCGAGGTACTTTTCCGCGATTGCGTGGTCCTTTTCGGACGAATCTTGGAGCAGCCGCTTGTGGGCGTAGCGTCCGAGCATGACCATATCGATAACGGTCAAATCGAATTCCACCGTGTTTTCCTGAACCATGACGGCCATTTTTTTAGCGAATTCCTTGTCGTTGACCTGATCGACAAGCTGGCCGTCCAAGTAAATTTTGCCGCGGTCCGGCTGATAAATCCGATAAATATTTTTCAGCAGCGTCGATTTGCCGCAGCCATTTGGCCCAACCAGACCGACAAATTCTCCTTTTTGAATTTCCAGATCAATAGCCTTTAAGATCTGCGCCTTATCGATCGAAAAGTCTAAATGTTCAACCTTTAATTTCGCCATCATGCACCTCCGAATTTCGAACGGCTCTTCCGAATCAGGAACAGGAAGAACGGCGCGCCAAATAATGCGGTCAAAACGCCGATCGGCAGTTCTTCCGGAATGACGACGATGCGGGAAATCCAGTCGCACAGAATCGTGAAAAGCCCGCCGAGCAGAATCGAGGCCGGCATCAAACGGCTGTGCTTTGAGCCGACGAGAGATCTGGTGATATGCGGGATGATCAGCCCGATAAAACCGATGACCCCGGAGACCGATACGATCGCGCCGGTCATAATCGTACACAGGACAATGATCGACACCTTGATGCGCATTAGATTGACGCCAAGGGTCGTCGCGGCGTCGTCGCCGAGCATCAGCACGTCTAAGCTGTCCGTAAAGAAGAACAGGATGACCGTACAGATCATCACGATGATGAAGAGATACAGCACCGTGCTCCAATTGGCACCGCTGAGGGAGCCCATCATCCAGTAAATCGCCGTTTTAACTTTATCGTCGCCGGTCTGTCTGTAATAAATCATAAAGTTGGTGATCGCCTGGAAGAGCGTGGACACGGCGATCCCGGCCAAGACCAGCTGCGTCGACGTGATGCGGTTGCTGACCGACGAAACTCTCATCGCGATGAAGATCGCGATGAAGGCACCGATCGCCGCACCAAATACGATATGGAACTGGCCCATAAAACCAAACCAGCCGTACATGATAACCGCAACAGCCCCAGCGGATGCCCCTGAGGAAATCCCGAGCACGTACGGATCCGCCAAGGAGTTACGCGTCATGGCCTGCATCAAAATCCCGCAGAGGGACAGCCCGGCGCCGACCATCATCGCCATCAGCACCCGCGGAAAACGCATGGTCCAAATGATGGTTTCAAGGGACGCGTTCCAGGTCGGCTCGAAAATTTCGTGGCCGGTCAGGTGGTTGAGCAATACCTTGCAGACCACATCCGGCGGAATGGAGACACTGCCGGAAAAGACAGCCAGAATGACAGCCAAAACGAGAAGCACGAACAGGCCGATGCAGAACAGCACAAAGGCCCCTCTCTTTCGAATTGGCAGGTGTAAACTGAGTTTCATAGATTCACCTCTTTTTCATCAAAAGAGAGACTTTCACTGAAAATTTCCGGTGAAAGTCTCTCCTGTTTTGATTTCAAACCCGCTTAGAATTTGTCTGGATAAAGCTGTTTAGCAATGCTCTTGACCAAATCAGCCGATCCTGCAGAGCCCTGCATGATGGCACAGTTGGCAGAGTAAATCTTGTTTTCTTTAACCGCGCGCAGGTTCTTGGTGTATTTGTTGGTCTTCAGGAATTTCTTCTTTTTGTTGACATCGTGGTTGTATTCGAGAATGATGATCGCATCAGGATCTCTTTCGGCCACTTGTTCCCAAGATGGGGTTGCCCAGCCTTTGTTGATGTCGTTGAAGATCGAGATCGCGCCAGCCTTTTTAAGGGTATCGCCTGGCATCCCTTGGCAGGCTGTGAACGGTGCGTCTTCACCGGAGTCGTAAACAAATACCTTGACCGGATTCTGGTAAGCTTCGTCACCTAAAGTCTTGTGGACTGAATCCAGCGTGCTCTTCATCTTGTCGATGCGCTTCTGCGCGGTGTCTTCCACCTGGAAGATCTTGCCGAGGGTTTCGTAATCCTTGTACAGATCTTCAAAGGTCGCGCTGTCTGAGCAGACGTACGGGAAGTACGGGGTGATGCCGTTCTTCTTGCAGAAGCTCAGACTGAAGTTTTTGTCTGAGAATAAGTCATCCCAGCCGACGAGGAAATCGCATCCCGTGGCCAAAACCTTTTCTTTGGAAACCGTACGCAGATTGACACCCGGTTTCGCCAGCTGTTTGACTTTCTTTTCGCCCGGATACTGTTTGACGGTATCGACACAGGCGCCCTTGGTGTAGCCGGCCATATCATCCGCTAATCCTAAATCAAAGAAAATATCCGCCATTTGGTCGCCGTCTGCCACAACTTTTGTTGGCTTTTTCTTGAAGGTGTGCTTGTAATTTGTCCCAAGACCGCTTCGTTCCAAATTCATTTCAATGGTGACCGGCTTGTAGTTTTTGCTCGATGCTTTTGAACTTGAACTCGAGCTCGAGGATGAACTCGAGCCGCATCCGGCCAATGTCGTCAGTGCCAATGCTGCCGCTAACCCTACACATGCTAACTGTTTTTTCATCAATTAACCCCCCTTAAAATTTTCTTAACTTAATTTAATCTTAGTATACGAGGGATTTTTGCTTAAAGATAGATAATATTGTGATATTAAAATGTATTATTTTGCTAAAAATTTTATTTGTATTTAATTTTACATATTATCGTGTAGATTTAAAATATATGCTAACTTTATCAGCATAAAACCTGCTAACAAAAGTCAAGCACAAAATAAAAATAATTAGATGCTGATTTCTTGCATCACAAAAAGACCGGACGTGAACCCGATCTAAGAAAGATATTTTGTTTAAGACGCGATTAGCTGCTGTAAACTGCCATCACACGTGCGTAATAGATTCTCAAAAACTTATTCAGTCCGGCTATTTTTGCGACTTTCTTCGCTTTGCCTTCGGCTTCCTTCTTGAGAATGAACTGATAAACCGCGTTATCTTTCGGTTCGGCGTGTGATTTGAGA
>Ga0256406_1003122_pt1 | contig 21365 bp, 16 predicted proteins | sample RumenRJG_03DNA_FD_185986 | JGI IMG/M metagenome (GOLD analysis project Ga0256406, IMG submission 185986) | Bovine rumen microbial communities from Lethbridge, Alberta, Canada - RJG_03 | ecosystem: Host-associated > Mammals > Digestive system > Stomach > Rumen | place: Canada: Alberta | collected... | reverse complement strand
AAAAGTTTTAGGAATAACTTACAACGTTCCTGAATAGTGAGGCTTTTGCTCGCTACTTCGCTTTATCTTTTTGAATAAAGATTTTAATATATTAAATATTTTATCAGGTTATTAATTTGAAAAATTACATAAAAACTATTTTTATGCATTTCTATTTTTACAGGGAATTTTATATATATAAAATATCTTTTGAATGCCTAAATGGGCTTTTTGAACATTTTTTGAACGGGGTTTGAAATAAAGTTGAGCGATTATATTTTTTATTTTTGATAATTATAACCTTTGAAATCCTCTTACCGCAATAATGAGCAGAGGTTGCTATCGCCTATTTAGGCTAGCTAGAAAATGCGACTTGTGCCTTATTCAAATCAAATTTATAATAAGAATAGTTTTTAAGATTTACACAACTAATAGCTTGAGGAGAAAAATATATGACAAATTTAAAAGAAAAAGTTTTACATGCATTGCAAAATAGCAATAAGGTTAACAATGTTTTAGAAAATATATCGCAGGCACAGGAAAATTTATTAAAAAATCATTCAAATCCTGTTTTTAATCAGGCTGATAAAAATAAAATTTTGAAGAAATATATTGATTTGCAAAATCTTGGTCAATCTTTATATCGTTTTGGCAAGTTGTCAGAAAGCAATTATTTAGCAGATGCAAGAGAAGAACAAGAAAATATTAAAAATACAGTTTTAGAAGGCGGGGTTTGCTATTACATTTGGCATTCGGAGGACGGCGAGCATACATGTGATGAATGTAAATCGCTTGACGGTCAAATATTTGATTGTATAGACGAAGTCCCTGAACGACCGCATCCTAATTGTAAATGTTGGGTTGAAACTGTAGAAAAAGAGGATACTAAACCGCAAGAAAACAGAATTCCTCCACAAATTCCGACACCTCAACCGACATCTGCTCCTACCCCACAACCTACACCAGCCCCCAAGCCTACTCCATCACCAAAGACACAAAAGTGGATTTTCCCTGTTGACAGGCGATATCCTATAACAAGTCCGTATGGGTGGCGAATACGACCAAAAACGAATACAATAAAATTTCATGATGGTATAGATATAGGAACCCCTATGAATACACCTGTATATGCTGTTGCAGATGGGACGGTCGTTCAGTCAGGGAAAAATGATGGCTATGGCGAATATGTTGAAATAGATCATGGGAATGGACTACATAGTTTTTATGGACATTTGATAGGAAGATATGTTGTATATGGTAAAAAAGTTAAACAAGGACAAATCATCGCAAAAAGTGGCAATACTGGATATAGTACCGGACCTCACTTGCATTTTGGGGCACATAAAAACAATAAAACAGCTAATCCGCTTAATTATTAGCCAAGATTTTAATAAGCTCAGAATATATATCTTTATTGATTCCGGTTGCAAATTCTTTTTCAAAAGACCGGATTTCTTTTATCGTTTTAGGTTTGCCGTTATGAATGGCTTTAATATCATAGCGGGCAGACATTGAGCCTTCATGATAATACGGAACAAGATTAGCTGCGACATAACTTTTACATTCAACCGTAAATTTTTTGTCATTGATTTTTGTATTGAAAATTAAATAAGACACATCACCATCATTGTATGGTGATTTATAAGTTTGATGCCTATCCCAGTGCATCAAATCTAAAATCATATCAATAGAATAAGTTTTACTTTGCCTGTCATATTTAAAACTGTCTAAATTGTAACATTCTGAGTGTAAACAGGTATATTTTGTATCAAAAATGTCGATATATGAAACATCATTATGTATCTGATTTTCTACAAATTCCTGAAAAGTTTTTACATTATTATTTGCTGAATTATCTTCAGAATAAACCAATCTGTATATTTCAGAATTTTCTTTTTCTATAATTTCTTGTTTAGCATTTGCGTAAAAATAGAGATTATCTATTTTATGTGGGTCAATGTTATTGTCATTAAAATATGGGATTAAATAGTTATACAATACTTCATCATAATCCGTTGCCAACTCTTCATTATTAATCTCAACATAATTCCCTGTAATAGAAATAAGGTCAGAAAGCAAATCAAAAATAGGAGTGTAAATATATGTATCATAATTAGATATAGCATAATCCATATACAAATTTTTATTTTTTAAAACTTTTTTATATTTTTCGTGTGCTGTTTTTGCAATAAGGGCTATCCCCTTTTTGGTTATAGGATATTCATTATTTATAGCAGTTATAACTTCTTTTTGATACTGCTTGCTCAAATTTTTGGGTATAGGTTTATACTCTGCAAGTGCAAGGTTACAGCTAAATATTAGAACGCAAAAAACTAAAAATAATTTCTTCATAATTTATCCTTTTAAAATTTATTATAATAATATTATAAATTAAAGATTCTGATAAATAACAATTTTAGGTGTATTTTTCACAAAAAATTATAAGAAAATTCCATTTGCAATATTTTTGCCAATTTTTTATACTTAAATATATAGTTCCCATTTATGGTTATATAAGTCAAGTTTTTTGCTTATATAATACTACGATACCAGGGCACTAAGGCACTAAGAACAGTTAAGTATATGTATTAATGAAGCCAATTCTTACTATATCTGAAACTTAGCAATAATTTTTGTGCTGCGTTTTGCATAATTGGGAGTATACGAAAGGAGTAAAATTTATGACAACAGTTGAACCAATACGAAACAAAAAGGATATTTTATTTTAGCGTTGTATAAATATTTAAAAAACTTAAAAAATAGAGGAAAATAAATTCCTCTATTTTATTTGCAGTATAAACCAATAACTTCTAACTATTAACTTAATCCGGATAATGACCTCATTACCAAATCAACATCTTGATTTTCAAGTTCTCTTATAATATGCAAGTATGTTTTTTGAGTCGTTGTCATACTTGAATGTCCCAATCTTCTTGCTACACTTGCAATTGATACTCCTGCAAAAAGCAATAATGATGCGTGTGTATGTCTGAGTCCGTGAACGGAAATTACAGGAAGATTTAATCTTTTACAATGCCGTTCTAAAATTCCGTTTACCGTAGAATTATATATTGATTTTCCCTCTTTTACAAATATTGGCATATCTTTATTTTTATCTTTCAACAATTCCGAGAATTGCACAACAGTTTGCCAATCAATCTGAATTTTTCTTACGGAAGATTTATTTTTAGTTGGTAAAAATCCTCCTGCTTCCTTGTAATTCCAAGTTTTACTTATTGAGAGAGATTGATGAGCAAAATCAAAATCATTGGGTGTTAGTGCCAAAGCCTCCGAAAACCTCATGCCTGTTTTTGCAACAAGTAAAATAAACCAATCCCAATTTATGCATTCTCCTAAATTCAAATTAGTCAAAAGCGTATGCAATTCAAATTGGTTAAGATATTTTATTTTCTTAATTTTTGGAGTTTTTCCTTTTATTATGGCTTTTCTTGTCGGATCTTTTTCTATAAAACCGTCATCAACGGCATCCAGTATTGCACCTTTTAGCTGATGATGGAAATCCATGGTTGTTTGCCGTTCGTGGTATTCGGCATAATCGTTTAATAATTTTTGATATGTAATTCTGTTCAAATCGCATATCATTAATGTAGGAATAAGTTTTTGCAGCCATTTGTAAGTCATCAAATACTTATCCATAGTAACTTTTCGGATTGCTCCTTCTTTGTAAATCCTAATCCATTTTGCGTAATAATCACAAAACAAATCAGTATTTTGCGTTGTGTTTAACATAAAATACTTCTCCTTTTTTAATTGAGGTTTATACTGACTAAAAATAAACTTACGCTGATGAAGAGTGATAAGGTTGTCTAACTTGCTAAAAAATGCTCCAAGCTTACATTGTTCTTCTTTATGCGGAATTAAAGCTGTGGTTGATTGCACAAGGTCGCTATTGAGGTTATTAACTACTCCACCAGAGGCTAACGACCTATATTGTGAATACATATAATTTGAAGATAGCAATTGTAGAAGATATTCTTGGTCGAATAAATTTTTATTATCCCTTATGAGCAACCAACCGTCGTGAATACACCCATCTACTGCCATTATATATGGTCTTCCAAAACTCATTGAATTAGATAGTATCAAATCGCCAATTTGCACTCTACGAGAGAATTTTTCACCTTCAGGAATGATTTTCTCTTTTGTGCTTGTAATATATCGTGAATCAGCAGATACATCGCCAATTTTAACCCAATTTATACCTTCTTCATCTTTTGTAATGTAGTTTTCAATAGGTCTTGGCGAACCACCTCTTTGAATTAATACGCAGTCACCAAACTTACGCTGTTCCCAAGCGGGGGCAAAATGGGGTATAAAAATTAAATATAATTGATTTATAAAATTTATTTAATCAATGTCAAAACCGCCATCAATAATAAATTTCTTTAATAATTCATCAACTTTGACGTTTACCATGAGCTTAGATAGTTCTTTGCCTTCTGTTTTCTTGAAAAATTCTTTGGCTTTATCAATATTTATTGTTTGTTTTAAATCTTTAAACTTACCGTATGAATTAATGTTGGAAGCGTTTAAACCTGCATCCATCATTCCTCTCAGTTTATTTTCATCAAGTCCAAAAGCGGTAGAGATTTTATGAATCCGGTCATTTTTAGCATTTGATATGTATTCATTTACATAATCTCTAAATGATTTTCCCTCTACAAGTTCAACCGTTCCGCTTTCAATATCAAGAAGGAATGACTTTGCATATTTCTGTTCTTCTTGCGATAGGGTTGCAAAAGATTTATGTAATTCTTGTTTTGTAGCTTCCAATTCTTCCGGAGTTATATTTTCTTGTTTAAGGTTACGCAAATATTTCTGAAATCTTGAATCCATATAATTTGCATCTATAAGTCCTGTATCTATTTCTGTTAAATAGCCATCAATTTCATAAGGAATATCGTCATCTCCGCCTCCGCCTTTTTTAGGCAATTCCTTGTATCTTTGGGCAAGTATCAAATAATCTTTTTCATTAAAGGTTAGTTCAACTTTTTCTGTTTTTCCGTCATCTTTTTTATTTGTATAGATTTTTTGTTTCCATATAAAGCCTTGTATTCTTGCCGCTTCCAAATGTTCGGATAATTTTTTAAATAAAGATGCGAATTTTCCTCTGACCGATTTATCATCAGGCAATTTATCATAATCGGGAATACCTGCATTTTTAAATAATTCAGTTATTTCATTGTAATATTCATTCATTTTTGTAACATTAAAGACAATTTTATCTACGAATAATCCAATCGGTTTGTCGCCTGAATATAACTTTACAGCACGTTGTATATTTCGATACATTGTATGCGGTTTGCGATAATAACGTATATTCCCAAAACGTTTATCAGGTCCGAATAATCTGTTTGTACGTGAAAATGCTTGAATAATATCCGCATATTCCATCAATTTATCCATATATAAAGTATTAACCCATTTTGAATCAAAACCTGTTAGCATTTGGTTTACAACAATCAACATATTTAATTGTTTTTTAGGGTCTTTATCTATTCCTAAATAAGGCTTTTTATGTGCCAATCTTGCAGAAACATCTTTTTTAAATAAGTCATAAGATGGAATTGTAAAATGTTGGTCAAACATTCTGTTATAATCATCAAGAATTTCAATTATTCCGTCTTGCTTTTCAAAAGTAGCCGTCATATCTTGATTTTCATCACCTTTGTTATCTATTGTCGGGTCAAATAATACCGTTATTTTTAGTTCAGGCTTTACTTCTTTAAATTTTTTGTAATATTTTACTGCATCAGGAATGCTGCTTGTTGCAAAAATCGCATGGAATTTTCCGTTGTTACTCAGTCTTGTCCAATTATCTAAAATATCTTCTATTACTTTGTCAGGATGAGGGGTATCAAAACTATATTGATTTTTGGGAAGATAATCTTCTATTCCTTTTTGATATTTACCTGACTCATCTTCATCTCCTGCCATTTGGATTTCATTCATAAATTTATAATACACTGCACTTTTTTTAGGGTCGGAGATTGCTTCCTCTTCAGTTTGAGCATCAGCATAATCTAAAGCTACAACTTTTCTAAGTTCTCTGTCTTTATATGTCATTACTATTACAGGGTCAAAGCCAAGAACATTTTTATCTCTTATTCCGTCAGCAATACTGTATCTGTGAAGTTCATTTCCGAAAACATCGGCATTTGTACTTCCTTTTTTGCAATTTTCTTCCATAATCGGGGTTCCGGTAAATCCGAAAAATATAGCTTTTGGAAATGTTTCTTTTATTGTATTGAGCATTTCCCCGAAAGTATCACGATGGCATTCATCTATTATAAAGACGATTCTTTTTGATTGCATAGTTTCTAAATCTTTTGCTTTTAAATCTTGCATATCAGTAGTAATATTACTCATTTTTTGAATTGATGTAACAATTAGTGTATCTTTCGGATCAGAGCTTTTTAATTTTGAGATTAGTTCAACAGTATTATCTGTTTCCTGAACTTCATCACATTCTTCTGCAAATGCACGGTATTCTTTTATTGATTGAACACATAATTCAATTCTATCCATAAGAAAAACTACTTTATCCGCATCTTTTGAATTTGCTATAAGCTGAGCAGATTTAAAAGATGTCATCGTTTTTCCTGAACCGGTTGTATGCCAAATATATCCGCCACGCTGATTACCTGACTCCCATTTTGTATTCATTACGACATTAGAAATTTGATTAGCCGCATAAAATTGATAACTCCTCATAACTTTCAATACACCGTCAGAATCATCTGCGACCGTGTAATATCCGATTAATTCGTGTGCCATTGGGATAGATAACAAAGAAGATGCAATTTTCGCCCAGTCATTAATCGGTTCATTATCAAAATCTGCCCAATGAAAGAAATAATCTTTATTAAATTTATCATACCTGCCGGGATTAGCAAAATATACCGTTTCTTCCGGATTCATAGCAACAAAAATTTGTACCAATGAAAACAACCCTGTAAAAACACCTTCTTTTGAATATTTTTGTATCTGATTGCACGCTTGGCTTATATGAACACCGCTGCGTTTTAATTCAATATGTATTACAGGCATACCGTTTATTAATAGCATCAGGTCGCCTCTGCGTTCAGGCAACATATTTTCTAATGCTTTGAATTTCGGCTGTTCTACAATTTGATACCTGCTTTGTCCTGCAGCTATTTCACGTCTATCATATATTTTTAAGCTGATTTCTTTTCCAAAATGCAGTTTGTCATCAGGATTATCTCTGGTAATTGAAACGGTTTTACCGTTTATAAAACCGCTTAATTTTAAAGGTGTTTTTAATGTCCTTATTTGCTCAAGTATTTGTTGCATTTCACTATCAGTTAATGGATAATTACCGAGCCTATCAATAGTTTTGTTATTTTCATAAAGGATATTTGCCCAATTCTTTAATAAATCAGCCTCAGTCGGGTATTTTATAATATCCGATTCCCAACCATGTTTCGTAAGTACACTAATTAATTTATTTTCAAATTCAGCTTCGTTTTTAAAAGTCATTTTTATATCCTTTTTATTATACAAACATCTTTTCCAAGCATGATTTCTTAATATTTTGGAGCATTTTCATACTTACGCTGATGAAGAGTGATAAGGTTGTCTAACTTGCTAAAAAATGCTCCGATTTTGGTTTGTTCTTCATTATGCGGAATTAGTAATTCGGCGTTTTGTATATTATCAGAATTTAATGATTCAAAAGTTGACCCACAAGATAATCTTTTCCAATAACCAATTTCATCCATTTTTACTAAACTTTGATAAATAAATTCATTACCTTTAATCGAAGCAACACCACGACCAATAACCACATCATATTTGGTTTTTCCCATAGTCCCAGCAGGAGCTCTGACACTCATGATTAAATCTCCTGCTTCAGCCTTTTTAGTAATTTGTGTAGTCCAAATACGAGGAACAACATATCCGTTTTGTAAATCTGCATTACCTTGAACAAGTATATAATCACTTGGAGTATCAGAATATGTACTCCCATCAGGAGACTGTCCCATAGTAATTTTTACAGTTTCACCTAACTTACGCTGTTCCCAAGAGTCAGTAAATCCTTTGAATCGCAAAACAGGTATCATCTTGACCTTTTTATCCGATAAATGGTTGGTCATTTTATTATTACTAATCCTCCATATCCCCGTTTTATTCAGTATATTACAATAGTTAATAAACGGGCAACAATATTAAATATGTGATATATTTGTAAAAATATCAGTTATAGAGGGGATTAGTTTTGAATAAACAAGAGTTGGCAGCGAAGATTTGGGAATCCGCTAATAAAATGCGTTCCAAAATTGAAGCAAATGAGTATAAAGATTATATTTTAGGTTTTATTTTTTATAAATATTTGTCAGATAAAGAGGTTGAAACCCTTAAAAATAACGGAGCGACTGAAGATGAAATAAAAAATCTGTCTGAAAACAGTCCGTATAAGGAATTTATAAGAGAAAATATAGGATATTTTATAGCTTATAAAGATTTATTTTCGACATGGCTTGAAATGAAAAAAGATTTTGATGTTTCAAATGTAAGAGATGCTCTATCAGCTTTCAGCCGTTTGATAAATGAAAATCATAAAAAGGTTTTTGACGGTATTTTCAATACTCTTGAAACAGGATTAAGCAAATTGGGCGACAGTTCCGCATCTCAGACAAAAGCCATCAGCGATTTACTATACCTTATTAAAGATATACCGACCAGCGGAAAACAAAGTTATGATGTGCTAGGATTTATTTATGAGTATTTGATAAGTAATTTTGCGGCGAATGCAGGGAAGAAGGCGGGAGAATTTTATACTCCTCATGAAGTTTCATTGCTGATGAGTGAAATAATTGCACATCATCTTAAAAATAAAGAAGAAATTCAAATATATGACCCGACAAGCGGTTCAGGTTCGTTACTAATCAATATAGGTCACTCTATTGCAAAATATAACAACAATAAAGATGCGATAAAATACTATGCTCAGGAACTTAAACAAAATACTTATAACCTGACTCGTATGAATTTAGTAATGAGAAATATTGCACCTGATAATATTGTTACAAGAAACGGTGATACTTTGGAGGATGACTGGCCCTATTTTGATGATAATGACCCATCAGGAACTTATGAGCCTTTATATGTCAATGCAGTTGTGTCCAATCCTCCATATTCTCAGAATTGGGATCCATCAGGAAAAGAAAATGACCCGAGATATTCAGGATATGGATTAGCACCTAAAACGAAAGCTGATTATGCGTTTTTACTGCATGATTTATATCATTTAAAACCAGACGGTATAATGACAATTGTACTTCCGCATGGAGTGTTATTCCGTGGTGGAGATGAACAAACAATTAGAACCAATTTAATAGAACATGATAATATTGTCGCAATAATCGGATTGCCGCCTAATATTTTCTTCGGTACAGGTATTCCGACAATAATTATGGTTTTGCAACAGAAACGTAATGATAGTGATGTTCTAATTGTTGATGCCTCAAAAGGCTTTATTAAAGAGGGTAAAAACAATAAATTAAGAGCCTCAGATATAAAAAGAATTGTTGATGCTGTTATTCATAAATCTACAATTCCAAAATTCTCAAGACTTGTTACAAAGCAAGAAATTCAGAAAAAGGATTATAACTTAAATATTCCAAGATATGTTGATTCCTCCGAAAAGGCTGAAAGTTGGGATATTTATGCCTCAATGTTTGGCGGAATTCCAAAATCCGAGATTATGGATTTGCAAAAATATTGGGAAGTATTCCCTTCTTTAAAAAGTGCATTATTTAAAAATATAAATGACGAGTATTTTGAAGTCGTTTCCGAAAATTTAAAAGAAACGATTAAGAATAATACCGACGTTATCAATTTCAAAAATGAGTATTCTTCATCATTTGCAGGGTTTGATAAATATTTGGAAAATGAACTTATTTCAAATATGTCAAATATAAATACCTCAATGGAAGAAGATACAATAAATAATGAAATACAACGCAGACTGAAATTCCCTGAATTGATTGACAAATACGAGGCTTATCAAATACTTGATGATACTTGGACAAGTAATATTGCAGTTGATTTAGAAATTATAAATACAGAGGGATTTGAAGTTACAAAACAAGTTGACCCTTTATATGAAATCAAAAAGAAAAATAATAAAGAAACTGAGGTTCAGGTAGGTTGGAAAGGTCATGTAATTCCTTTTGAACTTGTACAATCAACTTTGCTTAAAGAAGATAAAGACAGGCTCAATGATAAAGAAAATCAACTTTCTGAAATAGTCGGACAATATTCGGAAATACTTGATTCTGTTTCGGAAGATGACAAAGGTTCTGATGCAATAAATGAAGATGGCACGGCTTTTGTAAACGCAGAAGTTAAGAAATTAGCAAAAACTATAGATAAAAATGATGCTTCTGAATTTGAACTGATAATTTTAAAAGTTAATAATTTGATATCTCAAGAAAAAACCTTGAAAGCTGAAATCAAAAGAGATACTGATTTATTAGAGGCTAAAACCAAGACAACGATTGAAAATTTAACTGATACGCAAGTCAAAGATTTACTTAAATTAAAATGGATTAAACCGATAACAGACGGCATAGAAACATTACCTAAAAATGTCCTTTCGGAATTATCCGACAAAGTTCAAAAATTATCCGAAAAATATTCTACGACATTGAAGGACTTGGATTCTGAAATTGATGAAACGGAAAAAGAACTTGCAGGATTTATTGATGAATTAACCGGAAACGAATATGACATGAAGGGTTTGGCAGAGTGGAAACTTCTTTTAGGAGGACAGAAATAATGTCTGACTCTGAAAATAAAATTGTAATCTATAAAAACAATGACGGGAATATAGAATGTCAGGTAAATTTGCACGAGAATACCCTGTGGCTTACGCAAAAAGACATGGCTAAATTATTTGGAGTTAAAACTCCTGCCATAAGTAAACACTTAAAAAATATTTTTAATGAAGGCGAATTAAAAGAAGACATGGTTATTTCCATTTTGGAAACAACCGCAAAACACGGAGCTATAAAGGGAAAGACTCAAAAATCCGCTACCAAATTCTATAATTTAGATGCCATAATTTCTGTCGGTTATCGGATAAATTCTGCAAGAGCAACACAATTTCGTATTTGGGCGACAAATGTTTTAAAAAAATACTTAATAAACGGATATGCAATTAATGAAAAATTATTAACGGATAAACAGGAAAAAATCAAAACTTTACAAACAACCGTAAATTTGTTGGCAAGAAGTTTAACAAATCAGGTTGAGACATTAGACGAAGCACAACAGGTTGCAAAAATCTTAGACAAATTCGCAAAAGGTCTTGATTTGCTTGATGATTTTGATCATAAAACATTAGATATTAAAGGAAAAACAGCCCAAAAAGCAGTCAGAATTTCTGTTAAAGAATTTTTGACGGTAATAAATGGGATGAAATCCGAATTCGCATCGGATGTTTTTGCCAATCCGAAAGATGACAGTTTTGAAAGTTCTGTTAATCAAATTTATCAAACATTTGGAGGAAATGATTGTTATCCGACATTAGAAGAAAAAGCCGCAATGTTGTTATATTTGATTACCAAAAATCATTCGTTCTCTGATGGGAATAAACGTATTGCAGCAAGCTGCTTTCTATACTTTTTAGAGAAAAATAATATTTTATATAATGGCAATTTTCCTATAATAGATAACGGAACACTCTTTGCACTAACCGTTTTAATAGCAGAAAGCAATCCAAAAGAAATGGAAACAATGAAACAAATTGTTGTAAGCGTTTTAAATTCAGGAGGAATAGACGGCTAAAATGGAAGAAAAAACTATAAAAAATTCAAAAATTCCTGAAATTAGATTTAAAGGATTTACTGATGCTTGGGAACAGCGTAAGTTTGAAGATATCTTTCAATATGAAAGACCTGATAAATATATAGTTGAGGATGATGAATATACAGATACGGCTCAAACTCCTGTCTTAACAGCAAACAAAGCATTTATTCTTGGCTATACAAACGAAAATAATACATATAATAATCCAAGTATAATTTTTGATGATTTTACTTTAGATTGTAAATATGTCGATTTCCCTTATATGGTCAAATCTTCGGCTATTAAAATTCTAACAGTAAAAGATAAAAATAAAGACAATTTACAATTTGCTTATGAACTATTAAATGCTGCACAAATTGAAATATTAGGGCACGCAAGACACTATATATCTGTTGTTCAGCCAACTTTAACTTTAACACCATCAAAAACGGAACAGGATAAAATTAGTTCATTTTTTAGCAAGTTAGACAACCTTATCACTCTTCATCAGCGTAAGCTTATTTTATAATATTTTTGATTAAACAAACAAAAAATATAAAATTTAAAACATATATTAAATTAAATTGAATTGAATTGAATTAAATTGTGAAGTTCTAATTTATAGTAATTATATATATTTTGTTTGTTTTTGGACATGTTAATTTAATATTTTATTCCTACATCTTGACACCATTGCGTAATGATGTTATAATTTAAGAGAATGAGGTTTTACTATGGAATATAAAATATCAGAATTGGCTCAAAAAGCAGGGGTTACAAAAAGAACAATACATTATTATATCGCCAAAGGTCTATTGATGCCGCCTAACGGAAGCGGAGTAAACAGTTCTTATGATGACTCGCACCTTGAAAGAATTTTACTAATAAAAAAATTGCAGGCTCAATATCTACCTTTAAGCAAAATTCGTGAATATATTTTTGAAGGCAAAAATGCGGATAAATTTGAAAATAAATTACCTCAAAATACAAATAACTTATATTCTGTTTCGGAATCAAATATATATATCAGAGAAAATATAGCTAATGTTTTTGAAATTCATTGTTCTCAGGAAAATGCTCAAAAATATCAATATATTATTGAAAACGTAAAAAAATATGTAGAAAAAATGTTGGAGGATTAATCTTAATGAAATTAACAGATTGTAAGCAGCTATCTCTTAAAAAAGTATGTATTACAGGGAGTGTAATCGGCAAATTTGGGACTTTTGAAATTGAACAAACTTTTGTAAATAATGCAAACAAAGTATTAGAAGTCGGATATACATTCCCCATGACTGAAACCGCAACAATTGCAGGCTTTGAAGTTCATATCGATAATAAAATATTAAAAGGGCAATGTAAAGAGACTTCGGAAGCTAAAAATGAATACACCCGAAATATTGTCGAGGGAAATAGTGCATATCTTATGGAACAAAAGTCGGATAATATTTTTAGTATAAGTATTGGGAAATTGGCTGTAGGGGAAGAAGTTTCTGTAAAAATAAAATATATTGATGAATTCTGGATTACTGATAACCAAATTCAAATATTTATTCCAACTCTTGTCCCGCCGAAATATAACTGCGAAATTACAAATAAGCTTAAATATGGCAAAGTCGGATATTCTGTCGATTTTAATATAAATATAGCAAATAATATTCCATTTTCTTCTATCCAGAGTCCAACTCATAAACTTAGCATTGGAAAAGGCAATATGGGAACGGATGTTAAAGTATTGGATTATGATATGTCCAAAGACTTTAAATTATATATTAATATGGCAAATGAATTAATTTCAAATGCTTTGACTGTAAAAGCAAAAGACGGAAAAGATATTTTATTTTTATCATTTATGCCCGAGATTACGGATTCTTATGAAGATAGTGAAAAGGATTATATTTTTATTATTGATATTTCTGGTTCAATGTACGGCGAAAAACTGGAAGAAACAAAACTTGCTGTTATAGAATGCCTTAAACAGCTTGATACAGGCGATAAGTTTAATATTATACCCTTTGCAGATAATTTTTATACAATGTCAGATAAACCGCTTGAATTTAATGAGAATAATTTGCAACAAGGTATTGAATATGTAAAATCGCTTGAAGCCGACGGCGGAACGGAGATATTAGCACCGATACAATTCGCATTGAAAAATGAGAAATCCGATAAGATAATTTTATTATTTACTGATGGCGAAGTTGGCAATGAAGAAGAAATTATAACTTATGTCCAAAATCATATCGGGAAAAGCAAATTGTTTCCCTTCGGGATAGATTACAACGTAAATACATATTTTTTGAGAGATTTAGCAAAAACTGCTCACGGCAAAGCTGAATTTATTGTCCCAAGAGAAAAAATCAGCGACAAAATTATTCGAACTTTTGCGAGAATACAAACTCCGTTGCTTGAAAATTTAAATATAAATTACGGTAAAAATAAGGTTATTGATGAAATTAGGGAAGATAACACTTTATTTAATTATGAATTCTTTAATCTTTTTGCAAAGGTTAATTCAATCAAAGATAATATTACTTTAGAAGGCAAGATTCTTGATAAAATTTATTCTTGGACAATCAAGAAAGATGAAATTATGCAGACGGATATAGATTTAGAATTGATTTTTGTAAAAAAACAAATAGATATCCTAACTTTTGTTCAATTGCATCATTAAATACTTTCTCATTATTATCAAAAAATATTGGTAAATATTGCTTTTTAAGTTCATAAAATTTTGTTTTATTATTTTCATAATCAGAAGCGATGTTTGATATAATATCTTGTTTATCTTTCTCATACTTATCCAAAAGTTCATTTTTAGCAGTATCGAAATCAATACCGTATTCAGATAATTTTTCTAATTCCATATCACAATCATAATCGTTATTATTTAATAAATATTCATAAGCATTATTTTTTATAGTTGTAATAACTTCTTGTCTTTGATTATTACTATGTATTAACAATCCTAAATCTAATATTTGAATCCTTATTTTTGTCGCTACTAAATCTCTTATTATTATTGTTTTTTCATTCTCGTATAAACCCAGTTCAATCAATTTATTGAAATCATCTTGAAATGCACTCAAACAACTTTTTAATGATGATTTTTCATTTGTATCAAAACCCCCATCTTCAGAAATATTCATTGAATCCATGATATCAATATTCTTTTGTATATCGGAATAAATATTTTCGACTACATTTATATTATAAATATCATTACTCAACTTAAATTTTTCAATAAACATTGATAAAATTTGATTATTTTCATATTTTTGAGAGATATCAGAAAATAAGATTGATAATTCCTCAATTATTTTTTCTTCTATACTATCAAATATATTTTCATTGATACCTAATTCATCATCAAGTAAAAATATTTTTTTATAATCAGATTTATACTTTTTACTATTTAAAATAGAAAACCATAAATCAATACACATTTTTGATATTACAATTATATTATCTTCCGAGCCTTTAATAAGCAACAAAGATAGTAATATCGCAGTATTTCTATCGACTATTAAATTATTAGAATTAATTGAGTCATAAATGTTTTTTATTTGTGCATAGGTAAAATTATTTTCTATTTGATTTAAAATATCAAATTGTTGTCCATCATTTGCATATATTCTGAAGAAATGATGAATTATTTGAGTATTAACATTTGAGATGTTGAAAAATGCATCATGTACGTCTTGCAATGTTCTTCGAATATTATATAATCCAAAGTCATAATTAAATTTAGGAGTTTCACCAATTTGGATATATTTTTCAATTTCTTTAACTCGCCGAGCTAACTCCTTTTGAGAGGCATTAGGGAGTAATCCTAATATTCCGTACGCATTGTTATAAATTATATTATTATTCATATTTAATGAGTAATCCCTGCAATTTTTGATTGTAATTCTTCCTGTTCATTATCTGGAAGAAATGACCATAGTGTTCTAACACATTCTTTTACTTTGCTCATATTTCCGGCTTTGAATGCGGACATTCCTTCATTTATAATTTTTTGAGATTCTTGATGCTGTAATACCTCATTGTTTTTCGCTAAATTGTTCAACCAGTAAAGCCAAGTATAATCATCAGAAATAATGATGGCTTTTACAATACTGTCGAGTTGTTCATTAATTTTATTCAAAAGTAACATATTGTTATTTTCAATAGCTTTTTCTCCATCGGTTTTTACAGCTTCATATCTCTTTTGAAATTCCGCTTTTCTGTCATCCTCTCTTATACTTTCAATTGCATCTTCAACTGATTTTAATAAGTTATAAAAATCCTCTTTTAGACCGTCATCATTTTTAACTTCTTCCAGTTTATCAACTTCTGCCTGTAATTTTTTAATTTTAATGTTTGTTTTACGCTTTTCATCCTCATCACTTTTTGCATTATTTAGTGAAGTTTTTATATCTTGAATTTCACTATATATCTTTTCTTTTTCTTCATATGAACAATACGACTCTATCTTTTTTATTTTGTCAATCTCTTTACTTACATTTTCTTGCAATTTATCAACAGTAATTTCTTCATCATAAATTGTTGCTCGTGCATTAATAGCTTTATCTAATATTGGTATATAGGCTTCCAAACTTACGGTTCTTGACTCATCAACTTTAATAGTTACATCTATTTGACTGCCTTCATATAAATCCATATCTATATCTTTGCCTGTTAATGATATTTCACATATAAATATATTATGTTCAGGATTTTTATTTTCTCCCTCATAGACTGTAATTGGTAAACAATTTGATTCTTCTCCTGCTCTTATAGTTTGGGCAGTTTTAAAGGATATAGTTTTTTCTAAAGGCAAGATCGAATTTTTAGGAAAAAATATTTCATAACTTTGTTTAAAATTATAAGAACTCCAATCTTTTTCAGAAATTCCAACACCGATAGAATGGGGTATGGGTGCACCTGATACTGTTAGCCCATGTGTGATACTAAATTCATCTGTGGATATATTCAATGTATTCCCATTTTTATCAAACAAATAGACCCAATACGAATTTAAACAATTTGGCTTTACAACAACATTTGTTACAAATTTTCCGTCTTTTAATTTTATTTTACCTGTATTAAAAGTATTATCTTGACTCTGAATCTGAATATAATAATCTTCAGCAGCTTCTTTTAGTTTTGGTACTATTCCGGTTATTAGCTCATCTTCATCAGATGTTAGAGAATCATAATTTAATTTGAGTTCATAAGTAGAATCCTCTAAGTGTATGTCTTCACTTATTCCTTGTGGTATTACCTGACTTGTCGCATAAATACATGCTCCACGAGCAACTGCCGTTAAAGGATCACTTGATGTGTCTACAGGGATTTTTAATACCGTTTCTAAATCACTCTTGATAAATGGTAATTGAGTAGGACCGCCAACTAATATTATTTTATTTACAGCCTCAGGTTTTATTCCTGCATCTGTAATTGTTTGTTGGCATAGAGAAATTGTTTGATTTATTAAGCCCGAGAGCACATCATGGAGCTGTTCTCGTGATATTTGTATGTTTTCATAAATTTCATTCTCTCCAATAGAAATATCAATTTCTATATTAGCTTCAGATAGACTCGATAATTGAATTTTTGCTTGTTCTGCCGCATATTTAAGTTCTGAAAATTCTACTGAATATTTGGCATTTGCTCTATTAAAATCCTCAATATCATATTTATCTGCAAGTATTGGAATAATAATTTTATCTACGATTAAGGCGTCTATATCCTTTCCGCCTAAGAAATTATCGCCATTATGGCTTAGGACTTTTAAATTACCATCTTTAGAAGATATAAGTGCAGAATCAAATGTGCCTCCGCCTAAATCGTAGACCAACCAATTCTCATTAATATTTTTACCAAATCCATAGGATATAGCCGCAGCAATCGGTTCTTGTAATAATACTACATATTTAAACCCCGCAAGGAGTCCGGCTCTTTTTGTAGCTTCCGCCTGTATTGTAGAAAAATGTGCAGGTATTGTAATTACTGCCGCAGAAGTATTTAATTTATCATTTTTTCTTAAAGCATCTTGTTTCAAAGAATTTAAAATTTTAGCAGAAATTTCTTCCGCATTATAGCTTTTCTCTATTCTGGGGAAATAAACAGAATCCCGAGTCCCCATTAACCTCTTAATTTCTGGTTTATTATTTTTAATTTCTTCAGTAGTCGCATCTTTAAAATAGCGTTGGTATGGTTTCTTCCCTACTTCTTCATTTTTCCCTTTATTTATTCCAAAAACAGATGGAGTGAATTCATCGCCATAAGTATTTTTAACAATCTCAATTTTACCGTTATTTAATATTGCAATTTCCGAGTTGGTCGTACCTAAATCTATACCTATTTCTATATTACTCATTCTTACTCCTGCTTATCTCTTTTATTACACTTGCCTTTTTGACTAACTCCCCGTTAATAATAACTGAGGGTTCAAGGGTTTCACTAATCATATCCGTTTGCACATCAGTTCTTTTAGCATCTATTATATTTACATTCATACCTTCATTATATTTTTGATTAGTATAATCTATAATTTCAATATTTAAAGATTTAAGAATATTCTCAAATTTGGTAATATTACTAATTAAAGGTCTGCTTTTATCTCCCAATTTATTTTCAGTAACCAATTTATTTGCATATTTTTTTATTGACCAAAAAGTGACAGCTAAATCTGTAATTATTTGCCTATTTTGCAGAAAATATTCTTTGTCCATATACAACTTCAACCTATATTTACTTTTACCCATATGTATCCTACTACAAAAATACCAATTTAACTAATACTTTACAAATAAACTCTTTTATTATATTAATCGCATTTGAAGAGTTTTGCGGTGCAGTCATATCGCTTTTAATGCCGGAATGTCAGGAGTACTGCCGGCAACTCTATCAAATGTATTAGTTATAAAAAATCATTAATTACTTTATTTTGCATATTTAATTTATTTGATGATAATCATTAAATAAAAATTCTTTATATTACCCTTACAAATTATGACAAATATGGAAATCGGACAGGCTCATATAAAACAAATTCAAACGGTGTAACCACAAGCTACGATAAATACGGTAACCGCACAGGGAGTTTCAAAACAGATGCAAACGGCATAACTGTTCAATATGATAAATACGGAAACAAAGTAAGGAGTTTCAAATAGCAGATAGATTGAAAGTTTTGTCAACATAATGTATAATAAATTGCGATAACTCCGTTCCGACCCCACTCGGTCGTGTTTTGGAGTTATTTTTTTTGTTTTTTGGAATTTTAAACTATTCAAAATTCCCGAACAGTTGCCTTAATGCTTTAAAATTCATAGCGTGTTTTAATCTTATTCAAATGCTCTTCAAACCTTGTTCAAAAACTGTTTTAAGTATATTAGCCACTGAAAACGAGCAAGATGATTTATAAATTTTATGATTTTGACATCAATTTCTCTATCATCATTTTTGATCTGTGATTTATTAATTTTGTAGCTTCATCAATATATTTATTTGCAAAATCAATATATTGTTCGGAGTAATCTTTTGATTTGTCGCCAAATTTCCAATGATAATAATGTGGAGAATATAATAATTCATCTGTATCATATTCTTTTAAAAAATTTATTTTTATAAATTCTACATAATTGATTTTAGAAAAATATTCATTGTTTTGAAGAATTAAATTTGAAAGAAAATCATCTTTTCCATCATCTTTCAAAAGACACTTTTTTAATTCAATCAAGAATAAATCAAAAAAATCATGCCAAGAGTTAGTTCCTCGATATTGATTAATTGTTTTATTGCAGTATTTATTATTTGGCAATAGTAAAAAATTACCTAAAGTATGGTATAAATGATAAAAATTCTCAATTTTTTGTAAAAACTCTTTATCACTAGAAAACTTATCTATTCCTGCAAAATGGCATTTTGACAAACGCTTGCCAAATACTGTATTAAAAGTATTTATAGTATCTCCGCGATATATTTTATCTGAGCCGATTGTGTCAAATGACAAATTGGGTATTATTTTTGAGTACAGCACAACAAAAATATATTTAATCAAATTTGAATCATCGCAATCGAAAGTTCTGTTAGAACAGCCATAAATATCATCATTCTTTAATTGCATAAAATCAAATGCGGCGAACTGTTCATAGTTATTATTACAATATGTTTTTAGAAATCCCGCTATTTTATTTTTACAAATATCAATATCCATAGATTCTATTATATTATACATCCTAAATTTATACTTTCGCCATCTGTTAAATAGCGGACTTCTTCAGCCGATAAACATACTTTTTCAGCCATATTACTCCTAAACTAAGATTTTTCGCATTAAGAAATTAATGGGGTTAATTCTTTTTATACAGCTATTTTAACAAAAAGACAAAAAACAACACAAATCTTTAAGAAAAATTATCTCTCACTTTGAGAATGAATTGTCTGAGAGTTTTAGAATTTGTATCACTAGCTTTTAAACTTCTTCCGACTTAAAATTTCGCAAATTGAGGAAATTCTCATTTCGTGTCGGAAAATTATCAAACCATTTGTCCATGTACATTTTGTCTGTATATTAATTGAGATATAAAAGTTATTGTTTTCAAGGCATCCTTGAGATTATACTTACGAATTGATTCATAAAAGATATTCATAGGCAATGAATTTGCACCATTATAATCATTAAAAAGTGTTCGTAATTTACTATCACTTTGCCCTATGCAATATCTTAAAACACTCATAATTTAATAATAGCATATGAAAATCTTTATAGGATTTAATAACAAAAACAAAATAATCTTTTAAATATAATTTACTTTTAAATAATTTAAATGAAAAATTCTCAATCTATTTGTTACAAATTCTCAAACTAAGTGTTAATTTACAATAATCTTTCTTCATCTTGCTTGTTCCTCCGTCTGATTTTTGCTTTAAGGTTCTTCTCGGCGGTATAGAAGTTTTTTAGGCTTGTTGCGTAATTGCCTTTGCTATCGAAAACGATTAATAAGTTATTAGTTCCGCCTTTGTAATTTTCATGTGTATAAAACATCTGTTTACCTCTTATATAGCGTGTTTTCGCCTTTTGTATATTATGACTGATAAGCAGGCAGAGATAAACCGTTTGCATAGTTTTGCTACGAAAATTAGCAATTCTTAGCAAAAAAAATCCGCTTTAAAATTTTTCAAGCGGGAATTTTCTTATTAAAATTTTTCATTTTCCATGACTATAGTTTTTCGGACACTTTTGAAATCGGTTTTTGCTTTTCTTAATCGCTATGATTGGCTTGGTGTTTGAGTTTTACCCGCTTCCCCAAGTTTGAGAGTCGGGGTTTTGAAAAGTCCAGAATGTCCGGTTATTAGGACTAAAATGTCCGGTATTATAAAGAGACAGTTATAATTAGACAACTTTGACATAAAATGAGACATGTATAAATAGATGTGCGCTCCCCTAAAAATAAAGCAAAGCACCATTGACCGTTTCGGTTATTTGTGCTATACTGTTCAATGATAACCGAAACGGTTATTCAGAGAGGGGTAATACGATGGAAAAATTTCTTGCTCTA
>Ga0256406_1003120_pt1 | contig 21377 bp, 13 predicted proteins | sample RumenRJG_03DNA_FD_185986 | JGI IMG/M metagenome (GOLD analysis project Ga0256406, IMG submission 185986) | Bovine rumen microbial communities from Lethbridge, Alberta, Canada - RJG_03 | ecosystem: Host-associated > Mammals > Digestive system > Stomach > Rumen | place: Canada: Alberta | collected... | reverse complement strand
CTGGTGTGCATATCAATAAGGAAGCCAAGGGTTCCGACGCTGTCTACAATCTGAATGGTCAGCGCGTGAACAAAGATAATCTGCAGCGTGGCATCTATATCATCAACGGCAAGAAGGTGCTGGTGAAGTAGGGCTGGAGACCATCTTTTTTACGGCTGGCGGCAGGTGCGCTAATCCTCCGCTGGTTGACAATGTCCCCGGACGGAGTTGCTCCTTCCGGGGATACTTGTCTTTAGCTGGCAGCTTATAGGCGCTATTTGTAATGCAGGTTCGCGAATTCTATTTTGACCAAAACCTGTAAAACCTCCCCGCATCACAGCAAGGGTTTTACTTGTTTTTTTCTAATTAAGTAGCAGGTTTATGCGCACTTCGTGCTCGTGTGACCCCTCGGCGCATGACTTATCACTTGATTTTGCAGCCTGGCAAACGATTGTTCACTGCGTAGCTTTTTATCATTCGCTGCGCAGTGAACGATCTTTTTCTATAAGATTACCATATGGTCACCCCAACCCTTACCCCTCAAGGACGCCACTTTCACCCCACATGAAGCATAGGGTTGACCCCTCAACACCGTCCCTACATTGGACCATTCGTCATCCTCCGAAGATAAACCGTCCGCCACCAGCTCATCAGCAGAGTCAGTGGCCCTAAGCAAATGAACCTCATGTCAGGCTTGACAGCAATAATCGTTCGTGCTTCATGTTCCGCGGGTGCACTGTGCTTGGATAGCGATTAACTAACCCGCAAGGAATATCCTGTGCCCCATAATATATCTGATTTGGGTGTCCCAATAACGAAGACAGGGGCAATCGACCCTCATTACAGCGTCTTTTTGATTCATTTCTTTTGATTTTGAAATTATTATAATTAACTTTGGGACTGTTTTCGCAACATCATCTAAAATCGTTATGAGTAAGAATTACCTTCCGCCCTGTATGCAGGCCAATCTTTTCTGCCTTGATGACCGTATGGCTCAAGGCAATGGGCAGCGTCCTCCAAGCGTCGGCAATGCCAAGGAGGAAGTTTGTTGGACTTGGCTGACCAGGATGATGCTTTGCGATGAACTACTAACTTATAATAAGCATATGAGAAAGATTTTTGTGCTACTCTCACTGTTTGTGGCCATTCTTGCCACTGCGGCCCCCGTTAGCCGTTCGGCAGCCTTGAAGCAAGCCCGACAGTTCATGCAGCAGCATGGCGTTGCCCTGCGGAACGCCTCAAGCAGTTTCCGGGCGCCACGAATGAGCAAGGGCGCGGCTGCTACAGCTGCCTCCTATTATGTTTTCAACAACGAGGGCGGTGGTTTCGTTATCATCTCCGGCGATGACCGTACTGCCACGGTGCTCGGTTATTCCACCCAGGGCAGTCTCGATGAGTCGCGTCTGCCCTCCAATGTGGTAGCCTGGCTCAAGGGCTATGCCGACCAGATAGCCTGGCTCGATGATAACAAGGTCAGCGTGGTGCAGAAAGCCCCGGCCGCGGGTGCCGTACAAATGGCCCGCCACCCCATAGCACCTATGGTCAATACGCGATGGAACCAGGGCGACCCTTACAATCAGCAATGTCCTATTTACTTTGACTCAAATGGTAACGCGGGGCAGAGCGTCACAGGCTGTGTGGCCACCGCCATGGCTCAGGTGATGGCCTATCACCGTTATCCCGATCGCACCATTGCCGAAATTCCCGCTCACAGCAACCATTATCCTACTCCTGACAGCACGCGCACCGTCAGCCTCGAGCCCATAGCGTCGGGCACCGTCATCGACTGGGAGAATATGTCCGACGTCTACGATGCCCGTTCCACCGAAGCTCAGAAGAATGCCGTTTCACAGCTGATGCTTCTCTGCGGACAGTCGGTGAAGATGGGCTATGGTGCTACGTCGGGAGCCCTTTCCGAAGCCCTTGTCCCGGCGCTCATCAAATACTTTGGCTACGATGAGGACTTGCATATCATCTATCGTTCAGCCTACTCCATCTCCGACTGGAACACAACGATGTACAACGAGTTGGTCAACAACCGCCCCGTCTGCTATTCCGGAGCTTCCACGGGAGGCGCCCACGAGTTTGTCATCGACGGCTACGACGGTGAGGACCTCTTCCACGTCAACTGGGGATGGGGCGGCTATTGCGACGGCTATTTCGCACTGTCGGTGCTCAATCCCGGCAGCAACACGGGGATTGGGGCCAGCTCCACCAACGATGGCTATTCCATGGGACAGACCGCACTCATCGGTGTGCAGCGACCCGACGGCAAAAGTCAGCCCGCCCCGGTCACTATGACTACCAACTCGCTCTCGGTAGATGGCGACACCTTCTGCTGTGATTTCTGGAATGTGACCGGACAAACACGTGTCTTCGACATTGGTCTCGCCATCCGTACCGCTGACGGCAGCCTCACCGACTGCAGAACAGCCTATCAGACCCAGTCTTTAGACAATTATGTGGGCTATCCCCGCGTAGGAATGACTTTTGGTGACCTCGCTGACGGCACCTACCACATCGTGCCCATCTCTAGGGTGAGCGGAGAGGAAGAATGGCATTGCTCGGTGAGCGATCCGGAACTGTACTTCCTCGTGGAGGTGAAGGACGGCGTTTACACCATCTCCGTACATCAGCGCACTCTGAATCTCGGTGCTACCTTCGAGTTGGAAGGACTGAAGATTGCCGGGAGTGCCCATACCCTTTTAACCACCGTGGTGAATAGAGGCGATGAGTATAACGGCAACTTTTATCTCTTTGCTTCCGACAGCCTGTCGGATGTGGGCACCGCCGACTATTCGCGCAAAGGCATCACCAGTGCAGGTTGTCCGTTGGCCGTGGGGCAGTCGCATGTGTTCCAGACCCCCTATACCCCCTCTTCGGCCGGCACCCTCTATGTCTGGGCTACAACCGATGACAAAGGAACCAACGTGATAGGGCAGACCTCCTTCGAAATTGGCCCGGGTTCTGTCGGTAGCTCGGTCATATTCAACGGTGTGATCGTCAACAATCAGTCCGATCCCACCGTGACAATAGGTAACAGAACCGTCTATGGCAACCGTGTGGCGGGCAATATCATGCTGAGCAACGGCAGCACCACTGTGCCCTATTCGGGGAAGATAGATGTGTACATGTATCATGATGGTGGAGACGGCTATCTGTATGGTTCCGTCCTTTCCTCCACCACGGTCACGCTGCCTGTAAGTGGAAGCATAAATCTGCCCTTCGAGTTTGCCGGCAACACCAATGCCACCTACTGGCTCTTAGTGAAGAGCAATGGCTCCGACGTCAATGATTGGTGGAATTCCGCTTTCTACCTCCGTCCCGGTTTTGTTCGTTACAAGGCCGACGGCAGTTGTGAGGCCTCGGTGGCCACCCGTTCGGTTACTGTTCCCGATGACGTCGTGGCTGTGGATTTGCGAGGCACTGCCATCAGCATAGTGGTTCCTAACAGCAATCCCAACACCCTCTACTATCTTGACTCCGGTGCCTCGGTCTCCGGTCTCGACGAAGCCAACGTCGTGAAAGACGGGGCTGCTGAAGTCCTTCGCCTCACCGACGGTCATGACTTCTATGTGCCTTCTGCCTTCACTGCTGCTGAAGTCACCTATTCGCGTGTCCCGCAGGTGCTGACTGATGGCAAGAGCGGTTGGGAGACCCTCACTGTCCCCTTTGATGTGACGAGCGTGACAAAGGACGGTGCGGAGATTCATCATTTCCGCTCTGACGACGATCGTGACAAGGACTTCTGGATTGATGAACTGGCCGGAATTAAAGACGATGAAGCCCTATTCAGCTATGCCCAGGAGGTGAAAGCCAATGTGCCTTATATCGTGGCTTTCCCAGGCGACAAATGGGGAGCGGAACGGAGTTTCAAGGATAAGACCGTGGTGTTCCACGGCTCTAATGCCCATTTCGAAACCGGAGCACGCAGTGTGGCCTCTACCGACACGTACGTTATGCGGGGGAGCATGACAAAGAAGAACCTGACCGATGCCTACACAATGAATGCAGCGGGCGATGCTTTCGTGTTGGACGGACAGGATGAGGTTGCTCCCTTCCGGGCCTATTTCACGATGAAGCAGGCGACCACAACCTCACCGAGGATGCTGAGAATCGTCACTAATGGCACTTCGACCGGCATTGATGCTGTGAAGAGCGGCTGTGAGAAGGTGGCGGTCTATAGTCTGTCGGGCATGAAGATGGGTGTGGCGACCCTCGTTGACGGTCGTCCCGAAGGCCTACGTCTTTCCCCGGGCGTCTACATCGTGAAAGGCCGCAAATGGGTGGTCAGATAAGGCGTTTGCCCGCGGTTGTAGTCCGCGGGCAAACCTTTGTATGCTCGGTGTTGATGTCAGTGCTGCCGTAGTTTGACGGTATACGGGATGCAAAAAAGAATCTATTTTCTCCGGTTGTAGAAAATAATCATCCAAAGATTCTTCAATTACAACTATTTTGCCTAATTTTGCGTTTTGATTGTAGTGAGACGGTAAATCCCTTCTTCTATATTGATAGTTCCCGGCTTTTCCACCTTGTGCGGCATGCGGCAACGACAGCAGTGAAAGGCGTCATGGAGACGGGAGGGATGCTTACTTTTCGTTGCAGTATTTTGGATGTATTAGTCAAAACAATAAAGTTTTTAATTTCTTAGATGAACGTAATTACCAAAACAGTTCAATTGCCAGATGGAAGAACCATCTCAATTGAGACCGGAAAAGTTGCAAAACAGGCTGACGGCGCTGCGGTTCTCCGCATGGGCAACACAGTGCTTCTCGCAACTGTTTGTGCAGCAAAGGACGCAGTTCCGGGTACCGATTTCATGCCTTTGCAAGTTGATTACCGCGAGCAGTACAGTGCCGCAGGCCGTTTCCCCGGTGGATTCACCAAGCGCGAAGGCAAAGCCAACGACGACGAGATTCTCACCTCGCGCCTTGTGGACCGCGCTCTGCGTCCACTCTTCCCCTCTGATTATCATTGCGAAGTTTACGTACAGGTAATGTTGCTCTCAGCCGATGGTGTCGACCAGCCTGATGCTTTGGCCGGCTTCGCTGCTTCTGCAGCTATGGCTTGCTCCGACATTCCCTTCGAATATACCATTTCCGAAGTGCGCGTAGCACGTATCAATGGCGAGTATGTGGTCAATCCCACTTTCCAGCAGATGGCCGATGCCGACATGGACATCATGGTCGGTGCCACCAAGGACAACATCATGATGGTGGAAGGCGAGATGAAGGAAGTTTCGGAGCAGGACCTCATCGGTGCGCTCAAGGCCGCTCACGAGGCTATCAAGCCGATGTGCGAACTCCAGGACGAACTGGCCAAGGAGCTCGGTACCGACAAGAAGCGTGAGTACAACGACGAAATCAATGATGAGGAGCTCCGCCAGCAGATTAAGGACGAGCTCTATAAGCCTGCTTACGACATCAATCACCAGGCTCTGGAGAAGCATGCCCGCAACGATGCCTTCGACAAGCTGTTGGCCGACTTCCTCGAGAAGTACGACGCTGCACACACCGACCTCTCCGAGGAAGACCTCGAGGAAAAGCATGCTGAGGCTACCCGCTACTACGGCGACGTGATGCGCGATGCCATGCGCCGTTGCATCCTCGACGAGGGTCTGCGTATGGACGGTCGCGGTACCACCGACATCCGTCCTATTTGGTGCGAGGTGAGTCCGCTGCCCATGCCCCACGGAAGTGCTATCTTCCAGCGTGGTGAGACCATGTCGCTCTCCACTTGTACGCTCGGCACCAAGCTCGATGAGAAGATGGTTGACGACGTGCTCGTGAAGGGCTATCAGCGCTTCCTGCTCCACTACAACTTCCCCCCGTTCTCTACGGGTGAGGCCAAGGCGCAGCGTGGTGTAGGCCGTCGTGAGATTGGTCACGGTCATCTGGCCTGGCGTGCGCTGAAGGATCAGATTCCTGCTGAATTCCCCTACACCGTGCGCCTCGTCAGTCAGATTCTGGAGTCCAACGGTTCCTCTTCTATGGCCACAGTGTGCGCTGGTACCCTGGCACTTATGGATGCCGGTGTGCCCATCAAGAAGCCCGTGTCAGGTATTGCCATGGGCTTGATTAAGAATCCCGGTGAAGATAAGTATGCCATCCTGAGCGATATCCTCGGCGATGAGGACCACTTGGGCGATATGGACTTCAAGACCACCGGTACGAAGGATGGTCTGACAGCCACACAGATGGATATCAAGTGCGACGGACTGAGCTTCGACATCCTGGAGAAGGCCCTCATGCAGGCCAAGGCCGGTCGTGAGTACATTCTCGGCAAGATGATGGAGACGCTCTCGGAGCCCCGTGCTGAGCTCAAGCCGCAGGTGCCCCGTATCGAGGCTTTCGACATTCCGAAGGAATACATCGGTGCTGTCATTGGTCCGGGCGGAAAGATTATCCAGCAGATGCAGGAGGACACGGGTGCCACCATCACTATCGACGAGACCGACGGTGTGGGCAAGGTGCAGGTGTCGGCTCCCAACAAGGAGAGTATCGAGGCTGCCATTGCCAAGATAAAAGCTATTGTCGCTGTGCCTGAGGTGGGCGAGGTCTACGATGGCACCGTGAAGAGCATTATGCCCTACGGATGCTTTGTGGAGATTCTGCCTGGTAAGGAGGGTCTGCTTCATATCTCCGAGATTGAGTGGAAGCGCCTGGAGACGGTCGAGGAGGCCGGTATCAAGGAAGGTGACAAGATAAAGGTGAAGTTGCTTGAGATTGACCCGAAGACGGGTAAGTACAAGCTCTCTCACCGTGTGCTTGAGCCGAAGCCTGAAGGCTATGTGGAGCGCGAACGCCGTCCCCGCCGTGAGGGTGAGCGTCGTCCCCGCCGTGATGGTGACCGCCGTCCGCGTCGTGAGGGTCATGGCGACCACGAGGGTAGTGCTGAATAAGTCAGCCTGAGCGAACAGCATAAGGAGGCGCCCCGCATCTGAATAACCGGATGCGGGGCGTTTTGGTTTGCGGAGGATGCTTTCTTCTTTGAACGAAGCTTTTCGGGTTGAAGAAAATCAATAGCTAAAGATTTAGACCAAACGTTTCCACGTACGCTTTGCGGACTTGTTCTTAATCTGTAGTATTTTTGCCACAGACGACCACGGACGCTTCGCGGACTTGTATTCGTTCTGATGTGTGGATGAGCGGTGACAGATCACGGTACCAGCCTGTTTCCTGACTTCGCCAATGTGCCACCCTAACTGCTTTTATCTGGTTGATGTGTAAAGATAAAGGTGAAGGAAAATGGCCAAACTCTTTCCATGACGAAAATCGCTAAAGCGTAAAATTGCCCTTCGGGCATAAAATTAAGTGGTTGATGAGTCGGTTTGTAATAAATGTGCGCACTTGTCCCCGTCCTTCGACTGAGAACTCCTCTCGATCTACATCATCAAGGACATAGTCTTGGTGATGCCCCCCGTGTCAATATTTGCGTAGTGTGGGAGAACATCGCTCCATTGTGAGCGGAAGCCTGCCTATGATTTTCTTCACTTCTATTACAAGTGTTGTTACTCTCTGATAATCTATTCGATTTGGGTGTCCCAATTACGAAGACAGGTGTCTATAGCTGGATGATAATCAATGACACCAGTTTGTTTCCACAAAATAAGTGACGAAGTCAGGACAGCCACCCCTCTCTCCGTTAAAGGGCATACGCAAAGGATAACACCAATGCGTATGCCCTCACCAAAAACATAAGCCCCCGGCAGCTTTCGCAGCACCGAGGGCAGATACACACATCTGTATCCAGCACCTCGGATCGAGGCGCTTTCAGCTGATGGCTTATTTCTTCTTGTTCTGCAGCGTCAACTCCACGATGTAGTCGGTCTCTGTAGGAGTCTTGGGCAACTGCAGAAGCACGCCGTTCTTGTTCTTCTTGAAGCCCACCTTGGTGGCCTCACCATAGACCTTAGCATTGAGCACCTTACGAGGCAGCACGGGGAGCTGCAGCTCATTGGTGTCGAGTTTCAGGATATGCACATACAGCTTGTTGCCCTTCAGCGTGGTGGCGCCCCACTTCTGAGGAGCCACATAGCCGCCGCGCGTGCCATAGATGGTCTCACCGTACTGGCGCAGCCACTCACCCATTCCCTTCAGACGCTCCAGTGCTGTTGCAGGAATTTGGCCATCGGGTTGAGGTCCTACATTGAGCAGCAGGTTGGCATCATAGCCGGCATCGGTCACAAGCAGATGGATGAGCTCCTTAAGCGACTTATAGTTCAGGTCGGTGATGTTGTAGCCCCAGTCGTCGTTCATGGTCTGACATTCCTCCAAAGGAAGCTCGCCAATCTCCTGATTGTCGGCAAACCCGGTGGTGTTATGTCCGGGGAAATCCTTTTCAAAGGTTTGAGCGTCCTCGCCGTCGAAGGGCTTCAGATGGTGATTATTGATGACGAGGCAGGCGGGCTGCAACTTATGAATGATGCGGTACTGCTCGGTGAGCTGCCAGTCGAAAGGAGTCTTGTCCTTGTCGTGATCCCACATACCGTCAAACCAGATGGCTCCCACCTTACCGTAGTTCGTGAGCAGTTCAGTGAGCTGCTGGTTCATGAAGTTGAAATAGCTCTTCCAGTTCTGTTGGTCAGTGGGACGACCCAGCTGCAGGCCTGTTCTACCCAGAGGATAATCCAGGCGGTGCCAGTCAAGGTGCGAATAGTAGAGGTGCAGACTCAAGCCCTCCTTTTGGCAGGCTTTGGCCAGTTCGCCCACCACATCGCGATGGAAGGGCGTGCCGTCAACGATATTATAGTTGCTCGTAGCCGTCTTGAACATGGAGAAGCCATCGTGGTGACGCGTAGTAAAGGTGATATAACGGGCACCGGCATCCTTGAAGGCCTTTATCCACTCCTCGGCATTGAAGTTCACAGGATAGAAGGATGCAGGCAGCTTAGCATATTCCTGATAATTGATTTTACGATTGTGCATCACCCATTCGCCATTGCCCAGCATGGAATAGACTCCCCAATGGATGAAGATGCCAAACTTGGCGTCCTGGAACTGTCGGCGGGCTTCCAGGTTCTCCTTGGTCGGCTGATAGGACTGTGCTGTACATGCTAATGACATGGCGATACAGAGTAAGGATAAGAATAGCTTTTTCATTATGTGTATTGTTTGGTTTAACTTGGGTACAAAGATACAGCAAATGAGAGGAATACCCAAGAAAAAAGCTTGCTTTTTTACTTGGGTATTCCCGAGTGCCGCACATGTTCTTGCCGACAGGCAAAAAGTAGCAAATGAGGGGAATACCTAAGGAAAGAGCTTGCTTTTTTACTTGGGCATTCCCGAGTGCCGCACATGTTCTTGCCGACAGGCAAAAAGTAACAAATGAGGGGAATACCTAAGGAAAGAGCTTGCTTTTTTACTTGGGTATTCCCGAGTGCCGCACATGTTCTGACTTCGTCACTTTTTAATAACTATCAAATCTCTGTTTTGATAGTCAGTACCTTATGATTTATCAATGCTGATTTCGGGTGCCGCACAGGTGGTGTCATGGTTAGCTTAAGCCTGTTCAGTTGGCCTAATTCTTGAGATTGGAAAGGAACTGGTTGAAGCGGTTGGAATAGCCGTTGAATACATTGATGTCGACGGCCGGATGGATGCCCCGCACCCTTCCGTCGGGACTCAGCTGCCAGTAGAGCAGATGGATTCCGGGTTTATACTCGCCGTAGCGGGCAATCCATATGTTGTATTTGTCCTTGATGTCGGGTGCTGCCGGCAGATAGCGGTTGACGAAGATTTGATTCACATAGAGCACCGGGCGTACCCCCAGCTCGCGCTCCACAATCTGCATCCACACTCTGACGGCCGAGAAGAGCCGTGCCGTGCCACCCATCCTCTCAATCTGACTGGGCAGCGGTTCCAAATCAAGCACCGGGGGTAAGTCGCCTTTTCGGTATTTGCAGTATTTGAGGAAGAACCAAGCCTGCTGGGAAGCGCTCTTCCGGGTGGAGAAGAAGTGATAGGCTCCACAGTGCAGGTGATGGGCGCGTGCTTGTGCGAGGTCGGCATTGAAGTATGCGTTGCGCAGTGACACTCCCTCTGTGGTCTTGATATATACGAACGACACTGGATAGTCGACCTTTCCGCGAACTCTCTTCTTGCTGATGGAGCCCAGACTGGTGATGCGCAGGTCCGACCAGTCGATGGCGTAATGCTTCTTTCCTACATCGTGCTGGAATCGTGAAATGTCGATGCCATAGATGCGGTGTGAGGTGTATTCAAGTCGCTCTCCGAGGTAGCGGTCGTTCTTCCATTCGCCCATGCGCAGCATCTTGCCCGGTACGAGTGAAAAGCCCAGTCCGTCGCGCTGGTTCCGGTCCCAATAACCATCGTAGTAACTGCCATTGCAGTCGGTGAAGCTGCCGTAGCCTTGCGCCTCACCCCTGCTGTTGAGCTCGCCTGCATAGGTGCCGTTGCTGTCGGTGCGCACCCCCGAAACCAGCGTGCCGCCCTGCCACTGTCCCACGATGCGGTGGCCCAGTGAGTCGAGGCCACAGCCGCGTCCGTTGCGCAGTCCCTTTTTCCATTCTCCCACATACAGCAGTCGGCCGCCGACCGAGAGCTGGCCCCAGCCCTGTCGGTAATGGCCTACCATGCCACCCACATAGATGGTGTCGCCCTTCCGTTCAATCTTCTGTCCTTCGTGGCTCATGCGGCCACACGCGCTGACGATCAGGACGGCAAGCAGTGGTAGTATCGTCGTTTTCATAGTGCCGCCTCCTTGCTAAAGAGATGCATAACCTTGGATTTCTTTATCATCTTACCCTTACTCAGTATGCCCACGAAGCGGCCGTGCTCGGTGAAGAGCGGTGCCCCCTCGCCGCTAAGCAGCGGTGAGATGCGGACAGAGTCTTTTCGCGATGGCAGAGGAATAAGGGTGGGGTGGAGCCATACGTTGGCAAAAGCCGGCTCATTGATACCGGGATAGCATACCGCGAGCGCCTTACCTGAAAAAAGGGTGGTCCAGGGCAGCGGCTTCACCGCACTCATGCCTATGGGCAGGGTGTGGCTCTCGTTCTGAAGCAGCCGTAGCTGCCCCCGCTCTGAAGAGGCAACCAGCGTGGCGTGGTCGCTATCGGGTTTGTCCTTCCAGTTATAATAATATAAGGTGTAGGCAGAGTGGGGGGTTAACTTCAGGGGAGTCTTGCCGTTCCAGGTGTCGAGTACCTTTTTCAGGGCCTGAGCCGATTTGTAACGGGCATCGATTTTGGCTGAATACTCGGCTACGCTGCCGAAGCCTTCGTCCTGAACGCCATGAGAGTGCAGGAAATAGTGAATCTCGTTGCTTTGGAGGTGCAATTTGCGCAACCGGCCCTCCATCCGGTTCTTCTCCATGATAAGCAGGCTGGTGGCTGTCCGGACGTCGGGTGCACAAGAGTCGGGAACAGATGTGACCAGGCGGCCGTTGCAGGATGGAACAAGTGCCCAGTGGTCGAGCCAGCTCCCTACGCTGTAGCTCAGTGAGCGTGCTGCAAGACTGTCGGTTGAAAGGCCGGTGAGGGTGGAGTCACCCACCACTCGGGTGAAAAATACGGAATGTTTGCCTTCCCAACTCAGCTCATACCATTGTTGCACTTTCACGATGACCGTGGAATGGAGCATTTGCCGGTGCGTTGGGGTGTAGCGCCAAACAAGCCACCCGATGACGAACAAAGCCACGAAACCTGCAAGCGAAACTCTACGGTGACGTGAGATGAAATGAAGAAAAACTCTAACCTTGCCCATAGCGGTGCAAAAGTAGACAAAATTATTCGATACAGTGCAGATAAAAGCGGAAAAATTTGCAGACGGCATAAGATGTAAGGACTTAGTCTTCAGAAATGTTGCATATGTCGACTATATGTCCTTCGTGGTCTGTCGGCTATGAGGAGGACGGAGGAGATATACAGACGCAGAAGGACAGTGATGACAGCAAAGGGACGAGGGGATGATGGTATCTTGTTAACATCTGTTTAGGAGTACACCTCAATTCTTTAACATTAGTTTGTAGTGTGTGGGCCTCTTTTCTTGATTGCGCCCGCGAAAGGCAGTAATTTTGCAACTGTCAAAAGGAACGAAAGCAAGGCGCGCGGCAGAACTCCCTGATGACTGGCCGGACGACAGAAGACGGCCAAAGAGTAAGTCTAACAATTTTCGAACTATGCCTCATAGCAAACAAAAGGCATTGAAAGTGCCCAGAGGCAACATTAAATTATGGCTATTAAGTATAAGCTTTACCAGAACAAGAGCAAGAATTCCCAGTTCAAGGACAAGTGGTATGCTCTCTCCGTGATGACCGGTACGACCGATCTCAACACCATCGCCGAGCGCATAGAGCGCAACTGTACCGCGAAGAAATCGGATGTGCTGGCCGTACTCACCGAGCTCGTGGAGGTTCTCCGCGACGAGTTGAGAAGCTCACGCATCGTGAAAATCAACGGTCTTGGCAGCTTCCGCATCAGCATCAAGTCGAAGCTTGCCGATACGAAGGAGGCCTTCTCCATTGCGAAGAACTTCAAGGGATTCCAAGTGAGGTTCCAGCCCGAGGTGAGTGGACGTACTGCGAAGGGACAGCATCGCAACCGCGTGTTGGTTGACGGACTCACCCTTGAGCCCTGGAATGCCAAGGATGGAGCCAAGGGCACGGCTTCAACTACGCAGCCGGGCGCTTAAGCGACGGCGCATCACTCTGTCCGGCTTCTATTCCCGGGATACGAAGTCGGGCAGGGTATAAGGCCTGCTAAGATATGTAGAACTTTTAAACGAAGAAACAATGAAGAATAAAGAAACGTGGAAACTTGTTATCAACATGATTATCAGTGTTCTGACCGCTATCGCTACCACCCTGGGCATTTCCAGTTGTATGGCGTAAACGGAGAAACGGCTGGATGACCAACGTGCCTCCCCCTTTGGGGAGGCTTTCACTGCTACTATTCTCGGACAGTATTGCGAGCTGACTAATCTTTAGGCATGTAGATGAGCTGATAGAGACACTCCGGTTGGAAGAGTTCAGCTGCCACTTGATGGATGTCTTCGGGCGTGACGGCGTCGATGCTGGCATAAATCTGACGGAGGTCTCTCTGCTGACCGTAGTGCAGGAAGCTCTTGCCGAAATCCTGGGCGAAGTTCTCACGATAGTCGGAGGCTATGCCAAGCTGTCCCTTGAGCTGGCGCTGGGCGGCTCGGAGCTTACTCTCGGTGATGGGCTTCGAGGCGAAGCGCTGAAGCTCGTTCTTCACGAGGCGTTTGCACCGGTCGATATCCTCGGCATTGCAAGCAAAATAGATGCTCCAGATGCCCGTGTCGGCATAGTTGACCACACTGCCTTCAACAGAATAGACCAGGCCGCGGCGTTCGCGCAGAATGATATTCAGCGTGGCGTTCATGCAGGGACCTCCAAGGATGTTGTTGAGCAGGTGAAGCGGCATGCGCTTGGGGTTGAGAGCACTGTAGGCACGGCCTCCCAGCATTACGTAGGCCCGCCGGGTGTCGCTGTCGACCTGTCGGGTTCTGCCTTGCGGTGTAGGATGGGTTGCGGGTGTGTTGGACGGCAGGTACGGTGACTTGTCAGGAAAGTCGGCCGTAGCCTTGGAAAGCATCCTGAGGAGATCTTTGAAATCGATGTCACCATAAGCAAAAAAGACGGCGTTGTCGGGCCGGTAGAGGCGCTCCGTAAATCGCCTGGCATCGGCTGTGCCGAAAGTGCTCACCCGCTCGGTATTGCCAAGGATGGAGTGGCCGAGCGGATGTCCCTCGAAGACGAGATTCTCGAATTCATCGTAGATGAGATCGGCCGGTGAGTCGTAATAACTGTCGATTTCATCGCTTATAACCTCCATCTCCTTGTCAAGTTCCTGCTGGGGGAAGGTGCTGTGAAAGACCATGTCGGTGAGCAGGTCAACAGCCCGTCCTAAATAGTCGCTCATGACGGAGGCATAGTAGACGGTGTCCTCCTTCGTGGTGTAAGCGTTGAGGCTGCCGCCCACGGATCCCAATCCCGAGCATATCTGCCAGGGCTTTCGGTGCTGTGTGCCTTTAAAAGAGGCATGCTCGCAGAAATGCGCCAGTCCCTCCTCGGTGGGAGTCTCATCACGCGACCCCGCATTAATCTCGTAGCCGCAGTGCACAATAGGTGAGAGGGAGGGCAGGAAGATGACGCGCAACCCGCAGGGTAGCGTCGCTGTTTTGTAGTCCATGTCCATATGATTAGCAAGGACAAAGTTAATGAAAATAAAGGGCACCGAAAATAAAAAGCCCTTTTATTTTGCGTGACACTTGAATTGTAGTAATTTTGCAGGCAGAATACATCTGTTTACTATGCGTAAGGTTATAGGTATTGGTGAGACCGTGCTCGACATCATCTTCAAGGACGGCCAGCCCATTGGGGCAGTGCCGGGAGGCTCCACATTCAATGGTGTGATTTCATTGGGACGCTGTGGAGTGGATGTCACTTTTATCAGCGAGGCCGGTAACGACCGGGTGGGAAAACACATTATCGATTTTCTGCGGGAAAACGGGGTGAATGCCGACAATGTGAGCGTGTTCCCGGAGAGTAAGTCGCCTATCTCGTTGGCTTTTCTCGATGATAACAATGAGGCCGAATACATCTTCTACAAGGATCATGCACACGACCAGCTGGAATATGTGTATCCCGAGATCCATCAGAACGATATTGTTATCTTTGGCTCTTTCTTTGCCGTGAATCCGGTGATAAGGCCGCAGGTGGTGGGACTGCTCGACTATGCCCGCAGCCATGGTGCCATTATCTATTACGACGTGAACTTTCGTCCCTCGCATAAGGATGATGTGATGCGTATCACGCCCAATTTCCTGGAAAACCTGGAATATGCCGACTTTGTGAGGGGGAGCCGCGAGGACTTCGAAACCCTGTACAAGATGGATGACCCTGATAAGGTGTACGCCTCCGAGATATCGTTCTACTGCAAGAAGTTCATCTTCACCAATGGCGCAAAGCCTGTGGTGGTGCATGCTGAGAGCGGCCTGCGTAAGACCTACCCTGCGCTGAGCGCCGATACGGTGAGCACGGTTGGAGCAGGAGACAATTTCAATGCCGGATTCGTCTATGGACTCATCCGGGAAGGTATCACCCGGCAAGAGGTGGAGCAGGGACTGGCGGAGGAGCAGTGGAACGCACTTACCAATTATGCTCAGATGTTTTCGGCCGACTGCTGTAAAAGTCTCAATAACTATGTGTCGAAGGAGTTCGGACAGCGGATGCAGACTGAGCTCAAAGGAAGTGAAATCAATAATGAACAGAACAATAAATAAGCGCAAACCATAATGAAAGAAATCAGCAGCAACGTGTTTTATGTGGGAGTGAATGACCGCAATAAGGCACTCTTCGAAGGCTTGTGGCCGCTCCCCAATGGTGTGTCGTACAATTCCTATCTCATCAAGGATGAGAAGGTGTGTCTCATAGATACCGTTGAAATCGACTTTTTTGTGCAATTCATAGAGCATCTTCATGACGTGTTGGGCGACCGCCCTGTCGACTATGTGGTCATCAATCATATGGAGCCTGATCACAGCGGCTCGCTGGCATTGCTACGCAAGTACTATCCGAATGTGAAGGTAGTGGGCAACAAGAAGACCTTTGATATGCTGAAGGGATTCTACGGCATTACGGACAATATCCTGGAGATTAAGAATGGAGACACGCTGAGGCTGGGTCAGCATGTACTGACCTTCTTCCTGACTCCTATGGTGCACTGGCCTGAGACAATGATGACGCTCTGTGCCGCAGAGGATGAGCCTTCGCTGCTCTTCTCGGGCGATGCTTTCGGCTGTTTTGGCGCCCTCAATGGCGGAGTGGTCGATGAGGCTATTAATACCGACTGGTGTGAGAAGGAGATGATTCGCTACTATAGCAATATCGTTGGTAAGTATGGCGTGCCCGTACAGAATGCCCTCAAGAAACTCAGCGGCGAGAAGATTGACTACCTTTGTTCGACGCACGGTCCGGTGTGGCATAAGGATTTCAATAAGGTGATGACCCTCTATGACCGAATGAGCCGTTATGACACCGATCCGGGACTTGTGATTTGCTACGGTACCATGTACGGTAATACGGAGCGCATGGCGGAGTCGGTGGCACGAGCAGCCTCGGATGCAGGTATTAAGGATATCCGCATGTACAATGTCTCAAAGACCCATCACAGCTATATTCTGCGCGATATCTTCAGATTCCGTGGGCTCATCGTGGGTGCACCAACCTATAATTCAGGTCTCTATCACGAGATGGACGTACTGCTCGCGGAGATAGCCAACCGTGATATAAAGAACCATTTCATCGGTTGGTTCGGTAGCTATAGCTGGGCAGGTAAAGCTGTGCAGAAGATTGCAGAGTGGAATGAAACGCGGATGCACTTTGAAGCTGTGGGTACGCCAGTGGTCATGAAGCAGGGCTTCTCGACTGAAGTCGACGCCCAATGTGAGGCCTTGGGAAAGGAGATGGCTGAGCGCTTGATGAAGGAATAGCCGATTCCATCACTACGATTTCGATAATGATAAAAGAAACGGCCAGTAAGCGGGACAGGAACTGCTTGCAGGTCGTTTCCTTATTTCCCGACGATTATTTTGGGAATATATCGCTGATTTGTGTAGCTACGTGCAGGATGTTCTGCCAATCGCCCCGAATCATTTTCTGCTTTTCAAGATTTTCGAGTAGACGGATGAGGTCATCCCAGAAACCGTTTATATTATAGATATAAATCGGTTTGTGGTGATAGCCAATTGTGGCTGATGCCGCCATCGTGAAAATCTCATCCAGTGTTCCTATACCTCCTGGGAGGGCTATCGCTATGTCGCATTGTGCCATCATGAGTTCTTTGCGATCGCTGAGATTGTCGCAGGGAATCTCGATATCGACATAATCGGACACCCTTCCGCTTTTCTCGATAATACTTGGTATCACACCTATCGTTCGGCCACCTGCTTCATGTGTTGCACGTGCCGTGATTTCCATGAGGCCTAAGTTGCATCCGCCGAAAACAAGCGTATGACCGTGACTTCCTAAGAAATGCCCCATTTCATCGCCTGCAATTTTGTAAGCAGCACTGATGTGGGTATTCGCAGAACAAAATATTGCTACTTTCATGCAGGCAAAGTTAGTCTATTTTAGCCAAAAAACCATAATTGTTGAGGCCAAAAACATGAGTGATAGATTAATTGAGCTACCTTTGCAGTGATTTAATGATTAGGGAGGTTCCACCTTTAGGCTTTCTTGCGGGTTCGTTATTTGGGTGGCGTGTCCCTGATGTAGATTTAAGATAACGAATTTGAAGACATTTGAAGAACTCGGCGTTTCGGCTCCTGTCCGAAAGGCCATTGAAGAGTTGGGCTTTGAACATCCAATGCCCGTACAGGAAGAAGTGATTCCTTATTTGTTAGGAAACGGAAACGATGTAATAGCACTGGCACAGACCGGCACTGGAAAGACAGCTGCTTTTGGCATTCCTCTTTTGCAGAAGATTGATTCTGCGAATAAAAGCACACAGGCGCTCATTCTCAGTCCAACGCGTGAGCTCTGTCTGCAGATAGCCGATGACATGAACGACTTTGCCAAGTACATTGACGGTATTCATATCGTGGCTGTTTATGGCGGTGCGTCAATTGAAGCGCAGATCCGCACCTTGCGCCATGGGGTCCAGGTAATCGTGGCTACTCCCGGTCGACTCATAGACCTTATGAAGCGGGGCGTGGCTCAACTGGACAGTGTTAACAATGTGGTGCTGGATGAGGCTGACGAGATGCTCAATATGGGTTTCCAAGACAGCATTGAGGAAATCTTGGCCGGAGTGCCTGCCGACAGGAACACGCTCCTTTTCTCGGCTACGATGAGCAAAGATATCGAAAAGGTGGCCAAAGGCTATCTGCACGACTATAAGGAAATCGTAGTGGGTTCGCGTAACGAAGGAGCCGAGAACGTGAACCATATCTACTATATGGTGCACTCGAAGGATAAATATCTGGCGCTGAAACGTGTTGTGGACTATTATCCTCGCATCTATGGCATTATCTTCTGTCGGACGAAGGTCGAAACTCAAGAGATTGCCGACAAGCTTATCAAGGACGGCTACAACGCGGAATCACTCCATGGCGACTTGAGTCAGCAGCAGCGCGATCTCACCATGCAGAAGTTTCGCCAACACACGGTGCAGCTGCTCGTAGCCACGGATGTGGCAGCACGAGGCCTGGATGTCGACGATCTTACTCATGTCATCAATTACGGTCTGCCTGATGATATAGAAAGCTACACGCACAGAAGTGGACGCACGGGACGTGCAGGTAAGAAAGGTACCTCTATTTCCATCATCAACATGAGGGAAAAGTTTAAGGTGAAGAATATCGAGCGTGAGATTGGCAAGGACTTCGTAGACGGAACTCTGCCGACACCTCAGGAAATCTGCACTAAGCAGCTCTACAAGACCATGGACGACATCATGAAGACAGATGTCGATGAGGAACTCATTGCACCCTATATGCCCGTGGTCGACAGACAATTTGAATACATTGATAAGGAAGACATCATCAAGAAGATGGTGACTATCACCTTCGGGCGCTTCCTTAACTATTATAAGAATGCTCCTGAGATTGAGAAGCCCACGACAGCTAAGCGTGAGCGGAAAGACCGTAGGGCGAGTGGAACCAGAGTTACCTCCAACAGGCGTGGCGGACGACGTGAACCCGAGCAGGGGTACAGTCGACTCTTTATTAATCTTGGCAAAGCCGACGGTTTCTATCCCGGCGAGGTGATGCAGTTCATCAACAGGCACATGCATGGACGACAGGATGTGGGGCATATTGACTTGCTTAGTAAGTTCTCCTATATCGAAGTGCCCGAAGCAGATGCTGCCAAGGTGATGAAGGCTCTCAACGGAACCACCTACAAGGGCCGCGAGGTGCGTTGCAATGATGCTGATGAGAGCGGCCATGGAGCAGGCAATAGAAGGTTAGCCAAAGAGCCGCGCCAGCGTCGTAGGGAGGAGACTTCGCGTCACCGCCCGGGAAGGCAGGAGGCTGAAAAGGATGACTGGCGCTCGCTTATCAAAGGGAACCCCATGAAACTAAAAGGTGAGGAGCCGGACTTCAGTGAAGAAGGGTGGGCGCGCCGCCGACCGAAGAAATAAGCTCTGAGGCAACGATTCTCCACTGGGGAATCCACATCAGAATAAATATCAACATTGGGGACAGAGAGAGTAGACTCTCCAGTCCCCAGCTTTCTTTCAGGCAGCTTCACATGGCTTCGAGCGGTAAGGCTCAAGTGCTTTCTCCGCAGAGCTGAAATTTCACCGAAGGTGCAAAGCTATTCCTGCCAACACGATACACGTTTGCCCCTTTATTGTTCTTTGTCTTTCAGTTTAGCTTTAAGCCTATGGCGTGTTGTTCTGATTGCCCCGTACGATGTACCTAATATCTGCATTATCTCTTCATCCTTTTTCCCCATATCTTGGAGGATTAGGAATAGTTTGTTGCCGTTGGTCAGACCTACATAGTCGGTGTTCAGTTGCGTGACAAAGGGGAGATTGACGACTTTGTAGTATTCGATAAACTTGGCCACATCCGACTTGTTCCATTTTACGATAGGCTTGTTCTCAATAATTTCCTCGTAGAGAGAGTGACCCTCAAACATGACACCAGTCTGCTGACTCTGTATCTTCTCTACCTTATGCTTGAGCCGCCTAATGTCCTTTTCGGCGTCACTGCCACTTTTCTGCAATTCAGAAATCTTGCGGTTGTAGTCGTTGATGAGAATCTGGTAAGCGATGACCTTCCTTTTATTGTTGTTGGCCTTGAATACATAGAAGATAATGAGGGCGGCAATAATCACAATGAGCACGATGAGTGCATAAAGCCCGCGGATGAGCATCCGGTCGTAATTCCGTTTGGTTTTCTGCTGGTCGTACTTTAGCTGTATTTCTTGGATAGAAAAGGTCTGCTTCTGTTTTTCAATACTGTCTTTGAGCAGAATCAGTTCCTTCAACGACCAGTAAGCACCTCGGAAGTCACCTTCACTGAATCGTTGATTCGCTATGGTGTCGAGTATATCCACCTTATCGTCCAAAGAGGCGTTTCCCATCGCTTTACGCCAAAGTGCCCTTGCTGTATCCTTCATTCCTTCTTGATTATAAATACTTGCGAGGATATTGTAAGTCGCTGGAGTGGGATAGGCTTTGCTTGAGAGTAGAAGATATTGTTTGGCAAGACTGTTCTCGTTGTTATGATGGTAATTCTCTCCCACCATATACAAGAACTCGGCCCTATCCTTAGCATCGACCGTCTGGATATAGGGAAGACTTTTCTTTATGTACACCCATGAGCTATCCTTTCGGCCCATAGCCTCATAGATGCAGGCAAGATGGTTGTAGGCGTAAGCAAACCACAAGCCATTGCTGGTTAATTTGGCACATTCTAAGGATAACAGCGTATATTTCCGTGCCAGGTTGATGTTGCCAGAGAGAAAATTCAACGTAGAGAGGCTGTCATAAATCTTGTGCTTCAAATCAATGTCGTAAAGACTTTGGGCGGCTTCCTCCGCCTTCTTGAGACTCGTCACGGCCTTGTCCACCTTTCCGCTCTCGTACTCCAACATCCCCCTATAGTAGTAGGCCTGAGCAAGTTTTCGCACATCTTTCCGTTCCTGTGCATAATAGCTGACGCATTCGTTGATGCCTTCCATGTTGTCTGCGGGTTTACGCATGCGGTAGAGAAGCTGAATCTCTATGAGCTGATAGTAGAATCTGTCAGCCTTAGCCATAATGCGTGTTGTGTCAATGCCGCTGAGGATGTGGTAGGCAGAATCTAAATTCTCGCTCGCCATAACGGAGTCGGCCTGTATCAACTGTCGGTGTATGCTGCTATGCTGGCAAGCGCACAAGAGAAGCAACACGGTTAGCAACGCAAACCCAATTTTGAGATTATGGTGTACAGCTATCATGCTTGAAGTTATTGACCGTACAAAGTTATAAAAAAATGACTACTCTACCGAGGCTGTAATCGTCTTTTTTTTAGATGTACGACATATGCTGAGCAACAGGATGAAAGTCAGAATATAGGTTGGATATCATGTTACATGCGATGTAGTTAAGAGCTAATTCGTGCTATTGGACTATCTTACCTCTGTTACAAAATGGCTTTTCTTTCCGTTTCAGCAATGGGGTATCCACTTGTTTTACAACGGTTTTGAAGGATTCTATATGTAACAGAAGTAATGTCTGAGTTCGGTATTTGTTTACGAATTAGAATGATTTTCTCTATATTTGCAACAAATAAACATCAAATCCTTCGCTTATGGAAAAGTTTTACACTCTGATTCTGACAGTCATCATGACCTTTGGGGCTCTCGCTTCGAAGGCCGATTGTAAAGTTATCATCAATGTTGATGACTCGAGCCGCGTG
>Ga0256406_1003119_pt1 | contig 21378 bp, 16 predicted proteins | sample RumenRJG_03DNA_FD_185986 | JGI IMG/M metagenome (GOLD analysis project Ga0256406, IMG submission 185986) | Bovine rumen microbial communities from Lethbridge, Alberta, Canada - RJG_03 | ecosystem: Host-associated > Mammals > Digestive system > Stomach > Rumen | place: Canada: Alberta | collected... | reverse complement strand
CGTAACCATCGTCATCCCCAAACCGATACCGAGCGGAACATTGCGCCCCGGATCTTTCGTCTCCTCAGAGGCTGTCGCCACCACGTCGAAGCCGAGGAACGCGAAAAACACGAGCGCCGCACCGGACAGGATACCCGGCACACCGTAGACGGTCGGTTGCATGCCAGTCATCCACTGCCACAACGGTTGCATCATCGCCCCGCTCGCCGAAGCCCCACGCACGCTTGACGCCGGCTGTTCCGGCGGGATGAACGGCGTGAAATTACTCGCCTTGATGTAGAAGAACCCTACGATGACAACAAAAAGGACGATACCGATTTTCAGGACCGTCAACGCGCTATCGACACGCGTGGACAGTCTGGTGCCGAATACCAGCAGCACCGTGAACAGCCCCACAATCATCAGCGGCGCCACGTCAACCGACAGGCTGCCGACATGCACTTGCGTGGTGGTGTTCCAGCCGATCAGATGCAGGAAATCGTTGAGATACACGCCCCAATATTTTGCGATGACTGAGCCGGCCATGAGCATTTCGAGAATCAGATCCCAGCCGATCACCCAAGCGACCAGCTCCCCCATCGTCGTGTATGTGAACGTGTACGCCGACCCTGCGACCGGGATCATCGACGCGAATTCCGCGTAGCACATGACCGCGGCACCGCACACGATACCCGCGATCAGGAAGCTCACAATCGCCGCCGGACCGGCATGGTAGGCGATCGCCTGGGCGCCCACGGAGAAAATACCCGCGCCGACAGCCACGGCGACGCCCATCATCGCCAAGTCCCACACGCCTAGCGTGCGAACCAGTTTGCGTTCGCTGTCCCCGGTTTCGGCGAGCGTCTGCTCGACTGATTTGGTTCGGAAAAGATGCATACGGTAGTCAAATCCTCTCATGAATGTTCATGCGCCGTGTCCGGATACGTGTCCGAACCGGCGTGTGCCTGGTGTCCGATACAGATGGATGCGCGTACACCAACCGTGATACGGCTGATGTGCCGCGATCGCTGATGGTGTTACAGTTCAAGCCCGACAATCACCGGTTCAGGAATCAAACGGATACCGTACGCGTGTTCGACACCGTCACGGACCGTGCGGGCGAGCACGGCGATATCCTCGGCCCGGGCGGAGCCGCGATTGGTCAGGGCGAGCGTGTGCAGTGTGGACAGACTCGCCGGAGCGTTATCGGCAATCGCGTAGCCCTTGTGGAAGCCGGCGTGGTCGATCAGCCATGCCGCAGAAGTTTTGGTTCCCGGCTCACCGGACGGCAGTGTCGCCGGGAATCGTGGCGCATCATCAGGCAGTGCGGCCGCTTGCGCCGCATCAAGAATCGGGTTGGTGAAGAAGCTGCCGCAGCTATGCCGGTTGAAATCCGGGCTGTCCGTGCCGGTCGCCTCACGCTGGGCGTGCAACGCCGCGGCGATGGTATCGTCACGTTTGGCGCCGGTCATGGCGGGGATACGGTAACGATGCGCATCCTCCAGCATGCCTTTGGCGGCACGCACGGTGAGTACCGCGTCACGGATCGCGGTGACGGCCATACGGTCGCCGACCTCAACGCCAAGCGCTTTGGCGAGCTGACCGTAGCCGACCGTGCCTTCGTCGCTGTTGCGTAGACGGAACGTGACCGACAGGACCACGAACCGCGGTGTCGGGAAGAAACGGCTGGAGGGGCGTGCCGGAGCGTCATACATGCTGGTTTTCAACGCGGAAGTGCGGTAGCCGAAATCCAGGTGTTCCGCGTCCAACGTGACGATGCGCGTATGCTGGCGGTCCCACGCGTCGACCTGTGTGACGCTGGAAGCGACCTCCTGACCGTATGCGCCGATATTCTGCACGACAGACGCTCCGACCGTGCCGGGAATGCCGGACAAGCCTTCAACGCCTTCCAATCCGTGGGATACGGTGACGGCGACGAAATCATCCCAATTGCAACCGGCATCCGCGCTCACGGATACTGTACCGTCGGCTTGGGCGTCACCGAACCGGATTTCCTGGCGGGCGTCACGCACGACAACACCGTCAAACGGGTCATCGCTGACCAGAAGATTCGAGCCGCCACCGATCACGCTCAACGGCACGCCGGCATCATCGGCTTCACGTACCGCGGCGATCACCTCGTCACGCGTATGGGGGGTAAGGAATGTGCGGATCGGCCCGCCGACACCGATGGTGGTCAGGTCGGCGAACGTGGTACTGCTGTGCGCTGTAGTCATACCGCCATACTAGCCGCAGGCTTGCCGAGGCGTAGTCCGGCCACAGGCTTGCCGGATAACAAAAAAGCCTGACCGAAGTCAGGCTTTCCGGTGAACGTGGAAACGTTCGAACAGATTCAGCGGGTTTCGCGGTGAACCGTCTGCTTGCCGCAACGCGGGCAGAACTTCTTCAGCTCCAGGCGGTCAGGAGTGTTACGACGATTCTTGGTCGTGATGTAGTTACGCTCCTTGCACTCCGTGCATGCCAGCGTGATACCCGGACGGATGTCGGCGCTCTTGCTTGCCATGTTGGTTCACCTCTGTGATCGATTACGTACCGGCGGTGTCGCCGGCCTTTGTAGCGAGGAAGAGACTCGAACTCTTGACCTTACGATTATGAGTCGTACGCTCTAGCCAGCTGAGCTACCCCGCCATGAGAGCCTCGAGTGAGAATTGGACTCACGACCTCTTCCTTACCAAGGAAGTGCTCTACCACTGAGCTATCGAGGCGTGGCTGGTAATGGATTCGAACCATTGAAGCACGAAGCGCCTGATTTACAGTCAGGTCCCTTTGACCGCTTGGGAAACCAGCCCTTGCCGCAAGCGACCTAGCCGCAACCGGCAACTTGGCTATCATGGCATTTTTGCGCGACAAATGCAAATCAGGCGTGTCGCACTGCCGATAATTTCGCCGCAAACCCGCGAAATTCCAAGCGACACGCCGTGACCGCGCGCGTGTCGGAAACGCGGTCACGGCATACGCCGGTCAGCTCAGATGCCGAGCGCCTTGAGTTCGGCGCACACGCTGATCACCCGGTCGTTGGCTTCCTGCTCCCCGATGGAAATGCGGATGCCCTCGCCGCTGAACACGCGCACCGACAGTGCGGCCTTCACAAAATGTTCCGCCGCCTCATCGGTCCGCTCACCGATCGGCAGCCAGAAGAAGTTCGCGTACGGTTCAGGGAACTGCCAGCCCTGTTCGCGCAGCGCGGCGACCACGCGCGTACGTTCGTCGATCAGCGCCTTGACACGCTTGTCAAGCTCGTCATACGCATCCATCGAGGCGAGCGCCGCGGTTTGCGCGATTTCGGTGACACCGAACGGGATGGCGACCTTGCGCATGCCGTCGATCACATCCGCCGGGGCGATGCCGTAACCGATGCGCAAGCCCGCCAAGCCATACGCTTTGGAGAAGGTTTGGGCGACCACGATATTCGGGTATTCACGGAACAAATCCATGGCGACATTCGTGTCAGCAGCCGTGTTGAACTGGATGTACGCCTCATCGAACAGCACAAGAACATCGTCAGGCACGGCGGCCATGAGCTTACGCGCGTCCGCATCAGACAGTGACGTAGATGTCGGGTTGTTTGGGTTGTTGACGATGACCAGACGCGTGTGCTCGTTGATGGCGGCGATCATCGCGTCGATGTCGTGGCTGCCGTCAGGACGGTTCGGCACTTTCACGCTGGTTGCGCCCGCGTTCGCCACGATGATCGGGTACGCTTCGAAGCTGCGCCACGGGTAGATGACCTCATCGCCGGGACCGGCGACCAGATTGACCAGCTGGGTGATGACCTCGGTGGATCCGCAGCCCAAAACGACATTCTCTGGTTTGACGCCGAACTGGTCGGCCAAACGCTCCACAACCGTCGTTCCACGCATATCCGGATACCGGTTCATACGGCCCACGGCTTTGTCGACAATCGCCTGTTTGACACTCGGCAGCGGCTCGAACGGGTTCTCGTTGCTGGAGATCTTGTACGCGGTCAGGCCCGGCGTCTTCGGGGCGGGCTTGCCTTGCTTGTAGCTGGGAATGGTATCGATGATTGCACGATGTAGGTATGCCATGACTCAATCCTATACGCGGTAGCGCCATCAACCGTGTTACGAACCGGTTGAACGGTCACCATGCGGACAAGCGGCCGAATCATCGCCTGCGAAACAGCGACCACGGCAGGATATGGCGATGCCCGGCTGTGGCGGCATGAACCGCTGCGGCATCCTGCGGCGTGGGCGCCGGCACGTCAGCCGCTCCGAAGACCGCTGTCGACGCCTGATCGGCGACATGCACGGCGATATCGCATGCCAGTGCGCGATTGACGATCGCGGCGATATCCCGGTCTGTGGCGGTATCCGGCCAGCGGGCACCATCATCCCACGCGGTGTCCTGCAACTCATGCCATGCGCCAAGCCAGGCGGCACGCCTCATATCCGCGCCGTCTGAGCCGTTACCGTCTTCAGCCGCACGCTCAAGCGCACGCCATCGGCGGCGGCGACGCCCTGCGCGGACACCCATCGGCAGGCATGCGACCACGCCGATGGCGGTGACCGTCATCATGGCGGCCAGCCACTTACACGCCCGCGACACGCCGGAACGTTCCGTCCAAGCGGGCGAACCGGCGGGCGTGTCCGACGCACCGGATGCGCCCCGTCGGTGTGCGGTAGACGACGAAGACGCCGACGAGGATGCCGAAGGCGCTGACGAAGCGGACGGGTTTGACTGTGGCGTTGCGGCGGCGAGGCCTTGCGAGGCATCCGCGGATTGTCGGTTTGCCGCCGGCGTCACGTCGAACGGCACCCAGCCGACCCCCGACATGTATGCTTCATCCCACGCGTGCAGCTGCTTCGCGCTGACATGGTACGACCCGTTTTCGTCAACCACGCCGCTGGTGCTGTAGCCCAGCACCATGCGGGTGGGGACACCGAGCGCTCGGGCGAGCACGGCGAATGCGCTCGCGTAATGCGCACAGTAGCCGCTTTTGCGCGTGAGGAAAGCACCGACCATCGCAAGATCGCTGTCATCACCGTCGGCGGAACCTGGAACATCCAGCGAATAGGTGAACCCGTTCGACGAGAAATACCGGACCAAGTATTGCAGCGCCTGCTCCTGCCGGGTAAACGACGACCCCGCGGACGGCACGCCTGCCGCTTTCGCTTGGGCGACAACGGCGTTGACGCTGCCCGGCAGTTTCGACGGCAGGGCACGGTATCGGGCGAGAACCGCCCGGTCAAGCGCATCAACCCGCGTGAACGGGTCGGTTCCATCGACAAGACTGCCGTCCAACACGACGGAGGTCACAGCGGATACCGCGATCCCCGCTGTGGCGAGCGCCTGTTGGACCGCTTGCGCGTCCGATGCGTCGACCGCGCCCACGGTCGCCGGCATGACCAGGATTTGGGTGGACCAATCCGAGGAGGAGGCGAGCGCCATGGTGTCCTTGTCGGGGTTGTATCCGATGGCGTTGGCGAATGACGTGCTTATCGTGTATGTGAAGGCTGTGCCCGGCGTGGCGGTGCCGTCGGTGTAGCCCCCGTATGCGGACCATGCGTAGGCGAGCGCGCCGGGCAATGAGCCCGAGTGGGCGGCGGTGAGGATGCCGTCGGTTGAGATGATGGGGATGAGCAGCCAGTTTCCGCTGCGTTGTGCGGCGCCCGAGGAGACCAGTTCGGCACGTGCCGCGTTCGCGGTTGCCGCGTCCGGCACGGTGAGGTGGCTGGCATCACGCAAATCGGATACCGAGCGGCTGATGGTTTCTATGGATTGGAATCCGAGCGGCGAGGTGATGGGGTCAAGGTAGATGCCGGAGGTGGTGTATGTGTCGCCTTGTTTGGTGGTTTCGGTACGCGAGTAAATGCTGCATGATGCGTCGATATGCCAGTCGCCGCTCATGCCGGAGTATTCCAACGGCAGGCCGGCGGCGGGCAGGAGGCGCGTGGAGAGCCGGTCGACGGTGATGGCGGTGTTGGCGACGTGTTTGCCTAGCCAGTTGTCGCTGGACAGGTGGGCGTCCAGTGTGCCGCCATCGTAGGCCAGGTAGGTGGCGAGCGGTTCTGCGGCTTCGCAATCGCCGCCTGACAGGTCCATGAGCTGTCCGGCGGCTTGGGACACCTTCTTGGATGCCGGTGTCGGCGATTTCGTGTCACGGCCGTACAGGTTCGCACTGTCGGAGAGCGACGCGCCGAAGCTCCACGTGCCGGCGCTGAAGTCATCGAGGGTCGCCATACGCAGGTAGCGTGCCCGGTTGGACTGGTAGGTCAATGCTGTCGCTGATGAGCCTGAGGTCAAGGAGCGTTTGAGGTCGATCATCGGGTTGATGGTTGCGGAGCTGAATGTGCCGCCCGTTTCGAACCTCAGGTGCACGGATTGGGCGAGACGCAAGCCGGGCGCAGTGCATCCGGCAACCAGTGCCACGGTGAGGATGGAAGCGAGAGCGGGCGTGGCGACGTTTGTCGCACGCGGATGAACGGCCCAGCAGGCGAGCGCCAGGATGCCGGCCATGACGAGCACGCCAGCCCACGGGACGTCGTGCAGAATGGTCGCGTAGGCGGTCGCGCCCACGATGATGGGTATCAGTCCAATCCATGGGAGCGCGGGTATGCACAGGATCATGCGCATGACCAGCAGGAATACGGCGATAGCGGCGATCATGGCGGCGTCGGAGGCCGGGGTCAGGGACAGCGGCGGCAGTTGGACGAGCATCTGCCGCACGCCTGAAACCACGGTGTCGCCGAACTGCCGCCACGCTTGGACGACCGGAATGCGAACGGTTTCATACCGCCCGCCGGTTGCGGTCTGGTCAATGACGGGATACCACGGCAGGAATCCCATGGTGTCGCGCAACCGCAATCCCGTGATGATGATGCCGCCAATCACGGTGACGACCGTGAACGCGATGCCGCGTACCGTTGCGGCCAAACGTCGGTGCGTGCAACGGTTCGGGGTCGGGATGCACGAGACAACGGCGAGTACGGCAACCGCGACGCGTGCGACCTGCGGCCACCACATGCGCTCGCTGTGGACGAGCAGCGTCAGCCATTGGACGGCCAGTTCAAGGGCGATCATGACGGTCGCGGCACGCACAACGAGACCGGTGACGGCGGTGAGTGGTGACGACGGTATGGAAGTACGCGTGCTGTCGTGGTGGTGACGACGCCGGTTGCCGTGTCGTTGGTTCCCGATGGTGATGTGGCGTACGTGGGGTTCTGGCTTATGTTCCGCACTGTCATCGAGGTCGTGCCGTTGCAGCCGGTAATCCTGGTTCGCGGATACGCCGACCACGCGCACATCCGTCTGTCCGGCGACGTGCAGTCGCGCAATCAGCTTGTTTGCCGTGGGTTGTGCCGTGATTACCACTACACTGACGGGCATGTGTTGGGCGGCGGCCGCGTGGCATACCGTGGCGGCGGCGTCTTCGCCGCGTGCTGGATCGTCGCGTGTCATGCCACCATCATCTTGCTGGCGTATGGATGCGATCAGCCGCAATGCTTGGCTTGACCCTGTGGCCACTGCATGACCGTCGGTGATGATGAGTTTGCCGCCGGCATGTTCCAGTCCGGCGGCGAGCAGAACGTACCGGCTCATCGCCTCGTAGGCGATGGCGTCAGCTTGCCTGTCTTCCGTGCAGGAAGCCATATCGCATACCAGCAGCACCGCGTGGACCGTACTACGCGGCACCCGTTTGACAACGAGATGCCCGGCGCTGGCGCTGCGCTTCCACGCGATATGACGCACTGGATCACCCGGCTCGTATGCGCGCAACCCTGCGAAGCCGAAAGCCGACCGTCCGCCGCCACGAGCCCCGGAGGCAGTGTCGCCGCGGGTCACGGCAACCGGTCCGGGTTCCGGAACCACAACCAGTTCGGACGCGTCCCGGGTGATTGAACGGACCGCGAACAAGCCAAGCGGCTCATGCCATGAGGATACGATGGTGACCCGCCGATACCATCCTCGGCCGGTCGGGGCCGTACCCGCATACCGGTCCGGATTGAGGCGGATATACGCCGCGGATGCCGCGACATCACGCGGACCCGCCACCGTGGCCAACACCCGTTGCCAACGGTTACGGGAAGAACCGTGCATTGAAACCAAACCCTGCGACGCAGCCGTACCAGCCGGCCATAGCATGTACTGCAGTCCGGCGGCGCAAGCGGACAACAGCCACACGCCCGTCCATGCGATCGCCGCCGCAACCAACACCCGCGCATCGAACGTGAACGCCGCCAGCCACAGCATCAAGGCCGTAAGCATTGTCAGCCAACCGGCAATCGTGGGACGAATCATGCCGCGGCGAAGCGACCACGGTACGCCGGCCCGGCGGAGCGCAGCCTGCGACGCAATCGGACGGTTTTCGCCCTTGCGACGCTCCCTGACCGCGGTTGCAGCCCGCCGAATGCCCGTCATCGTATTACCTGTCACCGGCATGCGGCACCGGGGTGCGTGCGATCAGCGTTTCAACCACATCACGGGCACGATCGGTGGCGGATGAGCCGTAACCTGCATCCTCCAACACCAGTCGATGAGGCAACACCAGCGGGGCGGCCCAACGCACATCGTCAGGAAGCACGAAATCACGGTTCTCATACAAGGCTTTTGCACGGGACATAGCCGCAAGTTGCAAGCTGCCACGCGGCGACACACCGTACGACACGCCGTCCGTATGCCGTGTCCCCGACGTGAGCGCCACCAAGTAGTGCGCGACCGGCTGCGAAAGCCGCACACGCGCACACAATTCGCGTATCGCTTGAATGCGTTCGATATCCGCAACCCGGCGCAAGCCTTGCAACGGGCGAAACGCGTGATCGGACATCACCATCCGCTCCTCGGTTTGCGCTTGCGGGTAACCGAACCGCATACAGGTCATGAACCGGTCAAGCTGCGCTTCAGGCAGCGGATACGTGCCTTCAAGCTCAATCGGATTCTGCGTGGCGATGACCATGAACGGCTGGTCAAGATGATGGGTCTGCCCGTCCACACTGACCTGCCCCTCCCCCATCGCCTCAAGCAGGGCGGACTGCACTTTCGGGTCCGCACGGTTGATTTCGTCAGCGATAACGACATTCGCGAAAATCGGGCCGGGATGAAACACGAACGATTCCGTCGCACGCGAATACACGTTCATGCCCAGTAAATCCCCCGGCAGCAGGTCAGGCGTGAACTGGATACGCCGCACCGAGCCGCCGACAGCCGTCGCAAGCCCACGTGCGAGCGTGGTTTTCCCCACTCCAGGCACGTCCTCCAGCAGCACATGGCCGCCGGCCACGAGCGTCAGCACCGTCGCTTCAACCACCTGTCGAGGGCAAGCGAGCGTACTCGCCAACGCATCAACCACCTGATGCGCCGCATCCTGCGCCTGCTCCGGGTCCATCACTGTGACCATGACGCTCTCCCCACCCTGTACATCGTGTGCCAGAATGCACGATACCCACCATGGTATCGCTGTGAAACGTCACACAACACCTTCGGAACAACAAAAGCCCCGGCTGAACAGCCGGGGCTTAACGATGACAGAACGTCAGTTCAGGATCGCGAGCACGTCACGGGCGGAGACGATCAGATAATCCTCGCCCTGATAGTGCACTTCGGTGCCGCCGTACTTGGAGTACAGCACCTTATCACCAACCTTGACGTCCATCGGGATGCGCTCACCCTTGTCGTCGCGACGACCGGGGCCGACAGCCAGCACTTCACCCTGCTGCGGCTTCTCCTTGGCGTTGTCCGGGATGTACAGGCCCGAAGCGGTCTTGGTTTCGGCTTCCGCCTGCTTGACAATGATCTTGTCTTCCAACGGTGTGAGTGAGATCGACACTGTGGACCTCCTCTTTCTAAGAGAAATCGATACTTCCCGCGCCAGGACATCGCTTTCAAGAGGCTGACGATCACTATCGGCGCCGTCCCTTTGCGCTATCTCTCATCGTAGCGCGTTGTTAGCACTCTGCCAACTCGAGTGCTAACGCTGAGAGTGAAAACCGCGGAAAACCGGCGTTTACCGGTCACGATACGCGACGCTTCAGCGCGGCACGCAGGTTCTGTCCGAGCGAATCCGAAGTCGCTTCAGGCACATCCACCCGGGCATGCTCTTCGGCACGGTGGAAGGTATCGGCATTGTTCATCGGCGCATCATGCGCTTGGGCGTGACCAGTGGATTGGCCGCCGTTGCCGGACTTCTTGGCAGTCTCACCGGCGTCGACGTCCTTGGCATCCACCGGCACGGCTTTGGCGACCTGCTTGGTCGACTTGATCTCCAAGCTCTCGGGCGCCGCCGTCGTTGCCGGCTCATCGGCATGGTTACGCGGCGCACCCCACGAGAAGGAGATGAGATCCTGATGGTGTTCAGCGGCCATGTCAAACACGTCAAGTGTTGTCGCTGGGCTGACGCGGCTGAGCTCCACGGTCACATCCTTGGGTTCGGCAGGAGCGGCCGGGGCGGACTCGGCAGGCTGGTCAGACTGCATATCAGCGGCCGGGGTGTTCGGCGCACGATGGTCGTCATGTGCCGTCGTCTGAGATTCCCGCGACGCTTCGGGCGACTCAACCGCTTCATACTCGTGTCGCGCTTCCTGCACGTCAACCACTTGCGCATCGACCGGCTGGGCGTCCTGCACCGCTTGCGTCTGCTGCCGCTGCTGCGCTTGCGCCGCCTTGCGGGCGAGCGCCCGATCACGTTCCGCCAAGGTCTGTTCGACCGCCTGATGGATTTCACGCTGCTCCATAATGCCGGTTTCCACGGTGTCGGCACCAGCCGGGGCCCCGGCCTGCGAAGACGCGGCATCCGCCGTGACTGGCTTGCCGGGCACGGCAGCTTGCTTGCGTGCCATAACGACGTGCGTCTGACGTTCCTGCCGCAGCGCCTGAGCCACTTTGTGCTCCCACTGGCGGGCGTGACGGCTTGCCCGCACACCTAAGGCCAGTGTCAGCAGCATCAGTGCGAACGGAATCAGTGCGTACGCCATCGGGAAATGCAGCAGGTACGCCGCAACCGCGACGATGACGGCGGCAAGCGCGAGTACCGCGACAACGATACGACGATGACGAATCGACGCACGGCGCAAGCGACGTACCTCGGCGATATGCTCGTGGGATACTCGAACCTGTGCCTGTGCTGGCATCACAGCCCCTTTCGTCACCGGCGGATGCTCATCGGAAAACCTGGTCCCGCTGTGCTCATCAATCAGATGCAGCGATGGGGAAAACCGGTCCTGACGGCGTCTGATCACCCGCTTCATGCTGTCGGCTGTCCTCGTGGGCAGCCATCCAATGATGAAGACCACCAGTACGGCAAGTACGACAATCGTACTGATGTCCTCGTAATCCATAATGTATAAGAATAGAAGACCTATCTGAAAAACAGCTTGCTGAGCTTATGGGCGTGTCGCGTTCGCTAACGGCATATCGGCAATGCGTCATACGGCAGGCAGGCTCCCGTCGGCGAGCGCTTGCGCCAAGCCGCCTTGCGGACGGTCTTCGGCGAATAGCGCATAGGATTCGTGGTCTCGCCATTGCCCGTTGACATACATGTAACGGCGACGCAACCCCTCATCAACCGCACCGAGTTTCTGCGGCACGCGCCGTGAACGCCGGTTCTGCGGAAGAATCGCGATTTCGATGCGATGCAGTTTCGGCCCGTCCGCAGCGTCGAACGCCCAGTCGGCGAGCACGGCCACGGCGAGTGGGGCGATACCATGACCGGCCATCTCGCGGTCCACCCAATAGCCGACCAGCCCGGTGCGTATCGCACCGTAGGCGATGGCGCCGAGCGAGACCTGTCCGACGATGCGCGTGCCATCGGTGATGAGGAACAGCGCCGCGGTGCCGTCACGCTCGTACTCGCGTTGGGCGTGAATCCACTCGTTGAATGACAGTCCGGGGCCGCCGAGCGGATCATCGGACTGCCATGGTTTGAGCCAGTCACGGTTGCGCCAGCGCAGGGATTGCAATTCGTCTTCGTCGTCAAGCGTGCATGGTCGCAGCGTGAGCGGCAGCGTGCCTTCGGGGGCGTGCAACGCCTGAGGCATGATGAATTCGCGCGGCCGCCGACCATGGATTCTGCCGCGCAATGATTGAAACACTGACATCGTTTTCATTGTGCCACGGGTTGTGCGGACGGTTGCGACAATCCGGCGCGTGTCCGAAAACGTATCATGCACGGCCGCGCCTTCCGACGGTCGTGGTATCAGTGGGGGCATGAGCATCACCGACGCTTCCCCCGCTTCCGTTGAGCCGGCCATGGGTGGCGGTAACGCGGCAATCGCTGCTGCCAAACGTGCCGCCCGACATGCCGCGCTGGCACGACGCAAGACCGTCACCGCCACAGAATTCACGCAGGCGCAGCACACGCTGGGCCGGTATGCCGGGCTCCTGTGCCGCACGTTGCCCGGACATGCCACGGTGGCCGCGTACGCGTCCATGGGGACCGAACCGCCGATGGATGACGTGTTGGCCGACCTGCTTGACGCCGGTATGCGCGTCCTGGTGCCGCGACTGGGACCGGGAGCGGATGACGCTCCGGCATGGAGTGAGCTGGATGGTCTTGCGTCGCTACACGATATGCCCCGCAGCGGGACAGGCGGTTTGCGGCCGCGAGAGCCCGGCACCCGAGTCTTGGCGGCAGAAGCGCTCAACGAGGCGGCGCTCATCCTGGTGCCCGCCTTCGCCATCGATACGCACGGAATCAGGCTCGGTCGTGGCGCCGGATGGTATGATCGCGCCCTCACGCACGCCTCACCGTCAGCACGCATCGTCGGCGTATGCTGGCCGTGGGAGTTGACGGATACGCCCGTCCCCCACGTCGGCCATGACGTACCTGTTCACGGTGTCCTCACCCCGGCAGGGCTACGCATGATTCGCCCGCTGGGCGCATGATTCCGGTTCGCGGACCGAGAACATCATCGCTGTCACCGATTCGACTAGGATGTGAACAGATTACGTAACACACCGACCTGTCGATTTCGTGGAGGGACCATCGTGCCAACCTATCATTACCGTTGCAAGAACTGTGGCTATGATTTCACCGAGCAGCAGTCATTCAGCGACGAGCCGATCACCGTATGCCCGCAGTGCGGCCAAGAGCAGGTGCACAAGGTCTACGCCGCCCCCTCCATCGAATTCAAAGGCAGCGGCTTCTACCGTACGGATCGCGGCAGCTCGAAGTAACCAGCATCCGTGATTCACGCCCCCGGAGCCTCAAGACACGGGGGCGTTGTCATCTTCTGACCACAATCATCCACACAGGTGGCGCCGACAGACACCACCAGCCATGATGGGCGCATGAGACAACACGAATCATCCTCACCGTCGCACCGCCCACATCTTGGTTTGGCGCAACGCCGCCGTATAGCAATCATGCGACGCGTGGCACGCACCCTACTCATCGCCATCGCCGTGTTCAGCATCCTGCAATGCGTCACCGCCACCGTCGCCACCCAACCCATGTTGAGCACCACCGGCGATATCACACGCGGGCAACGGCTGACCGCCAACGACGTGACCGTCATCACCGTGCCGGCGCACACGTCATTCGCCAACGCGCCAACCGAACCCAAACACATCGAATCCCGCATCGCCCTCGTGGACATGCCGGCCGGCACACTGGTCCTGCCGTCGCACATCCGCGGAACGCCCGTCGCCCCGGAAGGCACCACCGTCATCGAAACACGACTGGCAAGCAAGCCGGAAGGCGTCGACGCCGGCGACGAAATCGACCTGATAATCGGACAGGCGTGCGCCAGCATCATGCCCGATACGTCCGACGCGTCGGAAACGCCGGAAACACCGGAATCATCCGAAACACCGGACGGGCAGCATCCGCAAGATACCGCGCCAACAACACCGAGCCGTCAATGTACCATCGCCACGCAAGCGACACTCATCGCCTTCAGCCAACGTGCAGACGGCACCACCGCAGACAGCGCATCCATCGCCATGCGCCCCGAAGAAGCACTCACCATCATGAGCCTGCCCGACAGCCTGCCGGTCATCGCCACGCGACGGTAAGACACGGCGCCGCCAAGCGGCAACCAGCGGGCCGGCGCAGCGCATCAGCACGACACGTCAGTGCCCGCGCTCGCTGAACACCGCCCAATGAGGCGGCAGTTCACCCAGAATCCGCTGATCGTCATCGGCGGCACGCTGTTCAGCGGTCAAGGTGTCGGACGGTTCAAGTTTGACACCATCCGCATCAAAACGCTCCGTACCCTGCAACGTCACCCGGTGGTGGCGACGCGGGGTACGCCGATGCGGATCATACGCGGGCGCCATCATGCCTCCCCATACAACGTGCCGATACGGGCGACCATACGGTCCACTTCCTTATCAGGGTTCACGAACGCGGCGACACTCCACACCGTCATCGCCGACCAGCCAAGCCGGGCAAGCTCCTGCGGGAGCAGACGGTGACGTTCACGCGTGGACTGCATACCCATGAACTGCGCGTCATCCGTAAGCACGGCAAGCGCAAACGGCTTGCCCTTCGCGCCGACCACCAGCGGAATACGCACACCGTCGCTGAACCCGTAATCCACTGCGACCTCCAGCCCGCGCGCCTTGACACGCTGAGCGAGATCATTGAACAGCACATTGTCAGCAACCTGAACCGGTGTCGGACGGACAGCCGTCGCGTCAAGCGTCGAAGCCCACGACAGCAGCTGCTTGAGCAGACGCGGACCGGACTGGTGCAACCGCTCATCATCCATATCTTCAGGACCGAAGGAGACGACAATATCAAGATTACGGTCGGCGAGCGCCAACGCGTCAAGCAGCATCCCCTTGCCGCCGTCGCCTTCCAGCGGACCGAACTGCTGGATCAGACGCCCATGCGTGGTTTTCGCGTAACACATGGAAACGATGACGTCCGTCGCTTGCGCACCGGCGACCTCATCAAGGCTGATAAGCCGCACATGGCGCAGGAAACTCCCCATGGTCTTGTCTTTGGAGGCGAGCGACTTGAGTTCGGCACCCAAGCGGGTACGGAACACTTCAGTCATCGTGACCACGGTGAGCACGTAGGATACGGGGACCACAGTGAAGGATTTCGCCCGATCGCAAATCAGTTTGGTCACGGTTTCGATTTCCTGCTGGCTGCTTTCCACCAGCCCTGAGGAAATGACCGGCACGCCGGTCGCCTCGATCCGATGCAGACGCACCATGCCTTGCATCCCCTCAGTCGGGACGGCTCGGCGAACCGGCCCGTAACCTGCTTCCTGGAGGAACGCGGACAAGCGCGGCGAGCGACGGGTCAACCGCGGTCGGGCCTCGACATGCGGCAGCAAGCCGATCAGCGTTTTCACACTCGGCGAGGTCACAGTCGCATCATGCGCGATGATGACGACCTGCCGGGCGCGGCAGATGATGGACAGCAGTTCAATGGCCGGCATGTGGGCGGCAGCGTCGATAATCGCCACATCCGCCAACGGCGTGGGGTCAGTCAGCGCGGCGAGCGTGGACGGGGTCGCCATAAGTACCGGCTTGGCCAAAGCCATGATTTGCGGATGGTCACGCAATACACGTCCCAACGGCGTGTTCGGGCCGCCGGCGAGCACCGTATGCAGCTGGTTCGCTTCCTGTGTCTTGGAAAACAGCAAGTCGCACAGTTTGCGCAGCGACTCTTGATGAATCATCGGGCCGATTGAACGAACATGCTCGGTATCGACCTGGCCGAACCGGTCCGCAGCCGTTTGCAAGGCGGAACCATCCTGGTTCGAGATGATCGCAGACTGTTTGACGATATCCTCGAATACGGTCGTCCACCACGACAGCTGGAGTTCACCCTCCACCGCTTCAACCGGCACGCGGCGGGCACGCAGATCATCAACCAGCTCATCCAAACCGACTGACCTGAACTCCTGCTCAAGCAGGCAGCGTCCAGGCAGCGTGTCCAACGCCATATGGTCGTTATACAAGGCTTTGAGACGCTCTTCCAGCGTGTTGAAATCAAGGGATTCAAGATTGCCGCCCTTGGGTGTCGTGGCAAGCACAGCGTCCAAGGACGTGATATTACGCATCAGGGCGTCCTGTGTTTCGAGAATCGTGTCCAGTTTCGGCGGCAGGACAGGCCATCCGCCGTGAGGCACGAACAGATGCCACTGCTCGGACTGCTTGGCGACCACAACCAGCGCATCATGCAGATTCTCGACCTGCGCGCCCACGCGAAGCAGGCTCTTGGCTTCCTTGACCAGCCGGCGACGTTCCCAGAACCCCAGATCAGAGCCTTCCGACTTGCGTTGCTGCTTCGACTTGCTGGCCTCAATCATCGAATCGATATCGCGTTCGAAAATCTCCGGCTGGAACACGTCAAGCACGCGACGCAGATTCTTGAGCACGGTGACCTGCCGACCCCACTCCTGAGCGGTGGTGGGGATCGGGAACCCGCAAGTCTGCACGGTGGTCGCAACCTGCTCGCGGGTTGCAGGCAGCAGCTTCTGCATCAAATCAACCACACGCTGGTACGCGTTGACAGCCTGCTCCTCAGTGGTCAGCGACGCCTGATACCACGCGGTATCATCCGGGCCGACGGTGTATTCGCCGAGCTCGCCTGCGGCACGCAGCTTGTTCGCCCACTCATCCATATGCCCGTTCAACGTGCGGGCCGCGGTGTCGCTCAATCGCACGTGGGTGGCGGGATGGGTCGGCAAGGTCGCGATACTGGCGAGATTCTGGATGGTCTGGTACGCGGACACGCCCCAACGCTCATTCACCCCGTGCAGGTCGCCCAGATAGCGGGTCAGGCGTGAACGCACGCCGACCAGCTCGTCAGACAGCTGGTCGAAGCGGCTTGACGCATTGCCCGCCCGATAGCCGACCGCGGCGATCAGCTGCTTGTCAATCGCAAGATTGCCCTGCTCATCGGCAATATCAAGCACCAGATCACCAATGACATTACTGCCCATGATTTTGGTGAACCGGCGCTTCTGCTCGGCCACGCATGGCACATACAGCACCGAACGACCGTTCATGATGCAACGCGAGGCGATGGCCGCGGCCTGCGCCGCACTGCCATTGCCGACTTCACTATCCAAAACGATGGAATGCCCTGCGGCGACAACATTCGCGGCATATCGCACCGTGTTGTCCACATCGCCAACCTCGTATTCGGCATGCGGGTCGCCATCGAAGGGACTGTATTCGGGGATCTTGTCGGATTCGATATCGTGAATCGCCTGGGCGTCGCCGGCAAGCGCATCAAGCATGGTATTACCGGTCGGCCCCTTACGCAACGCGTCGATAATCCGCTGGCTTTCCAGCAGAATCTGCGCGCTCGGATCCATGAAACAGCCGACGATGATGTACCGGTCAATATCGAAGTCGGCGAACGCCCGTCGCGCCTGCTTCTCGATCGCCGCGAACACGGCGGATGTTTCCGGCGTGCCATTGTCGTAGTTCGAACCGTCAAACAGTTCGTCTTCATCAAGATTGACGCCCTGATCATGCAATTCGGTCACAAACGCGGGGTTGAGTCTGCCACGTCCGGTGAATTGGATCGTGGCGTCGGTTTCACCGCCGCCCGGCTTACGGGTCACGTCCACCGGGTACAGCAGGACAGGCACGGATTTGCCGGACCACGTGGCTACGCCGACAACCATGGACAGTTCCGCGACGCCGCTGATCCGGCTTTTCGCTGTCTGATCCTCGTACACGCGTTCCAGGCGACGCCCGGCGGCACGCAACATGCCGGTGTCGCGGAACAGGGAATCGAGCGGCGCTTTGCCGCTGGCGAACAGCTGGGCGATACCCGACGGGTGGGCATGGGTCAAGTCAAGTTGGGCGGACAACTGGCTGATATCTTCAAGCGGAGACGGTGCCAGCGAATTACGATAGTCGTCCCGCCAACGCCGCATCTGGCGCAGCGCCTGATCGGATTGGGTGAATTCGCTCATCCTCGACTCACTTTCCTACCGCTTTGCGGTATTCCTGATAGCCCTGATTGTGCGCGAGCGCCGCATCGACATCAGCATTCCCCTGTGCGGCAAGCCACGCGTACAGGTCATCGTACAGCGTGGGGTTCATCGCAAGGAACGGCAACAGTTGGGCGTGCCGCGCAATCTGGAACTGATCAGTGTAGTCGGTGGTGGTTTTCGCTTGCGCCGCAGTGAAACCGCCGACTTCGATCTGTGGTTCTTTATGGTCGAAATCGCCGCGGGAAACACGGTCGAACACCGAGCCGGGTTCGAACACCGGCTTGAACGGGGTCTGCTGGGGTTGGGCGGATTGCTGGGATTGCAGGGATTGCTGGGCGTCCGAGGCCTGAACGGAGGGGGTTGAGCCGGCGGCTGCCGTCTGTGCCGCCGCGGCCGGATCGGAGCTCACCGGGCGGGCGAAACGACTGTAATCCTGGCCATTGGGCAACTGATCAGGCTGAACGATGGCGGAATCGGATTGTGGGGCAGGCTGCGCCGGCTGGGCAGTGCGGCCGGATTGCGGCATGGCACCGAACAAGTCGTGAACCGACACGACGGAATCGTCGCGGTGTACGGGTTCGCTCGGCTTGACGGGGGTGACGGGCTCTGCCGACACATCGGATGGTGCGGAATCAGCGGATGGTGCAGGGTGCTGCACCGGCAGCACGGGCTGCGGTGATTGAGCCGGTTCAGCAGCCTGTGCGGACTGGGTTGGCTGCACGAGCTGTGCCGGTTGGACAGACTGCTCGGGCTGGACAGGCTGAGCGTCCGCAGCCGACTGGACCGGCTGGGCATTCCGGGCGCGCAACTGCTCCTGACGCTCGGTTTCCTCACGCTGGGCACGCTCCTGACGCTGGAGCTCGGCCTCCTGCTCACGCTTGAGCTGCTGCTCACGCAACTGTTCCAGCTCCTTGCTGTGCTCTTCGGCATCGGCGAACAAGTCACGCGGACCGGTCTCAACCGGCGTTCCCGGCTGGACAACCAGCGGAAGCTCCTGGATCGGATGCTCTTGGGCGAATTGACGCTGCTGGGTTGCCGTCACCACGGCATCAGGCAGCACAGCCGCAGCAAACGGTTGCGGCCGCATCTCAACGGCGGGTTCAACAGTCGCAGTTGGCTGGGCAGGCCCGGCAGTCTGGGTAGGCTGGGCTGACGCGGACTGCTGCACGACCGGCTGCATCGGTGTCGCCGGCTGCGTAGGCTGAGCGCCCGCCGGCTGCGTAGTCGTATGCTGGGTTACAGGGACAGTATCCTGCGATTCCGCTGGAGTACGAGTATGCGTATCCGACGGCTGGGCTTGCTGATCAGGCTGGGATCCCTCACCGGCCGGCTGCGGCTCGTCCACCGCCGGTTCCGTTCCCGCGAGCCGCGGTACCTGCAAGGACGCATCACGCAGTTGGCGAAGACGATCAGCCACATTCTGCGAGCTGAACATTGCCGTCGGCTCGCCCGCACGCAAGTTCAGAATATCGTCAACGGACATGTCAGCCGGATCAGGCTCCTGCTTGGCGCCATCACGCGCGTACGCGAACAGGTCGGTCACTTCCGGTTCGGTATGCTCCTGCGCTTCAACGCGAATGAAATCAACGGGTACGTCGCCGAATTGCAGACGAATCGGCGAATACGGGAGCTGGAAATCGACTTCAGCTTGCAGACGCGTCAACTCGCCGTTCTCGCGAATCATATATGAACCGTTCGTGGAATTGAGGTCGCGAATGTCGGCCGTGCCGTCATCGTGTACGGTAAGCAGGGCGTGGCGCTTCGACATGGAGCGCCCTTCATCAACGATTTCAAAACGACGATGACCATCATCGGCGAGCGGGCGAAGGGGTTTGCGCCCGATTTCCAGGCTTTCTCCCGGCTTGATATCCATCTGCTCGGCGCCATTGACCTTGATGATCCACTGCTGCCCGGATCGCTGCTCCGTCACCTTGCGGCCTTCCTTTCGCCTTATACGCGCATGTGCACACTATCTGCCATTGTGCCATGCCTCCACTATTTTCGCTCAATTCCCCGCATGTATTGACAAGTCCCACGCAATAGGCGAACACGCAACGCGCCGGCGAGGCCAGCCGCCGCCAGCGTCGGCAGAAACGGAACAACAACCTTCTACCGACGCTCACACACACGCCAGCGTCGGCGGAAGCAGAATGATGATCGTTCAATGATGTGGCGGGATGACCGGTGAGAAAACAAACGACCCCGACCGCCCACGGGGGACGATACGGGGTCGTTACGCTGAAATACTCAAGCTCAATGATGCGGCTCAAGCCGCGATCATTACTTGAGCTCGACGGTAGCGCCAGCCTCTTCGAGCTGCTTCTTGGCCTTCTCGGCGTCTTCCTTCTTGGCCTTCTCGAGAACCGGCTTCGGAGCCTCGTCCACGAGCTTCTTGGCGTCAGCCAGGCCGAGGTTGGTGATGGCCTTGACAGCCTTGATGACCTGGATCTTCTTGTCGCCAGCGGAAGTCAGGACGACGTCGAACTCGGTCTTCTCTTCCTCAGCGGAATCGCCAGCAGCCGGAGCGGCAGCGACGACAGCAGCGGCCGGAGCGGCAGCCTTGACGTCGAACTCATCCTCGAAGGCCTTCACGAACTCAGAGAGCTCGACGAGGGTCATTTCCTTGAACGCATCCAGGAGCTCTTCATTGCTGAGCTTAGCCATAATGGCTTCCTTTCAATCATGGCAGCGGGTTGGTTTTGGGTTGGTGTCCCGCGGCCTACATGTTTTTTTGTTGTTGAGATACCGATATCGTAACGGGCGAGCCCGCGCGAAATCAGGCAGCCTTTTCCTGCTTCTCGCGCAGAGCGTCGATGGTGCGCACGGCCTTGGTCGGCAGTGCGGTGAACAGGTACGCAGCCTTGGACATGGTGCCCTTGATTGCGCCGGCCATCTCGGAAAGCAGTTCCGGACGAGACTTGAGGTCTGCCAGCTGCTTTGTGCCCTCGGCGTCGTACACGGTTCCGTCGTAGAAACCGCCCTTGACGATAAGAGCCTTGTTCTTCTTGGCGAAGTCACGCAGGACCTTCGCACCGGCAATGGCGTCGCCATTCACGAAGGTGATGGCGGTCGGGCCGGCGAGCAGCTCATCGAGCCCCTCGATACCGGCTTCCTTTGCGGCGATGCGAGCCAGCGTGTTCTTAGCCACAGCGTAGGAAGTATCGCGGCCTAGCTTTTCACGCAAATCAGAAATCTGCGGAACGGTAAGCCCGCGGTACTCGGTCAGGTAAATTGCGTCCGCATTACGGAACTTGTCCGTAAGCTCGGCAATCACCGCTTCCTTTTCGGGCCTCTTCATGGCGTTCCTTCCTAAGTCAACCGTTGACTGCCGAAATCGTCCCGCCGAACCGAGCCCATGCGGTTATGAACGCAATAAAAAAGCTCTGCACGCAGGCAGAGCACACATGCCGCCGAAGCGGCTCTCTCAACCTGCGCTGGCTTGGCATGCCAATTTCGGTGACCTTGCGGCCACACCAACGGTCTGTGGTTTACGGGTACTTAGATTACGCGA
>Ga0256406_1003118_pt1 | contig 21395 bp, 24 predicted proteins | sample RumenRJG_03DNA_FD_185986 | JGI IMG/M metagenome (GOLD analysis project Ga0256406, IMG submission 185986) | Bovine rumen microbial communities from Lethbridge, Alberta, Canada - RJG_03 | ecosystem: Host-associated > Mammals > Digestive system > Stomach > Rumen | place: Canada: Alberta | collected... | reverse complement strand
CCACGTATATCAGAGTGGCCAATGCCGGGAACTGATACCCTAGAGCTCTTTCAAGATGCCTTCAGAAAAAACTTGACTGTTTCTCAATTTAGGTATTGACAACGGTCATTACATATCAGTTATTTTTCTCACTACATATGGAGATTCTTAAGTTAATGACATTGTCATTTTTCGGGAATTTTTTCCTGTGCTTCCCGCACACGCGGGGGTGGGTCTAGGCCGGAAGATAGGACCGAAGATAAACCAGAGTGCTTCCCGCACACGCGGGGGTGGGTCCCGTAAACCTTATAATGACATCCCACTGAAAGAGTGCTTCCCGCACACGCGGGTGTGGCTCCTAATGACCGGTAAAAAAAGAAGCCGGAAAGTTGTGCTTTCCGCACGCGCGGGGGTGGCTCTGAGGTGTCACTTGAAGGAATGCAGGAGTAGCAGTGCTTCCCGCATGCGCGGGGGTGAGCCTAACAAGGATATAGCTTTTTCCGCACGCGGGGGGGGTGGCTCCGCAAAAAGTGCGTTTTCGTTTTGTTTTCTTGCGTGTTTCCCGCACACGCGGGGGTGGGTCCGAGAAAAACTGCATGTATCCTGATGAGGTTGTGTGCTACCCGCACACGCGGGGGTGGGCCTATCATTTTGCGTGGGAACAAAACGCGCAGAGCGTGCTTCCCCGCATGCGGGGGGGGGAGTGAGTCACGCTCAAACAAACGGAGTCCTACTGAGAGAGTAAAATTTCCCGCACACGCGGGGGTGACTCTCTTGAAACGTGGCATTTTGGCAGCAGGCCGGTATGATTCCTGCATATGCAGGAGTGGGTCAGAGGACGCTTATACAAATCTTCGAAAGAGCGAATATTTCCCGCACATGCAGGAGTAGCCCTGTCGGAAGAATATGCAATATATACGGGCCAGAATGTTTCCCGCACGCGCGGGGGTGGTCCTAGCTACTTCATCAACGCCAACAGTGATACGGTGTGCTTCCCGCACACGCGGGAGTGGCTCCTACTGTCAGCGCGTGGGAGAGTACACGAGAAAATACTTCCCACACACGCGGGGGTGGTTCTCCGACAAAGGTCATTACAGGAGACGACACATGATGCTTTTCCGCATACGCGGGGGTAAGCCTGACGGAAGAATGTGCAACATATCTGGACAAGGGTGCTTCCCGCACGCGCGGGGGTGGCTCTTCCCGTATTTTCTAGGACATCAGACGGCCTTGGTGTTTCCCGCACATGCGGGGGTGAGTCTCATCAAAAGAAAGTCACTACGAGTGCAGAAGTATGATACCCGCATACACGGGGGTGGCTCTAATACACGCACAGAGCGTTATGTGTTTCCCGCACACGCGGGAGTGGACCCAACATATGCATCTGACGGATGTCCCACGTTGATGATTCCCGCACACGCGGGGGTGGCTCTCAATGGAGAAAACGCCGTATGACGGCCACAAAGTGCTACCCGCACGCGCGGGGGTGAACTTTCCGGAGGATTTTCAGGCGGCGATGCCCCATCGTGCTTCCTGCAAGCGCAGGAGTGGTCCCTTTTACCTGATCCCTGACATGTTGGACGAAGTATGCTTCCCGCACACGCGGGGGTGGCTCCAAGAATGAAAATGTAACACCTGAGGTTTATGCGTACTTCCCGCACGCGCGGGGGTGGCTCCAACAACAATTTCGCGAGTTCCTGTCATGCATGGTGCTTCCTGCACGCGCGGGGGTGGCTCTATCGTTGCGATTCCCGCATACGCGGGGGTGAGCCTCCCTATTACAAGGACAGAGACTAGCTGACGATGTGCTTCCCGCACTCGCGGGTGTGGCTCCTACTGTCAGCGCGTTGGAGAGTACACGAGAAAATACTTCCCGCACACGCGGGGGTGGCTTTTTCGTATTTTCTAGGACATAAGACGGCCTTGGTGTTTCCCGCACATGCGGGGGTGAGTCTCATCAAAAGAAAGTCACTACGAGCGCAGAAGTATGATACCCGCATGCACGGGGGTGGCTCTAATACACGCACAGAGCGTTATGTGTTTCCCGCACACGCGGGAGTGGACCCAACATATGCATCTGACGGATGTCCCACGTTGATGATCCCCGCATACGCGGGGCTTTCTGTGTTTGTCTGCAAAAAAGGCAGAATAGCGGCAGAAAAGCTGTCAGAAACCTGGGGAAGAAGCCGGAACTAGCATGCTGCTTGTTCGGCAGGATAGCAGCAGGCCCGCCACTTGCTGCTTTCGCGTTTTTTTGTGCGAAGCAAAAACGGTATCGTCAGGCCGCCATGTCCCGCAAGCACCCGCAAGCGGCATCGGAAAAGGCACTTTTCTCTGTCTGCTACAGCTTTTTCGGATTTTTTCATTTTTCATTTCATTTTCTTGCATATATAGTATGGACGCCGCGAAGCTCAGAACCCCTCTCCGAGCGTGCGAGCCAGCGCAGTAGCGGCGGATTCCATCCAAAAACCTTTTCTATGCCGGGCGCTTCATGCGCCCGGTCCTTTCGTTTTTGAAAACATCTGTGCACAAATCATATGACAGACCGGATTTCCGCTTTCATTCCCCGGATTTTCGATTTTCCATTCATTTTCTTGCATATACTTTATGGACGCCGCAGCGCCCATTCCCTTTCCGGACGGCATGCCGAAGGCACAGATTGGAGCCTGTGTCTTGGCATAGAAGCGGCGATTCTGCCAGTTTGCCGGGCGTGCGAGAAAAAAGAAGCACGTCCGGCTTTTTCATGAACACTTGCGCATAATCAATATATATGCGCAATTATCAGATAGAAGGAAAAAAGATGGGAAAAATTCTTGTGATAGCTGAGAAACCATCCCAGGGACGTGACTATGCCCGCATCCTAGGGGCAGCAGAGCAGCATGTCGGCTACATGGAGGGCGAGCGATACGTTGTGACATGGACTGCTGGTCATTCCATCGGACTCAAAGAGCCGGAAGACTATGACGAAAAATACCGCCGATGGACCGTGGAAGACCTGCCGCTTGTCTTTGACCGGGAGGACTGCCTGAAGGTCCTGCCCGGAAAAGAAAAGCTGTTCCGAACAATTAAGCAGCAGATCCGGCGGACAGACATCGACCTCCTGGTTAATGGCGGCGATGCCGGACGGGAAGGAGAGGTTATTCAGCGCTGGATCTACCGTGTGGCGGGAAACAGGCATCCGGTAAAGCGCCTCTGGATCTCGTCACTTGACGATGTAGCGATCAGACGGGGCTTTGCTGACCTGCAGGACGAGAGCCTGTTTGACAATCTGTATGAGGAAGGCGTCGCCCGTGCGCAGCTCGACCAGTTCCTCGGATTTAATTATTCCCGTGCCCTGACGCTTCTCAAGACAGACGGACTTACAATCACCTATGGGCGCTGCCAGACGCCGGTTTTAAATGAGATCTACCGGCGCGACACGGAAATTGAAAATTTCGTGCCGAAAGCGTTTTACACCATAAAGGCCCGCTTTTCCTTTGCCGGCGGGGAAGTCACGGCCCGTCTGATCGGGAAAGACGGCAAACGGGCGGAATATGCCGTCCAGACTGACGCAGACCAGGTCCTCGGGAACCTCACGCCCGGCACGCCCTCATCGGTCAGCCGGATCACGAAGGAGCACCGCGACGTGCGGGCGCCGCTTCTTTATAACCTGACAAAGCTTCAGAAGCTTATGAACCGGAAATACGGATACAGTGCCCAGAAGACGCTTGATCTTGCCCAGTCGCTCTATGAGAAGAAGATCCTCTCATACCCGCGTACGGACGCACAGTATATCTCCACCACGATTGAGGGAGAGATTGTGCGGCACCTTGCGGCTGTCTCGTTCGGGCCGTTTAAGGATGCCGTTGAGGCGGTGATCGAGCCCTACGAAAGCGGTGAGAAACCGTTCCCGAAGGCGTACGTGAACGACGCAAAGATCGAGGACCACCATGCCATTATTCCGACGCTGAATCCCCAGATCGCGTCTGTCTATCAGACCCTTACCGCGGACGAGAAAAACGTCTTTGACGCCGTTACCCGGAGTTTCATCGCGGTCTTTTACCCGCCGTTCGGGTACGACACGGAAACCGTGCTGATGACATCTGCCGGCCTGCCGTTCCTTGTCCGGGGCCGGTCTGTCACGGCGGAGGGATGGCGCGCGGTCACACGGGACCTGCCGGATGAAGAAAAGAAAGAAAAAGAAGCAGAAGACGAGGCACCGCTTCCGCCGCTTGCCGAGGGAGAGACAGGCCAGCTCGTAAAGGCCGAACGGGAAGACCAGGCGACAAAGCCGAAGCCCCGGTATACGGAAGCGTCACTTCTTGCAATGATGGAGAAGACCGGTATCGGGACGTCCGCGACACGGGCATCCATTATCGGCGAGCTGTTCCGTGTCCGCGGACATAACCCGGAGCCGTACGTGAAGAAGGAAAAGGGAAAGCTCATCACATCCGCTTACGCGCGGAAGTTCCTGCCATTCATTCCGGACAACCTGAAATCCGTCGAATTTGTCGCCCAGGTGGATAAAGAGCTGAAAGAAATCGAAGCGGGGAAGAAGACGCGGGCTGCCCTGATCCATGAGGCCGTTACGGAGCTTGAAACCAACATCGCGGCTCTCAAGGCCGATCAGGGACCGAAACTCATGAGCGGCCGTGCGTCCTTATACCGGGAGCTTGGCACCTGCCCCCACTGCGGGCAGACGATCATGCGGGGGCCGACGCACTTCTACTGTACGGGTTATAAGGCGGGCTGCCAGGTCGGAGGCTTTCGGGAACGGTGCGGGGCTGAAATCACGGATGAAGAGTTCCTGCGGATGCTCTCCGGCGAAACGATTGAGAAGGACATGGAGCGCGGCGGCATCCGCTGGCGGCAGAAGATCTGCTGCGACAAAGAGACAGGACGCATCCTGTATCCGGCAGACGAGAAAGACACCGGATGGACCTGCCCGGTCTGCGGCAAACCAGTCGTGGAGACACCCCTTGGGTACGCATGCCTTGGCCGGCGGGACAAGTCCTGCAATGTCTACCTGTCCAAAACGATCTGCGGACGAAAAATGACACGGGAGGAGACGGAAGCCCTCTTCCGGAACGGGAAAAGCCCGCGGCTCACCGGGTTTCGTTCGAAGAAAGGCACGGACTTTGATGCTGTTCTTTTTGTGGACAAGGAAAAGAAAGAAATCGGAATGAAGGCCAGTCCGGCCACAGCGCCGACGAAGTGGGTCTGCCCGGTCTGCGGAAAGCCGCTCCTCCGCACGAAATACCAGTACGGGTCGTGCGCGTTCCGCATGTATGCGACGTCGTTCGAGAAGGACCTAACGGATGATCAGGTCGGACGGATGCTGGAGCTCGTGAAGACCGGGCAGGTAGCCGGCGGGGCAGAGGCGTATGAGACGGAGACAGATAAAGAAACAGATCTGTCCTGCCCGCTCTGCGGAAAGCCTCTTGCACGGCACGGCATGAAGTTTTCCTGCGCGTGCGGCTTTTCCTTCTACCGGATGCTTTATGGATATACGCTCACGGACAGCGAGATTCGGGATATCCTCACACAAGGGAAAACGGGACGGATCGACGGCTTCATGGGACGGGACAGAAAGCCCTATGCCGGATGTGTCATTGTAAGCCGTAAAAAGAAGACACTGGCTGTCAGTCAGGAAGGACACGCGTCGGAATACAAGTGCCCATGCTGCGGCAAGCCGCTGCAGGAAACCTACGCCAAGATGACCTGCACCTGCGGGTTCAGTGCCTGGAACATCGTAAAGCAGGACGGAAAGAGCGTGCCGATGCCGGATGCGGAGAAGCGGGCACTGTATACGGAAGGGCATACCGGCTACATCGTGACGGGAAAGAGCGCGAAAGGCCGCTGGTCGGCCCGCGTCGTTTTGGACCCGGACAACAAATCCACGAAGCTCGAATTTAAAGACAGCGGGCACATCTATGCCGGAAAGGGAAAGCATGCGTCGGAAAACAGATACAGGCGGAAGTAAGGCACGGAAAAAGACAGCCTGCAGAACCGTGCAGCTGTGCCCCGCCTGCAAGGCCGCTGCCCGTCGGACCACGAAATATAGACAGCAAAGAAGCAAGCAATCAAGATTTTGTGTCCCAAGCCGGGCTTTGGACAGGCTCCGTTTCGTTTCAGGGTGCGTTTGCACGCCCCGAAAAATTGACATATGGGCGCCCATATCAGAAAATATAAGCAGGAGAAATGCATGACATACGATGAGGAGCGGCAGCAGATCCTTGATATGCTGCTTGCCACCATACAGCAGACAAAAGCCGGACAGCACCTGCTTGACCTGTATTTTGAAGACAGACGGGGCGGGCAGTTCGTGATCGCGAGCTTTCCGATCGGCACGCAGAGGATTGACGTGACCGGGGACGACGGGTTCACGATGATCCGTGATGTGGTCAGCGAACTCGGTCTTCAGCGGGGAAGAAATAAGGGCCGGCAGAGACGGCCGTGAATAAAGAAGATGATCCGTGTACGCATTTCGGAGATGCGGGCCGGCTTATAAGAAGGAGCAATGTAATGAGCGAAATCTGGGACGATTATTTTATCAATTCAGGAAAGCTCAAGGAGCTGGTTAAAAAGCACCCGGACTGGCCGGTCGTCTTTCTGGCAGGGAAATTTGCAAGCGACGGAGACCATGATCTCACGTTCTGCACAAACGTCCGCATCACCGAAGGACAAGTTCTTGCGGCAGAAGTTCCATGCGCGGATGATATCACCTATATCAGTGAAAGCGACTTCCGGGCGGACATGGATGACTGGCTCGGCGATAACTGGCGGGAAATCACCGGTCGGACCGATGAGCCGTATAACGCAAGCCCGGACGAGTACGATCGGTATCTCGACGCGGAGGTCGCAAAGTACGAAGGCAAGTGGAAAGACTGCATTCTGATATGCGTAGACAACTAAGAGGGGGCACAGGTATGACAAAGGAAGAGGCGGCCTTAACGCTGAAAGACAGATACGAGCAGATCAGCAGCCTGGCGGAGACACTGGGAGACGGAGATCCTATTGGCGCGGTCTTAAAGGCCCTGATGGACCATGTTCCGGAAGCCATCGACACGTTTGAAAGAGACGGTTCCGCCTGAGCAGGGGCCTGCAAGATTCGAAAAAGCAATTTGTTAAAAGGAAAGGAACAATCAAAACATGACGGACATCCTGCTTACAGAGTATCACCGGACCGGAAATACAGAAGACGCGCTCTTTGCGGCGCTGCGTGAACTGGACACGCACACGGTTGTTCAGACGGTTTACCCGCCAGACCTGACGTTTTACACACTTTTATCTGAAAAGAAACAACCGGGCGCAGCGACCTATGAATTCCGGACTCTGAACAGGCAGACACTCAGGCAGGCAAATGCTGCCAATGTGCCCTTTCCTGTCGCGAAATTCACCCTGACGGACAGATCCTCGGAATTATGGCAGATGATGCGCGAAATTGCAGGATCAACAAAACTGATGATGTCCATTCCGGATAAATCCCGGCATACCATCTATCTGGGCGTATCTGCCTGCGGAATCCCGCTTCTGCTTGCACGGGCCGGCATCCGGACATCCGGCCTATCTTCCCCTTTCCGTGACATTTTTCTGGCGTCTGAGCTGATAGCTGACGGAGAAACCCCCGAAGCGGAAGAATCCGCGCAGGCGGATAAAAATATGGCAGGCAGCCTGACACTCATCATCCGGCGGGCCAAAGGCACCGGCATGGTGGTCGGTCTGTATGGCCCGGACGGCACAGAGGTCGGCGCAAAAGAGCTGGACACACTGGTGCGCGCACTATTGCCTGGCGGGCATGTCCGCACGTTTGATTTCACGCAGGGCGTCCAGAAAATCTATCTGGAGTATGACAACGAAGCAGACCGTTTGCAGGCAACGTACGGCTACCCGGACCGTCTTGTACCGGGGCTTGTGATCCGAAATTCGGAGTCCGGCGTCACTTCATTTGGCGTACAGCCGGTCATGCGGATTGATGGGACGGACAGCGTGATCGGAGTACCGGCTGAATATAAGCACAAGCACCGCGGCCGGATCACCATGACGGCTGTTGCCGACTTTGCCCGGTCATCCCTGATGCCCGCGTGGGAATCATTTGCCAGCCAGCTGGGCGGGATGGCTGAAACGTATGTTACGTCACGGTCTCTCGTAAACGAAGAAGACCGGTAGCGGGCACGGGCAGCTGTCGAGATTGTCATCAGCGAAGCCTTCCGTACGCTGCACGCCAACCTGCCGCGGCTCGGCCTTGCGCGGATCAAAAAACTGAAAAGAAAAATGCTGGGCACCTTTGATTTTGACACCCCGCAGACGCTGTTTGACATCTATCTCCGCTTCATGATGCTGGACAATCTGTTTGACGCGGATGACACGGCTTGCCAGGATGGAAAAACGACGCGGGAAGCCCTGAAAGCAGAGATTCCGAAGCTGATTACGGCAGACTGTTTCTCCTGCGGAACGGAGCCGAAGGTATCGTAACGCGGGCACGCCTGACGGATGCCGAAACGCGGACCAAAAGCAAAAAAAAGAAAAGAGGGGGAGAAGAAAATGACAAAAGAAGAAGCGGTGCAGGCGCTGACAAACGCAGGGTATCCGGCAGAACTTAAAAACACGGACATCTGTGGCAACGTCGTCTGGGTACGGGACCCAATCAAAAAAGAAGACCAGAAAAAAGTTAAGAAAATTCTAAAGAAAATCGGATACGACGGCACATACGGCTGGCACGTTATCAAAGGCAACGCACAGATTGAAAAGGAGAAACGCCATGATTCGAATTGCAAGAAGTAAATATGAACACCTGCTGCAGGCAGCGAAGCGTCTGGATGACAATACACTGCATGACCAGGGCACTGTCTTCACGGCCCGGAACATCTATCCGGCCATCAGCGATCTGGAATCCCATCATGTCAGGGAAAACTTCCGGAAATTCATGCCGTATGTGCTGTATTACGCGGAGATTTACCAGACCGATGACCCGGAGTTTGTTCCTGTGCAGGATTACCTCAAAGATATGTGCGCTGAATGCCTTGATGTTGTCGATGACAGCGATCTGGAACAGATCCGCAAGCTCACGCCGAGCACGTGGAAAAAGCTGACGCTGGAAGAACGGGCGGATGTGTTCGAACCGCTCATTAGCTACTACAGCCCGGACGAGTTTGAGGGCTTTCTGGAAGACCTTGGCTGGCAGCGGTTCATGACGGCGTACGGCATCACACAGAAGAAATGGAAAGACGGGGACGGCGACAGCAAGATGCGGATTGATCTGGCCTGCGTCTGGGACTGCGTACAGACACGCCCGCTGCCGTCCTTCTCATAACACAGACCGGCAATTTGATTTTGAAGGAGTGGAATAATATGGCAAAGAAATCAGGATTCCAATGCGATATGGATGAAATCAAGAAACAGGTCCAAAATCTGTTGAAAGATAAAGGCTGGACAACCCGTAACCTGTCGGAAGAAACAGGCATTTCCGACTACATGCTCGACGCATGGCTATATGGGAAAGCAAAACTCAAGATGGGTCAGGTACAGGCCATATTCCGCGCACTGGACGCAGACAGCCCGATTACGAAATATCTGGAAAATCGGACGAAGACAACACCCATGGCATACACCTACGACGGGAACCAGACCGTAGAAGACGTTCTGCAGAATATTCTTCATGGAATCATGTTCTCCGCGAAAGAAGCGGCACGGCTGATTGCCATTCCAGCCTCTGCGATGCAGGACGTGCTGGACGGAAAGCGGAAGTTTACAGTGGAAGAGATGGAGCGGTTCCTGAAGAATTTCCCGCACGCGCAGCTGGATGCCGCCCTGGATACACTCAGCGATCATGCGCCGGATGCAAAAACACGGTATAAGATCGGGAACCACCTATCCGATATCCGGCAGGCAGCGGGGCTCAGTCAGGCGGAACTTGCCTTCCTTACAGGAACGGATATCTTCCACGTCTCGGCGGCCGAATACGGTATCGCGATGCTGGATGGCGATGCCCATATGCGGATGCTTAAGGCCCTCGGCATTGAGAAAAACGAAAACGCAGACAGCGATGAGGCTATCATCCGTGCGCAGACCTACGGAGAGCGGCTGCGGAACTTCCGGCAGGCGCTGAAATGGAGCGAAGAGGAGTGCGCAAAGAAGGCGAGTCTGGACGTGTCCGTAATCCGGGAAATTGAAGACGGCACAGTGCCGTCCAATGATGCAAAGCAGAAGCTGGAAGCCGTGTTCGGCAGTAGCCTGGCCTGCGCGGAAACAGAAAAACCGAAATTTTCCGTCCCGGCCAGCCCGAATGAATCCCAAAACGCGGACCATGTCGGACAAATGATCCGTGATATGCGGTCAGCCGCGTCCCTGTCACAGAATTCCGTCGCGCGGAAACTGGGTATCACACGCGGGGACCTGAATTCCCTTGAGTGCGGGGAATATCTGCCGTCAGACAAATTCCTGTCAGAGATTGCCGCTGTGCTTGGTGTGACCGTCGATCACCTAAATGGAAACGCAGCGGACAAAAAAACGGAACAAGAAATGGAAAAAGAAAGCGAAGCTGCCACGGATGCTGATCTGTTTGAAGATCCAGATATGCCGGAGAATATTCCGGCAGAAGACCGGGACAGCGGGGCAGCGGAGCCGGAAGACGGACAAGAAGAGGAGCTGACAGAAGAGCAGATGGAAGAGCAGATGGATAAGCAGGAAGACAGGCAGGAAGAAGGACCGGAAACAGACAAGCCGGATGAAGAAGCTGTAGATAAGAAACTGGTAAAGAAGAAATACAAAGCCGATGACTGTGGCTGGGACCTGCTCGATGACGGGCCAGACGATACGCCGATGGAAGACTTCACAATATCCGGGCCCAAGGCGGACGCCATGTTTTATCTCGGCACGGACCCGGAGATCCCGATTGAAGACGAAGAGCCGGAACGGGAAACCGGCATGGATCTTTGCGCAGTGGGCAGCAATGACGGCCTTTCACAGCCGGAAGCTATGCAGGTAGCCGGTGTGCTGCTTTCCATGCTGTCAGACAGCGGACGGGCCTATGCCATTGAGATGCTGACAAAAATTTGTGTGGACCGCAAGAACCGGGAGGGTGAAGCTGTATGACAATTTCATCAGGACAAACGGTTGCGAAAGAAACGACAGCTGATCCGGCAGGATACCGGGTGGAGCTGATTCGGATGAGTAACGGAGGAATCCAGAATGCAGAGTGAACAGGAATGGGAACCGAAGGAGCTTTCGGGCGCAAAAGCAGAGGCGCTTGCTGATGCAGTCCGCGGAATGCAGCGGCCGTCCCTGCCGTGTGTCATCCTTCCGGTCGATGAAAACGAATACATGATCGCTGATCCGGGACGCCTCGCGATACGGCTGACCGGCAATGCCTATGTCTATACAGCCATCACGAAAGCGGAATGGCAGGCGTTCCGGAAACGGGCCGGGGCAGGAAGCCTCCCGGACGGCGAGGCTTCCATCTGGGGCGGCGGCACGGACTTTGTGCATATCCGTCCGAATGGCACAGATTTTGGGGATTTTGAAGAGATGATCTGCCGCCGGGCGGAAGCCCTGTCCATGGATATGACCCGGAAGAAGCCGAAGGATGATGCACCGTGTTTTTATCCGGAACCGGATGCTCCTGAAACGGAAAACAGGCTTGACCTCGAAGCGAAGCTCGAAGCGGTGAAAGCGAAGCTTGAAAAAGAAAAGGAAAAGAGGCGGAAGCTTGAAGAAGAAATCGGACATCTTGAAAGCAGAAATGCGTCCCTTGAGATGGAAAAAGACGGGCTCAGACGGAAGATCGCCGGTCGTGAAAACGTGCCTGTTCTCGTTTCAGGACAGGAGCAGGACTTCTACAGCGGGGAGATCCGGGAAATGGTGCTCGACGCGGTCGCGGAAGCCCTCAAGGGCGCAAAGAAGGGGCGCCGGCATGACGTCTATACGGATATCCTCGCGGCCAACCGCTACGAAGAAATCACGAAGAAAAAGCAGGATCAGATCAAGAACATCTTTTCCGGCTACCAGAATATGTCCGGCGCGATGAAACGGAAGCTCACCAATCTTGGATTTTCTATCAGTGGCGAAGGCAAGCATATCAAGATGGTCTATTATGGCGATCCGCGCTACCAGACGTCTCTGGCCAAGTCAGGAAGCGATTTCCGTGAGGGAAGCAACATCGCAACGAACATCATTAACAGCATGCTCTGAAGCGGATATACGGCCCGTGGCAGCAGGCAGACAAGCAGAAGAAGGGGAGAAAAGGTATGAGAAAACTTAAGTGGACAAAGAAAGAGAAGATCGCCTGTGCAGTCGCATGGAGCGCGGCTGCCGTGATCCTCTGCGGCGCAATGGGGAATTATGAGCTCAAAGCGAAGATGGCGTATCACGGACAGATTGTAACCAGCGCAGACTCATCTGCGTCCTCGATGCCGGATGCCGCTGCCGCAAGCCTTGTCAGCATGCCTTCTGTTTCTCCGACGCCGCTGCCGACAGCGACGCCTGTCCCGCCGACAGCCACACCGGCCCCGACAGCCACTTCGACGCCCGCCCCGCCGACGGCTACTCCAGTACCCGCAGAAGCCACCTATCCGATGACTTACAGCGACAGCACGGCACAGATTACCGTTATCCGTGAGTGGTACGGACAGGCATGGTGCTACGCGGCCCATATCGTCCTCACCGATTATTCCCGCTTTTCTTCTTCCTGCGCCAATGGCGCGTACGGAGCGGGAACAGAAACCACGTCATCGGCAGCGGCACGGCTTGGAGCAATTCTGTGCGTCAATGGTGATTATTCCTCCCCGAATCTTGGCTATGCGGTTGCGCGGGGAGGCACGGTCTGGAATGACAAGGCCGACTATTCCCCGGCCCTGTACAACGCCAATACCGGCCGTCTCTTCTGGGGCGACGAGGGTTCACCGACCGGCGGCACGCAGCTGTCATCCCTGGTGTCGTCCGGGCAGGTCACAGACACGTTCTGCTTCAGACCGGCAGGGCTGAGGGACGGACAGATCCGGTCTACAGGAGAGGGGAGCCGCGCACAGCGGACCTTCATGGGGACAAATGGAAAACCGGGTGATATCTGGATCGTCGTATCGGATGGCCGGATGAATGACGGGGAATCGTCCGGACTCACGATGGATGAGTGCATGGCGTATCTGCAGTCCAAGGGATGCACGTTCGGCATTCCGCTTGACGGCGGCGGAAGCTCCACCATGGTCTTTCAGGGGAAGGTGTTGAATGCCGCTGCCGGGCAGGAGAGAGCAGTTGTGGACTTTGCGTACGTGAGATGAACTAGGAAGGAGAATATTCATTGGAAGAATATATTAACGGCTGCTACACAAAATATGGGACCCGTCCGCTTGCCGCATCTGAAATCAAATACAAGACGCGGCTTCCCAACGGCATGTGGTGCGTGATCGGGTATATTCCTGATCCGGAAGACGGAATTTCAGCGGATGTATACCGGGACAAGGCTCTGAAAGACCTTGTGTTCATGGAACACGGGTATACATCAAGCGCGCCAAGCGACATGAGCAAGTGGAAAGAAATCGATTTCCAAATGGTTCTCATGGGCGTCGAGGCACGGTGCGAACGAATGAAGATCTGAAGAAAATCTGAAAAGAATCAAGAATCAAGGAATGGCCGAGGCCGCCGCAAAACAGGAAAAGCAGAAAAACCATAAGACCGCCGCTTATATCCCCGGACATCCCGCCCCTTTTGAATCAGGGCAGGGGATGGCCGGGGTTTTACGCGGCATCGTGATAAAAAAAGAGCCCTGCGGGAATTTTTCTCCTCGCAGAGGCTCTTTTTAAGCTTGCCTGAAGCCTTATGATCCGTTTCTTCCAGACGTATCCATTAGCTTGTACAGCTCCGTATCCTTCGGCATGAGGTTCACATACGGCAGGACGGTCTTGCCATTAAAGATGAGGCCGTGGCCGGGGTCTGCGTTCGTGATGTATTCGAGCTGGGAATCCGGAATGTTGAGCAGGTCGCGGAGGTTTGTCCGGTCGAGCTTTGGCAAGTTGTTCATAATGATGAACGATGTGTTGTTGATGATGTTCCGGGCGTCGGCGGTCCGCAGCAGGTCCTCGGTGTTCTGCATGATGCCGGTCGGGACGCCGTGCCACTTGCGGGCCCGTTTCCAGACCTGCATGAGATATTTGGCCGCGGAATTCGACTGCAGCAGCAGATAGAACTCGTCGATATAGATCCACGTATAGACGTCTGAACCCATCCGGTGATTTTCGATCATCTTGTTCCAGATTTCATTCAGGCAGACGTGCAGGCCGAGGTCCTTCATGCCGTTGCCGAGATGGTTGGTATCGTACACGACAAAGTGTGCCTTCGTCTCCACGTTTGTGCGGGACGCAAACGTCGCGAACGATCCGGCGGCATACGGTTCAATGATGCTCGCAAGGCTCCGTGCCTCCGGCTCCTCCTGGCGGAGCAGCTCGTTGTACAGGTTGTTTAAGGTCGGCATAGCCGCCCGGTCGCACGTGATGTCCGAGCCGGCAGCCTTGAGGTCGTCCATGTGCCGCATATAGTTCCGGTAGATCGTCCGCACGCAGCGGCCGCAGACGGATTTGGCCTGCGGGTCCAGGTATTTTTCCGGGCCCAGCATGATCTCGATCATGGAAATGACGTAATCGAGCTTCATGCCGACCGGATCGGCCTCGCCGTCGTAGTCCATGTCCATATCGAGCGGGTTGAGGAACGTCCGGGAGCCGGGCGCGATGTTGACGACTTCGCCGTTTAAGGCGTGCGCCATGGAAACATATTCCTCTTCCGGGTCAATGACATAGACATAGTTCCTGTCGCTCCGAAGGAGGACATTCACCATCTCCATCTTCGCCGCCATGGACTTGCCGGAACCGGACTCGCCGAAGATAAGGCCGTTATAGTTCTTGCCCGTGTACCGCGAGTACAGGATCATGTTCCCCGATGTCTGGTTCTGGCCGTAGTAAATCCCGTCCTTCTGGTGCAGTTCGAGCGACGTGTATGGAATAAAGATCGCGGCGCACTCAGTCGTGAACAGGCGCTTCACGTCCAGTTCGCAGAGGCCGAGCGGGAGCGTGGTGTTGAGGCCCTGTTCCTGTTGGAACCGGAGCGTTTTGAACGGGCAGAGGTACTTGCCGGCAATCGAGGTCAGCATCCGGGTCATTTCTTCCAGTTCCGTTTCGGATTCCGCAAACAGCGCGATTGTGAAGGTGATGTAGAAGACCTTCTGGTCACGGCTGATTACGTCATCGAGAAGGTCCCGCGTCTGCTTCTGCGCGATTTCCAGGTTCGGCGGCAGGACCGTGACAGAATATCCTTCCTGTGACGCGCGGCGCTGCGACTGGCCGATTTCGCCGTTGATTTCTGTCATCTTGTTCTGGATCATGCGCAGGGCCTTCGTCGTTTCGATCGGCTTGTGGCTGATCGACAGCAGCATGCTGCCGGGCATGTCGGACAGGTCGGAGATGAAGTTCGTATTGAGCGATGAGCCGACATCGACCAGGTAGAGCACACGCCCGTAGGTATTGCCCAGCATAAACTTGTCGGTCTTGAATTCCATGCCGGACGGCCCGATGATGTCCTTTACATTGATCCCGTTCTGCTTCAGCAGTTCGTCATAGGAAAAGCACGGCCGCCCGTCTGCGCCGTAGGTGTTGTAAAACACGGCCTGCTGGTCCTGGTTGTAGATCTGGAAGAGATGTTCCAGCCGCTCGCTGGCCGTCTGCGGGCGGCACGACACGTCATGGGAGACCCTTCGGACGTTCTTTTCCACTTCTTTGTCAATCCCGGCCAGCGTCTTCATTGCCCGGTACATGTCCGGTTCATGGACGGAGACGACCAGATACTTTTCCTGTTTGAGGCTCTTCCGGCCGCTTGTGAGACGGTCGAGGAAAATGCCGTTCATTTCCTGCCGGTACTTATTGAGCCCGTCCCGGCGGAGCTTCAGGCGGATGTCCTCCAGCGTGGAGCGGCGGTCCGCCGTGCAGTTCTGGATGATGACCTGAAAGCGGACGTTTGCCGGGAAGGAGTTTAAGAGGTCCCCGTAGGCCCGGTAGATGTTCGTCTGGTCCTCATCCGGCGCGATCTTGAAGTTGATGTCTTCGAGGTCATAGGCCCGCGTATAGACATTCGGCGCGGACTCAATCGTGCCATCCGCAAATACGGCTGTGATCGGAATGGAATCATGCACGTTTTGCGGCAGCGTCACGTGGCTGATGGGGTTTTCCTTCTTCCCACCCAGAAGGGCCTTCAGTTTGTCCAGAAATTCGCTCACGCTTCCACCCCCTTGAATTTCAGAAGTCCCTGCCGGCGTGCCTTCTTTTCCTTTCTCGTGCGCTTCATCTTCGGCAGGGCGCTGTACAGCGTCTCCGGCACGTCCTCCGGGTCAAGATACGCGTAGGCGCAGAACGCCTTGTACGGGCGTCTTGGCGGCGTGAGGATCATGTTGGTCAGAATGCGGAGCAGGAACGTTTCGAGATGCATGCCGTACTTCGTGATCCAGCCGCATAAGAAAATCGGGACGACGGGCAGCATAATGATGAGCGTCATGGTGTACACATCGAGATGGAGCGGCCGCAGGGCCGCGTACACCAGCACCCCGACCACGCTGCCGATCATGAGGCAGATGAGCTGCCGTTTCGTGAACGGGCCGATCTGATGCGGCTCAAATTCATGGATGTCCTTCGACATTTCAATTTCAATCATGGGATGCCTCCTTTCTCAGATCCCCAGAATCTCATCCGCGATGCCGCCCGACTGCATCATGGCCATCGCCGCGATGATGTTCGCAAGAAGCATCATAATCAGGTCCACTTCCTTCGCGCTCTTTACGACCTGCCCGAAGAAGTACGCCGTGAGCAGCGCCCCGATGCAGGCGATGAGAAAATAGATCGCGATCTTGAGGAAGCATGCCAGGTACTTCTTTAAAAACCGGACCGCAGAGGAGCGGGTCCCCTCATAAGAGATCGTGGATACCGCGATTGGCGCGAAGATCTGACGGATCTTGACCTCGAAGACGGCCGAGAAGATGAGATACATGGCCGCCAGCATCGGCGCATACACCACGATTTCGAGGACCTGCATGATTTTGCCGGCGTTGTTCATCTCGTACCAGTCCGACGCGTTGGTCGAACTGTCCTTGAGGAGCGTGTCGATGTTTTCAAGGCCCGGAATCTGCTTCATGGCCGCAAGGATCTGCTTTTCCGAGGCCGTGCCGGATTTGACGGACCCGGACGTAATCGTCTGGTAGTCCTGCACCGTCGAGAGGCGGGCATTGACGCCCTCGTACACGGCCTGAATGATGAGGTTCCCCAGCTTGTAGATCGAGTCCATGATCTGATCAAGGGAAATAATGACGACCAGGGCAATGATGATCTGCGCCGCGCACCGGAACCAGAACTCCGGCGTGACTTCGCCGCGTTCGGATTCCTTGATAATCATCATCACAATAAACAGGACCACCAGCATGGACGCGATGCCCTTGATCAGAATCGTGACCGATTCAATCGGGCCGTAGACGGTCGAACCCGTGTCGGTGAAGTCAGCAAATTCCTGATAGGCATCGTGCATCCGGCCGATGATGGTGGTGCCGAAGCCTTTGAGGAAGTTGAGATATTCGGACTTGAGGAGCTTGGAGTTAATGGGGTCGGCGTACGCCTCCGGGATCAGATGGACCACGAAGACGTACGCGAAAAGCCCGAGAAGCAGCAGCAGAAAGAACCGCTTCCGGACCATCGTGCGGACAGAAAATCCGCGGGACAAATATGATTTCTGCATGAAATCCTCCTTCCATAGACGTTCTTATTTTTATATGCAAGAAAAACGAAGCGGCGCATGCTTCCTTTGAAGAAGCATGTGCCGCTTTGCTTTACACATGGTCATCGGGTGATCAATCTCCTCCGGCGAAGTTAGTGTAGATCCAGCCTGAAAAGTTAATTGTAGTCAGGACGAATCTCAGCATGATCAGTGCTACGCCGACAGCGATCCACAGAAGTGCGCTCTTCTGGTCCGGGCCGTTCGTCTCCGAGTGCGCGATGACGAGCTTGACAAAGCCGATCATGGCAAACATAATGCCGAGCATGTTGGTAATGAGATACACGACACGGAGCGTTCCGTCGATGATCTGCTTGGCATACTCAGTATTGGCTGCGAAAGCAGCCGGGCAGGTCATGTACACTGTCAGCGCGACCATGGATACCATGGAAACCATGTTGACGACTTTCATGACACGTTTATTTACGCCCATTTTCTTTTCCCTCCTTCCTTTCAGTTTCCGGCAGACCGGTCTTCCGGGGCAGTTTCCGGAAGCAGTCCAATAGGTATATGCAAGAAAACAGCTGAAAAAACAAAAAAGAGAAAAAACGGTTCCGTTTTCTTGCATATACCTTATGAGAAAGTGAAAGGAGAGCGGCGTCCGGCAAAAAGCCGGCCTTATGCGCCGCAGAACACATGGCAAGGCAGAACGTATTGTTACTCCGCGGGACAGTCGCAAACAAACCGCGGATCATAAAGCGCGGGGACACCTATCTCTACGCCATGGCCAGTATCAACACCGCGCGCGGCGTGCGTGACGTGGGCGACGGATCACGCTATATGAAATGCGAAAACCCGATCATCATGTCCCGGAGCGAGCCGATTATCCGGCAGATGGAAACCTGGGAGCAGCGGGACATCGTGGGCGTCTATGGGGTGATTGAGTCGAAGCACATCGGGAAGGCGTCCATTTGCCCGCACTGCGGGCGGAAAAACATCATCCCCGGCGCGCTTGTATTCGGGAATCCGATTTATGTGGAGAAGCTGGGGCACCTGGAAACCGACAAGGAATGCCTGCAGTATCTGGCGGCCCATCGGGAAATTTCCAACAAGATCTATGTGGACGGAACCCTCGTGCGGGACCCGAAGCTCAGGAAGTGGAAAGGAGCGGACGAAGGCGGGCAGGGCATTTCGCTCATCATCACGCAGTACCAGATCGCGCTCAATCGGAAATACTGTGATTTTGCCGATCCGCCGGAATGCAAGACGGACTACCCGTGGGTGCGCTCCATCGGCAAGTCCGCCGAGCAGGACCGGGATCGCCTGCATGTGGGATCGGATGTCCAGATTGACGGCTTCTTTGCCGTCCGTTCCGTGAACCGCCACTCGGTCTGCGGGCAGGCATACAGCGCAAAGGGCAAGGCGCTCCGGTACGACGGGACTGAGCCCGTGATGGTCCTTGCGCGGGATAAGGACGGGAACCCCGTTCCGGACGGAAACGGCGGCTTCCGCCTCACGGAGCTGAAAGACGAAAACGGAAATGTTGTCCTGCATGCGGCCCATTCGCCGGTCATGATTCAGGCCGTGGACCCGAAGACCGGATATCCCCTGTATGACAAGGACGGTCTTCCGGTGAATGCCGGCTGCGGGGAGACCTATGACTGGAAGGACCGTGCGGCCGAACTTGTTCCGTACGCGAACGCGACGGAGTATCTGGGCAACGTCTATTCGGATGAGGAAGTCGAGGAGCATCGGAGAGCCCGCGAGGCACAGCGGGCACGGGACCTGGCGACAAGGGATTCCGTCAACTTTGATGAGGGCGACAAGCTCACGGAAGACGATCTGGAAGCCGGGATCGACGAGCTGAAGCCGGACAAGAAAGATTGAGAAACAGTCGCCGGGATGCGTCCAGAAAAAGGAACGCTTCCTGGTGGAAAAGAGGAGAAGGGAAGAAGAACATGAGAAAAACCTGGAAAGTACAAATGGCCGCCCTGCTGGCGGCGGCAGGAAGCATCGCAGGAACCGTACAGACCGTATGGGCCAAAGGGCAGTCGGCCGGTGAAAGCCGCGTGATCAGGCAGGAAGCGGGACTTGTGAACGGGATCACGGTTGTCCTCGTCATTGCATTGGCCGCCATGATCATTGGCTTCATTATGTGGAAGAGGCAGTGGAGCAAAAAAGGAGAGAAGGAGTGAGAAGAGGCAAAGGCATTCTCCGTGCCGTCGCATTGATTATCACCGTCCTTATCTGCGTCTTCGCGCTTTGGAAGCTCTGGACGATTCTTGATTCCTACCGGCGGACGGATGAGGAATACAAAGACATCGCGGAAGAGTACACGTCGTCTGATCCGCCGGCCGTCTCTTCTCCGGATGCGGCCGGATCGACGGAAGAAGGAAGCGGGGAAGACGGACCGGAGATTGAAGACGCGGACCCGCCGCTTACCGTTGACTGGGATGGCCTCAAGGCGGAGAATCCGGATATCGTGGCGTGGATCTATGTGGACGCGACCGGGATTTCCTATCCGGTCTGCCGGACGGACAATAATACCTTTTATCTGCACCACACCTTTCGGAAAACATATCTGTACGCCGGATCTATTTTTGAGGACTATCTGTGCGCGCCGGATTTTTCCGACCCGAACACGTTTGTATACGGCCACAACATGAAGAGCGGCAGCATGTTTGCTACGCTCAAAAAGCTGAAGAACCAGAGCCTCTACGATTCCGATCCGTTCTTCTGGATTCTGACGCCGAAAGGAAATTATCGATATCACATTTTTTCGGTGTTCGATACAACGTCAGGGTCAGGAGCTTATCAGCTGTTTGATGCGCACGATGACGGCTTTCTTGCCTACTGCAAAGAGATGAAAGCGGCATCGGCAGTGAAAAACCGCGTGCCCCTTAAGAAAGATGATTTTGTTGTGACACTCAGTACCTGCAACACCTCTGCCGGAGCGAATATCCGGACCGTCGTGTTTGGCCGCTGCTGTAGCACGCAGAAGCCGGAGAAAAGCGGGACATGAGAGGCGCGCCTGTGGTGAGAACAGTTCTTGCGAAACACACAGAGACGGAATATAATACAAATGCGTAGCCAAGAGAAAAGCATGTTAAGCCGATGCCAGTCGCGCCTATGCGTATGCTTTTTTCCACAAGCCCCTGGGACATGGCCTCAGGGGCTTGTACGTTGTCTGGGTGTGATAACTGTTTTCTTTTCAGAATTTTTCGCCTCCAACGTCTTCGCCCCAGTCAATGTCTTCGCCAGGACCGATGTTGGATTCGGTAATCTCCTCAAATGGTTTCCCGTAAAATTCCTCAAACAGACCTGCGGTACTCGTCTCTTTGCGCGGGCAGGAACCGCTGCCACTTTCAGTGCGTCCAGCACCTGCTTCCGGGCTTTCTTCGAGCATCTTTTTCAGCCTTTCTTCCTTTGCCTCTTCCAGCGTCAAGTCATCCGGAAGGATGCCAAACAGGGAACGGGCTATATCTGCGCGATCCGAATGAGAGCTGGAAGTTCTGTCGGTCTGGTTCGCGATCTGATCTGCTTTCATTGCAAAATGCCTCCTCTGATTCCTATTTTGGGCCGGAGAGGGCGCTTCTGCAAATCGAGTAGGAGGGGGTGATTAACCCCCGTCCTCTCACACCACCGTGCGTACCGTTCGGTACACGGCGGTTTCAATAGTTGACGTGCACTGACTGGTACGCGAT
>Ga0256406_1003117_pt1 | contig 21395 bp, 17 predicted proteins | sample RumenRJG_03DNA_FD_185986 | JGI IMG/M metagenome (GOLD analysis project Ga0256406, IMG submission 185986) | Bovine rumen microbial communities from Lethbridge, Alberta, Canada - RJG_03 | ecosystem: Host-associated > Mammals > Digestive system > Stomach > Rumen | place: Canada: Alberta | collected... | reverse complement strand
TTGTAGTAATGCGGATTGGAAATATACGGTACATACTCCGCTTTTTTCAGTTTCATGCCAGTAGCAGTAGTTTCAGAGGAATAACCTAAATTCAGTTCAATATCGGTCTCGTCCAAACGCGAAGTATGGCTAACTAAATCAACGGGAATATCATAGCCGGACCAAGTACCTGCCAATGATTGACCATTAGCTGGATTTTTGACGTTCCACCAAAGATGCGGATTAACTAATACCAGACAATTTCTATCTCCCAAGCTGGCACCGCCGTCTTTCACATAGGAATGTACTTTTTTCTGGGCAAAACCTTCCCATAAAACCTGTCCTACATAAAATGGTGTATCTGCTTCTTTATACCCATTGGTCTGAGAATCATAATAATAATACCTGCCTGGACAGGTCACCGTTGCTTTTCCTTCTTCGTTAATATATACCATGGCCGGATCAAATTTCGTATTTTCTCCACTAGCATAAAGTGTTTCCATTTTGCCTTTGATAGGCAGAGGACATAGGCTCACAAAGTAATACCCCTGTATATGTGTCTTGTAACCATCCGCATAATAATGCCAATCATTAGCTGATAAGTCGCGATATTTACTAAAAAGAGAAGTACCCCAGCCAACATAATATGTGGGGTTGCCGTCATCTATATACTGCGACTGTGCCATAGCAGCTTGATAGCTGGTCCATGCCTCCTTTATAGCATCCGCGCGCGCATCATGCTCTGCATCAAAAGCAGCTTTTTCCTCTGCACTCAGGCGGTGCACTGGAACGATATAGGCTTCCTCCGCTGCTTTCTCCTTAGCCTCTGCCTGTCTTTTAGCATATTCTCTTTCCCGTTGTTCTTCTTTTTCCCGCTCTTCCTGTTGATGCCGCTGTATTTCATTGATACGGTCAAAAAGAATTCTCTGGTATACTTGGTTTAGTGCCTCATTCGCCTCCGTCGTACGCGCAGGCGCCCAGGCCATGCCTGCAGCCAGGCAAGCCGTCAATGCCAAACTCAGTGCTTTCTTCCGTGATTTCATCATAGCTTTATCCTCCAAAACTCACTAGCCTCGGCCATTACCGGCCTGACGAAAACGCCAGCCCCAGTGCGGTAACGGTCACTTACGAGGTGATTATAGCACATCCGCCCCCCCCCGTACAAGACAAAGAGGGTGCATACATAACAAGCATAATCATGACACGCAAAAAGGACGCTACCCGAAAGCAACGTCCTGAAAAATCAAGGTTTTATTTACGGCCGGTAGAGCGGCACGGTGAGACTGCCGGTGGGCATGAGGATATAGCTGGGGGCGTTACCTACGTAGGGCTTGGCTAGTTGCAGGGCCTCGCTTACAGTATCGACGGCGCCGTCGAAGAGCATATCCTTGGCCAGTTGGCGGTCGAGGCTCGTCACGAGGATGAAGTGAGCCTTTTTCGTCAAGCGTGTAATCGCATAAGCCTTATTGGCCCCGATGACAAAACACTCGCGCAGTTTGGCCTCGATGGCGTCGGCGGTTTTGAGCTCACGACAGGTATCCTCAAGCACTTTGCTGCCGCTGCCCTCCTCACACTCTGCGAGCAGAATGACTACCCCACCGGGGCGCGTAGCGAGCACAGCGTTGTCCATCGTCTTTTGCATTTGATAGACGTTGATATCCTTCGGATAGCCGCCACAACTGGCAATCGTAACATCGGCCTGCGCGGGAATGGGCACGCCGTAAACCTCATCGACAAACTTGCAAGCTTCGAGGTGCGCCTGCACGTAGTCCCCCGCAAACATGCGCAGGAAACGGTGTTCGGCATCCAAAATGGCGTTGAACAAAATGACCGAGCGCCCCTTTGCCCAGAGTGCTACGCCCTCCATCTGGTCCTCGTAGACAGGATTGCCCGTCGTCTGACCTAACCCCGCATGCGGGTCCATCATAAAGCTGTGATTGTGGCGCACCGTCTCCATCGCGGCGCAACCTGGCAGCACAGCCTTGCGCCCGCCGCCGTAGCCGCTGAAATAATGGTGCACGATAGTGCCGGTCAAAAAGACGTGGTCACTGTGGCAGATATGCTTGTTGATGAGCACGGGCGTAAAACGGCTCGTCGTGCCGAAATACTCAAAATCCTCCGGCACATTGCAATCACTGTTGAACATACGCAACCGCCCTGCAACCTCCGCGCCAACACCCGCCACCATTTCCTCGTGCGTCATGAGGCGGTGCGTACCCAGCGAAAATACAATCTGCATGTTCGCGTCTGGCACACCGAGTTTGTTCATTTCGTCCACCAATACTGGCATAAAATCGAAGCTGTTCGCCACACGCGTAGGGTCGTTGCAGATAAAGGTAACGGTATCGCCCGGCTTTATCACCTCGTCAATCGGTGCCATGCCAATCGGGTGGTAGATGGCATCCAGCACCGCCTGCTTGATATCCGTCAGCGGCGCCACCTGTGGCATCTCCACCTCCTTGATAACTCTGCTCTCATCCAGACTAAAGGATTTCGTACCATGACCATAGTGAAAAGTATACTCTCGCATGACATTGCCTCCTTATGAAAAAGGATGGTATCGCGAAGATACCATCCTTTTCTTTTACTGTATGGGATTCAAATCCAGCTTCTGGCTGGTACCTTAATACAGGATATGCGCGATGACATAGCCCACGCAGGAACCAGTAATGACGCCGATCAAGCCCGGAATCATAAAGCTGTGGTTCAGAACGTACTTGCCGATGTGGGTCGTGCCAGAGCGGTCGAAGCTGATGCAGGCCAGATCGGACGGATACGTCGGGATGAAGAAGTAACCATAGATAGACGGGATGAACGAGATGATGACCACCGGGTCAACACCAATCGCCACAGCCACCGGCACGATAATCGAAACAGCGGCTGCCTGCGAGTTCACGAGTTTAGATGTCAGGTAGATGACCACTGCGTACATCCAGGGGTACGTCTGCACCGTCTCGCCGAGGAACTCTTTCAGCATGTCCATGTGGGCCATGAACATCGTGTTGGACATCCAGGCAACACCATAGACGGAGACAACGGCGACGAGGCCGGAACGGAACACCTGCGAGTTGCCGACGTCCTTAGCCTTCATCTTGCAGAAGAACAGCATCATCGCGGCGAGGAACAGCATAATCATCTGGATGACATCCGTCATGGAGATGGCTTTCATCACGCCTTTAGCGTTCGGGAAATGCGGCAGGAGCTGCGGGCAGTTACCAAGGATAGCGATAACGATGATGCCCGCGAAGAAGATGTACATCGAACGGTAGTAGCTCGCCGGCATCTCTTTGTCAGCCAGCGACTCCGTGTTGCTGCCGTAGACGTACTCTTTATCCTCTGGGTTGGAGATGAGTTTCTGGAACTCGGGGTCATCCTCGAGGTCTTTACCACGACGATAGCTCCACAGGGCGGCGAAGATAACGCCGCAGAACGTAGCCGGGATGGAAACGGCGAGCAGGTTCAGCACCGTGTAGGGCAGGCCAGCCGCGGCGAAGATACTCACGAAGGAAACGAGCGCGACGGACACCGGCGAAGCGGAGATACCCATCTGGGAGGATACCGACGCCACAGCCATCGGGCGCTCAGGACGGATGCCCTCTTTGATAGCGATATCATAGATAATCGGGAACATCGTGTAAACGACGTGGCCCGTGCCGCAGAGCACCGTCAGCAGCCAGGTGGTGATAGGCGCGTAGATGGTGATGCGTTTCGGATTGGAACGCAGGAACTTCTCAGCGTATTTCAGCATGACGGAAAGACCGCCAGACGTCTGCAGGAAGCCTGCGCAGGTCACGACCGCGAGGATGGTCAGCATGACGCTGATTGGCGGTGTACCCGGTTTGTACCCAAAGATGAAGATGAAGATAATCAAACCGACACCGGAGACCGCAGCCAAGCCGATGCCGCCATGCCGTACGCCGATGACCAAGCAGGCCAGCAGTACGATTAGGGCAAGTAAGAACTCCATGTTCAACACACTCCTTTTTCTTTTTCCCTAAAAACAACCCATATCAGTCCAAACAATCGAGAATCAGTTCCCATAACACTTTATATCCCGATGTTTATACTCTGTAAGTTCCACTCTTTGCAGGAAAATCCTGCTAGTTATCTGAAAAATTTTTGTAAAAATTTTTAGCAGCACGCAAAAAGTCCCAGCAGCTTAACGCTGCTGGGGAATATATGAAAATAGATTATGGGCTGGAGTAGTAAAAGTTTTACTGCCGCTTAGAGGCGGCTGCGCAGAAAGGCCTGCGTGCGCTCCTGCTGCGGGTGCTCAAAGACCTGCTCGGGCGTACCCGCCTCCACGACCACGCCATCGGCCATAAACATGACTTTGTTCGCGACATCGTGCGCAAACTGCATCTCATGCGTGACCACCAGCATCGTCATGTGCTCATCGGCGAGCTGGCGCATCGTGCGCAACACCTCGCCCGTGAGCTCGGGGTCGAGCGCCGAGGTAGGCTCGTCAAAGAGCATGATATCAGGGTTCATGCAGAGCGCCCGCGCAATGGCCACGCGCTGCTGCTGCCCGCCCGATAGCTGTGCGGGATAAGCATCCTTGTGGTCGGCAAGGCCGACTTTGGTGAGCATATCCATCGCGATTTTATGTGCCGCCTCCTTGGCCATCTTCTTGACATGCACGGGCGCGAGCATGAGGTTTTCGAGCACCGTCATGTGCGGGAATAAATTGAACTGCTGGAACACCATGCCCATGTGACTGAGGATTTCCCGCTCATCGCGGCCCTCCACATAGGAGACGGAGCCCACGTCGTCCTGACTCGCATAAGTGCGGCCCACGACACCGATATAGCCGTCATCGATACTCTCGAGGTGACAGAGGCAGCGTAGCAGCGTCGATTTGCCCGAGCCACTGGGCCCGATAATCGCGAGTACGTCGCCTTTCTCCACGGTCAGGTTGATGTCCTTGAGCACCGGTTTGCCATTATAGGCTTTGCGGATGTTCATCATGTAGACCATGTGCGCCGCATTCATCGGCTGCGCCTGAGCGTGCGCTTTTTGCATCAGCAATGACATAACCTCACCCTCCCTCACTGTACGTAACGGCCATAGTGCCGCTCGAGGCGTTTAAAGCCCCAGGTCAGCACCAGCGTCATGGCCAGATAGAATACTGCCGCCACCACAAAGGGCGTCATATCGAACTCTCGCTGCACGATGGTGCGTGCCACACGCAGCAGGTCATTCATGGCCAGGATATAGATGAGCGACGTGTCTTTGACGAGGTTGATCGTCTCGTTGCTCATCGGCGGCAGCACGTTGCGGATCATCTGCGGGATCACAATGCGCCACATGGTCTGCGTGCGCGTGAGCCCCAGCATGTGCGCGGCCTCATACTGTCCCTTCGGCACGGCCTGAATACCAGCACGGAAAATCTCCGCGAAATAGGCCGTATAGTTCAGGGTAAAGGCCAGGAGCGCCGCCGCGATATCCGGCAGTTTAATGCCAATCATCGGCAAGGCAAAATAGACGAACAGGAGCTGCAGCATGAGCGGCGTGCCGCGCATAATCCAAATGTAGAACTCCAGCGCGCGGTTGAGCAGCCGCCAGCTGGACAGCCGTCCGAGGGCCGCAAAGAGCCCCAGCGGCAGTACCAGCACAAAGGTCAGCAGGAAAATTTCCAGCGTGACCTGTGTGCCCGCCAGCATCTGCAGCACCATGTCGATTAAATGAGCCATCTGCCCCGCCTCTTTCTCACTTTAGTAGGGTTATTGTATGGATTATTTCTTCAGCGTGATGTCCTTGCCGAACCATTTCTCGGAAATCTTGGCCATCGTGCCATCCTTGACCATCTCGTCAATGACTTTCTGGATTTCATCCTTCAGCTTCGTGTCATCCTTGCGGAAACCGATGCCGAACTGGCTCACCGGACCGACGACGATATCGAGCGCAGCGATTTTGTCGCCATGTTTGCTCATGTAGTAACGGCCCGTAATCTCATCGGAGACCACCGCATCGATACGGCCATTCTCGAGGTCCATGAAAGCGGAAATGTAGTCCTGATATTTCTTGAGCTCTTTCAGGCTGTTCTTAGCCTCGGCGTTGCCGTCATAATACTCCTCGGTCGTGCCGCCGCTCTGCGTGCCGACAACTTTGCCTTTGAGGTCAGCCTCGGTCTTGATGCCCTTGTCATCGCCTTTACGTACGAAGACGACCTGGCGGTTATCCATGTACGGGTCGGAGAACAGCATGTTTTCCTTGCGTTTCTCCGTGATGTCGAGGCCGTTCCAGAGCACGTCCACGCGGCCGCTCTTGAGTTCAGCCTCTTTGCTGTCCCAGTCGATAGCCTTGAACTCAACTTCACGGCCCAGGCGCTTGGCAGCTTCCTTCGCCACATCGATATCAAAGCCGGTGATTTCGCCGCTGTCATCCTTGAAGCCCATTGGCGGATAGTTATCGTCGAGACCGACAACAATAGCTTTGCCCGCACCGCTCGACGAGCTGGCACTGCTGCTGCTCGCCGCCTGCTGCTGACCGCCGCAGCCCGTAAAGGCCGCCGCGGCGAAAACTAACGTAGCTCCCAGAGCCAAGATTTTCTTCATGTTCATGGTGGTTTCCTCCTCTTCAACACTAGAGAAAATATTTCCAGTTACCAGCTGTCTCCGTGACAGCTATGTAACGCAACTGGTTTATTATACCATCTTTCTGTGTTACGCTAAAACTCTAAATCTTTAAATCTTTAGCATAACAACTAAACCTTAAGTGGGCCCACCGCTGCCTCAGCCGCAGCAACCAGACGTCCATCCTGAATCAAATCGTGCATCTTGCGGATTTCTGGCGAGAGGAAACGGTCTTTATCGAGGTGCGGAATGACCTCGCGGATACAGGCATGCGCCGCTGCCGTCCCCGTGCCCGGCGTAAGCGGTGCGAGGAAATCGATACCCTGCGCCGCCGCCATCATCTCGATGGCCAGCACGTTCGTCACGTTGTCGAGAATCTCGCCCGCCTGCCGTGCCGCAATCGTACCCATGCTCACATGGTCCTCCTGATTGGCCGAAGTCGGGATAGAATCGGCACTTGCTGGATGCACGAGCACCTTATCCTCCGAGACCAGTGCCGCCGCCACATACTGCGTAATCATGAGACCAGAGTCCACACCTGGGAAAGCCGTGAGGAACGCGGGCAGGTCGCTGAGGTGCATATCGAGCAGGCGGTTCGTGCGCCGCTCGGAAATGTTACCGATTTCGGCAATGCCCAGTTTCAGATAGTCCATAACCAGCGCGATGGGCTGGCCGTGGAAATTGCCGCCCGAAATAGCTTCCCCCGTATCCGGCATAATGATAGGATTATCCGTCACGGCGTTGATTTCAATGGACAGCGTACGCGTGGCCTGCGCCAGCGCCTCCTTCGAGGCACCGTGCACCTGCGGCACACAGCGCAGGGAGTAAGCATCCTGCACCTTGCTGCAATTTTTGTGCGAGGCGATAATCGCACTGTCCTGCGTGAGCGCGAGCACGTTCTCCGTCGTAGCCATCTGGCCGGGATAGGGCCGCACCTCCGTGATGCGTTTATCGAACGCCGCACGCGTACCCTTGAGCGCTTCGAGACTCAGGGAGGCGATAACATCCGCCGCCTTCATGAGATTCACCGCACGATCCCAAACCATACAGCCCACGGCCGTCATAATCTGTGTGCCGTTGATGAGCGCGAGCCCCTCCTTGCCACTGAGCACTATAGGCTCCAGGTGCCGTGCCGCCAAAGCCTCGGCACCTGAAACCACCTTGCCATCGACCTCGGCCTCACCCTCACCGAGCATCACGAGCACCATATGTGAAAGCGGTGCGAGGTCACCGCTGGCACCCACCGAGCCCTTGCAGGGAATGATAGGCGTAATGCCCTCATTGAGGAGCGTCAAGAGCATCTGCTCCGTCTCTAGACGGATGCCCGAATAGCCCTTCGCGAGCGAGTTGGCTCTGAGCAGCATGGCCGCCCGTACCACCTCGCGCGGTAGCGGCTCACCCACCCCCGTCGCATGACTGAGGATGAGGTTGCGCTGCAGTTTCGCGCGGTCCTCCTTTTTGATGAAAACCTTGCAGAACTCGCCGAAGCCCGTGGAAACGCCGTAGACCGGCCGCTCCTCCTCGAGGATTTTGTCCACGATGGCGCGGCTGCGTTTGATTTGCTCAACACCCGCCTCGCTCAAGGCGACCTGCTCGCCCTGTCTTGCTACCTGCACCACCTGCGGCAGAGTCAGCGATTTGCCATCCAGATAAATCATACCATCAATATCCTTTCTATCGTGAATATCAATATTCACAAATCCTTTAGTTGATGAAACAATCAAAGTCTTAGTAAAAAAAGAGCCCGAACCGGCCAGGCCGCTCCAGACTCCTTTGTCTTTCACAAGAAATAAATTATCACTTTCCTGTTGTCCTGTCAAGATAATTTAGTGTTTTTACTGTATGTATACATAAATACAGTAAAACGCGGCACAGGTGTTATATCAATCTTTAGTGTAAGCCAATTCCCCTGCACAGTAGACCTTATCCACCAGATTCAAGCCTGTCTTGTAGACGAGGAAACGATAGTCGGGCGCATGCAGCAGCACTATGTCAGCGCGCTTGCCCTTTTCGATGCTGCCAATGCTATCTGCCCGCTGCACGGCGGCGGCCGCATTGAGCGTCAGCGCCGTGAGCGCCTCCGCCGTGGTCAGCTGCATGGCGATGACCGCGAGGCCGAGGATGAGGGGTACAGAGTAAGTGTAGCAGCTGCCCGGGTTGTAGTCGCTCGCGAGCGCCACGGCTGCTCCTGCTTCAATCATCCGGCGGGCAGGTGCGTATTTTTTCCGCATGCAGAAGGCGGTCGCCGGCAGCAGCACGGCCACGGTCTCACTCTGCGCCAAAGCCTCAATATCCGCATCGCTGATGGAGAGCAAATGGTCAGCCGAGACCGCGCCCATACGGCAGGCCAAACCCGCGCCCCCTGTCGAGCTCATCTCGTCAGCGTGCAGCTTCAGTGCCAGACCATGCTGTTGTGCCGCTTGGAGAATACGCTCACTCTGTGCATTCGTGAACACGCCAGTTTCGCAGAAAACATCGACGAACTCGGCCAGATGTTCCTCAGCCACGCGGGGCAATACCTGCGCGATGATAAAATCCACGTAACCGTCCGCGTTATCTTTATACTCCGGGGGCACGGCATGCGCGCCGAGATAAGTATTCACGACGCTGACGGGCAAATCGTGGTCGAGCTGCTGCATGACCCGCAACAAGCGCAACTCGGTTATTTTATCGAGGCCATAACCACTCTTGCCCTCCACGGTCGTCACGCCGAGTGATAGCATCTCCCGCAGGGTCTGCGCCCCCAGCGCATAGAGTTCCTCCTCCGAAGCCTGCCGCGTGCCCTGCATCGTGCTCACGATACCGCCGCCGCGTTGCAACAGCGTCAGATAGGGCACCCCCGCCAGACGGTCATCGAACTCACGGGCCCGCGTGCCCGCAAAGAGAAAATGCGTATGCGGGTCGACAAAGCCCGGTACCGCGCAGAGCCCACGTCCATCGATTTCCTCGGCCTGCACGCGCCGCAGGCGCATTTGCTGACTGATTTCCTGGTCACTGCCCACGCCCATAATCGTATCACCGTGCACCCAGATTGCCGCATCGCTGTATAGTTCCAGCTGGTTCATGGCCCGACCGCGCCGCGCCGTCTGCCCGAGCGGCGTCGCCACCTGACTCAGGTGCCGGATAACCTTATCTTCCATAGCGCCTCCACCTTTCACAACACAAACAGGCTGGCCGCACCGGGTCAGCCTGCCTGCCGAACGCCAAAAACTTATTTAGCGAAATAAGCGTCAACCGCACTGCCGACGAGCGCGTCATCGGCGATACACGGCTCGGTAATATGGCTCTCCGCGGCGTAGTCCTCGTTGTACTGCTGCACCGTCTCGATGGAGTGCTCGTTACGGGCCCAGCTGCGGCGCGCCACGCCACTCATAACATCCCAGAGCAGCGCGCTCTTGATGATGTTATCCACGCGCTCACTGCCGTCCAGCACGAGACCGAAACCGCCGTTGACGGACTTGCCGATGCCGACACCGCCGCCGTTGTGCAGGGCGCAGAGGCTCATACCACGCGCTGCATTGCCTGCGTAGCACTGCACGGCCATATCGGCCATGACATTTGAGCCATCCTTGATGTTGGCCGTCTCGCGGAACGGCGAGTCCGTGCCGCTGACATCGTGATGGTCGCGGCCCATCATCACTGGGCCGATTTTACCCTCGCGCACCAGTTTGTTGAAGGCCAGCGCGATGCGGATACGCCCCTCGGCATCCTGATAGAGGATACGCGCCTGCGTGCCCACGACGAGGTTATTCTTATCGGCGTCGCGCACCCAGTTGTAGTTGTCGCGGTCCTGATAGCGGCGGTTCGGGTCGATACAGCTCATAGCTGCCTTATCCGTCTCTAATAGGTCGGAATGCTTGCCGCTCAGGCACACCCAGCGGAACGGGCCATAGCCGTAGTCAAAGAGCTCCGGCCCCATGATATCCTCGACATAGGAGGGCAGGATAAAGCCGTCTTTGTCGTCCACACCGTTCTTCGAGAGCTCCTTCACACCCGCATCGTAGACGGATTTGAGGAAAGAGTTGCCATAGTCGAAGAAGAACGTGCCTTTATCGACGCACTTTTTAATCAACTCGTACTGATGGCGCAGGCTCTTGTTCACGAGCTCGATGAAATGCGGGCGGTCCTCCGCGAGCATTTGCGTGCGCTGCTCAAAGGTCAGGCCCTGCGGACAGTAGCCGCCATCGTAAGCCGCATGACAGGAGGTCTGGTCGCTCATGAGGTCGACGTGGATATCCTTCGCCACGATGTACTCGAGCAAATCGACGATATTGCCATGATAGGCGATAGAAACCGGCGTCTTGGCCTTGAGGTGTGCATTGGCCACGTCAAAGATGTGGTCGAGGTCATCGGAGCTCTCATGCACCCAGCCCTGATTGAGACGCGTCTCGATACGGGACTGGTCCACCTCGGCGATAATGCCCACAGCGCCAGCGATTTCCGCCGCTTTCGGCTGGGCACCACTCATGCCACCGAGACCCGAACTCACGAAGAGATGCCCTGCGAGGTCGCCGTCCTTCGGTACCCCGAGATGTTTGCGGCCAGCGTTCAACAGCGTGTTATACGTGCCGTGCACGATGCCCTGCGGGCCGATGTACATCCAACCGCCCGCCGTCATCTGACCGTAGTTGGCAACGCCCATTTCCTCGGCGATTTCCCAGTCTTTCTGGTTGTCGAACTCACCGACCATGAGCGCATTGGTGATAATAACGCGCGGCGCCGTCGGTTTGGATTTAAAGAGACCTAGCGGGTTGCCGGATTCCACGACCAGCGTCTGGTGGTCCGTCATAATCTCAAGATATTTTTTGATGAGGCGGTACTGCAGCCAGTTCTGGCAGACACTGCCCGTCTCACCGTAAGTCACGAGCTCATAGGGATAGAGTGCAACCTCAAAATCGAGGTTGTTGTCAATCATGACCTGAAACGCTTTGCCCTCGATGCAGTTACCTTTGTACTCATCGATAGGCTTGCCATAGATGCGGCCCGCCGGACGGAAACGGTAACCATAGACGCGGCCATACGTCGTGAGCTCGTGCAAAAACTCGGGGATGAGTTTTGCATGCAGACTGGGGTCTACATAACGCAGGGCATTTTTGAGCGCCGTCTTAGTCTGCGCCGGCGTCAGATGGAAACCGCGCGACGGAGCCCGGCGGATGCCCGGCACGAACTCCGGCATGGACGGCAACTCCTTGATAGGGTCGATGGCAAAAAGCTGTTTCTTACTCATGGTAAAACTTCCTTTCCCGCTGTTCTAGGCAGCTGTAAATATAGCAAGTCCCGGCAAGAGACTGGCAGTACTAAATCAAGACTCCAAATAGTGCATGGTCTCGCGGATGCGCGCCAGCAGCTCACTCGTATCAATCTGACTGAACTGACCACCGTGCAGAACGGTCTTGCCGTTGACCACCACGTGACGGATAGCGGTAGGCTGGAGCGAATAGACGATGTTGGGCAGGAGCTGACCGCCCTGACTGAGCGGCTGCATCGAAAGGTCATCGAGACCGATGCCGACAAAGTCGGCGTAGTAGTCGGGCAGCAGCCGGCCGATAGGCTCATCGAGCACGCGGCCGCCGTTCAACGTGCCCATGCGGTAAGCATCGTGGTAGTTCACGCAGAGCGCATCACAGGTCTTGGCCTTTTGCAAGATAGCCACCATACGCATTTCCTCGAGCACGCTGATGCGGTTGTTGCCGCAGGCACCGTCACTGCCGAGGGCGATAGGCGCCCCCGCTTTGAGATAAGCGGGGATGTTCGTGATGCCATCGGCGAGGAACATATTGCTTGACGGGCAATAGATGAGACTGCCACCCTTGGCGCCCAGCAGGTTGATTTCCTCCTCGTCCAGCCAGACCCCGTGAATAATCTTCATCGCATCGTTGACCACGCTGAGCTGGTCGAGGAACCTGAGCGGCGTCACGCCGAATTTCTCTTTGACCTGCTCGACCTCGAAACGCTCCTCCGCCACGTGGATATGAAAAGGCGTACCGAACTCGCGCGCGAGCGAGGCGCCCGCCTGCACCATCTCCGGCGTGGCTGCATGCAGGCTGTGCGGTGCAGGGATGACCTTCGTCATCCCGCCGCGGTATTTCTGCATGAGGCGTTTCGTATTCTCATAGGCATCGTGGATGCTCTCGACGTAGCCTGCGGGCGCACCATCCCAATCGTACATCGTGCGCGCAAGCACGAGACGGATACCAAGGTCATGCGCGGCCTGAATGACCGCTTCGTCGCCTGCCGTACCCTCGTTGTGCAGATAGAAGAAATCACAGACGGTTGTGACACCGCATTTCATCATCTCCGCAAAGGCGAAAAGCGCGCCCGTGTAGATGTCGCGGCAGCGCATCTTCGGCGAATACTTGTAAAGCGACTCGTCGCGCCATTCCAGAAAGGGTCTGTCGGCGGCAATACCGCGAAGCAAACTCTGAAAACTGTGGTTATGAGCATTGACCGTGCCCGGCATAAGCACTTCGCGTTCCCAGTGTTCCACCATCGCATTGGGATAAGCCTCCTGCAACTCCGCCAACAGTCCCGCCGCGAGGATTTTGCCCGCACTCACCGCAACACCTGCATTATAGGCTGGGCCTTTTTCCAACAAGCAAATTTCTGGAGCAATAATTTTTACATTCATACGTCCAGCCTCCTATCCATATTTAACAGCGCCTGCACGAAAATATTGGCACCCTTGACGACGTCCGCGTCGCGGCTGTACTCCTGCGGGCAATGGCTGTAGCCATCCACACTCGCGATAAAGAGCATGCCCGAGGGACCGAGCCGTGCCATATTGGCCGCGTCATGTCCCGCCATGCTCACCAGCAGCTGGTCACGCTGCCCCGTCGCCACGCAGGCATCGTGAATGGCCGTGCGCACCGTCGCATCGAGCGGCATCTCCGCCTGGTCGAGGTTCAACGTGCTGGTAATCTTGACCTGACGCCGCGCCGCAATAGCATCTATAGCCCCACCCAGTTGTTTGAGGGCCTGCTTGCGCAACGCAGGGTCAGCCGTGCGCAGGTCAAGCGACATGGTAACAGTCCCCGGCACGATGTTCGAGGCATTGGGACTGGCCTCGATATGACCAACCGTAGCGGCCACACCGGCGAGCGCCGGGTCCCTGATGAGGCTTTCCACCGCCAGCACCACTTCTGACGCCGCCGCCAACGCATCGCGTCTATCTTTATAGAGAGTCGTGCCCGCATGGTTGGCCTCGCCTTGCACCGTGATAACCTCACGGTAAATCCCTGTGATGCAGGAGACAGCCGCCGCCGTCTCGCCCGCATCGATGAGCCGCCGCCCCTGCTCAATATGGCACTCCATGAAACCGGCGAAACTACCCGGTACCAACTGCGCACTGTCGATAGCTGACGCATCACCGCCCATACGATCGATGGCCGCCGTGAGCTTTTCGCCAGTATCGCGGTGCTTGAGTCTCTCTATATCCTGACTGGTCAGGCGGCCACATAGCACTTTCGAGCCAAAAGTCGAAATGCTGAAACCATTCGGCTCCTCACCTGCGAACGAAAGCAGCCAGACGGGATGCCGCAGCTTGACCCCCTGCTCTTGCAGACTTTGCAGCGCCTCCGTAGCCATGAGCACGCCCAGCGCTCCATCGAACCGTCCCCCGTTCGGCACCGTATCGTGGTGTGAACCGATAACGAGCGGCTTTAAGTCCGGCTCGAGGCCAGCCCCGCCCTCGCCCCATAAGTTCAGCACCGCATCCGTGCGCACGCGGAGACCCAGTTCCTGCGCCCAGCAACGCTCGAGCCAGGCCCTGGCCTCGATGTCTGCTGCACTGGCGAGCTGACGGTCAATGCCTCCCTGGGCATTGGCGCCGATTTGCGCCAACGCCTGCAAACGCTGCAAAAGCCTGGAGCCATTTACCTGCACGGTCTGCGTAACTGGCTCAGCCATCCCTGCCGTCATGCCTATCCCCTCTTCCTGCTTAGTAATATTCATATTCAAATTCCAACAGATTGATAGCATCATTCCTAACAAGGTATAGAGAAAAGCCTTACGGCTCCTCTCCCACCCCAGCAACTGAGGCCTGCCGTTAAACAAAAAGACGCTTAGGCTCATAGCCTAAACGTCTTTGTTTATGCAGCTCACTATGCGATTGGGTCATCTTGTGACCATATATCTCTGTTGACTCTTACAATACTACAGCTTACATTTTTTGTCAATGAATAAAACCATCAATTCGTAAAGTATACATTATTTTCCCGCTCTACAGCCTCGATGGCGGCGATGCGCTCCTCCAGTCCCGGCATCTGCCGGGCTGCATCCTGCAACAGCAGGTTGAAAAAAAGCATCGGTGTACTGTAAATATCAAAGAGTGACGAGGTGGTAATAGGCGTCAGCACGACATTATCCGCCAAGGGCACAATCGGTGACAGGCGCGAATCCGTGATAGCCTGGAACGGCACCTGCCGCCGGTGTAACTGCTGGCACAGGCGCAAGAGTGTCGTGGCATAACGCGGAAAAGAGATAATCAGCACGTTGCCGTCCTGCTCCTGTCCCAGCTCCAGACGCTCCCATTGCGGCGTATCCGGCGTTGCTACATGCACATCATCACGCATTTTATGCAGAGCATAGGCGAGATAGGGGAGCAACGTAGCCGACATCCGCGCCGAGGCAAGATAGAGCGGCTGTGGCGAGGCAATCGCCGCCACCATACGCTCATAGCTCTCCCCCTGCGTGGCTGCATTCAACGCATCCAAATTGCGCATTTCGCGCACTAGGCTCTGCCTTTGCTGGCGGTGCACCGGCTGCTGCTGGCCGCTGAGTTCGAGGCGCTGCGGGGCCGTGAGCTGCTGGCTCACGACCGCCTGCAAGTTGCGCAGGAACCCATTATACCCCTTGTAGCCGAGCGTCATGAAGAAACGGGAGACACTACCCTGGCTCACGCCCATTTTGTCAGCGAGTTCATTCGCCGTCAAAAAGATGATTTGCAGATAGTTCTTCTCGATATAGAGCGCGATGCGCTGGTAGGTAGGAGACTCCCTGCCCGCCCGCGTAATCATCGTCATGAGCTCCTCAATCGTATTGAAAGAACGCTGCTTCACCATGTATGGTACCCCCGTCGCCTGCATAAGTCATGCCCCCATTATAACATAGTGCCGCGTTGTTGCCTATCCATTTTCCTATCCCACAGGTCATTTGCCCTAAGCGCGCCGCAAGCTCACATGTACGAGCAGGCCCGCAGAACTCTGCGGCTGCAAATGCAGCTCACCCTGCCGCCGCATGACGAGCAAACCGCCCTCGGCCATTTCATGCGTCTTGGTCACGCCCTGCCAACGACAGCCGCCCTGCACGGCATAGATATAATCCATGCCACTGATGGGCAAAGATACGGTCTGTCCATGCGTCTCCACGGCCTCAACCCGCGCGCGGTAACCACTGTCACGCCGCAACATGACGTTGAAATCGCGGCAGTGGCCCCAGCTAGTCGTCGCGGCCCCGCCGGCGAAACAATCCGTCGCGTACGGCGGCAGCGTGCGCACCTTGCCGCCATCATGCTGGAGACGAATGGTCCCCGCCAGCGGCATGAGCACGCGCTCGTAATCCGGCAGATGCGTGAACGTAGACTCCGCCACCTCCACGGTCGCCGAACTCAGGCGTAACATAAAGTCACGCCCTGCATAGCTCGTGCCCGCCGGTGCGAGGTATAGCTCGCGCGTCTGCCCGCCTGACCAGTCGGTGACCGTCTGAGCTTCGGGGGGAATGTAGCTCCAATGTGGCGTCTCTTTGCTGCCTGCCATTTTACTCACCTTACTCAATCCAGGAAAGAACCGTCAATGACATCTTCCGGTGCCACAGCCTTATCAATCAAGTTGATTTTCAGCCACAAATCAGAAGCCGTCTTGACAATTTTATAGAACTCGCCGGGGTTCTCCTTCGTGCCGAAATATTTCTTGTTTTCATCCTTGCCGTAGAACGTCACACCGGCCATTTCTTTCTTGAGGTCTTCTGGTTTCTCGCCGAGGTGCTTGGACATGATTTCGAGTGCTTCATCCGGATGCTCTTTCATAAAGGCCAGCGCATCATACCAGCCCGCCACGATGGCCTTGGCTGCCTCCGGATGCGCATCGATGGTCTCCTGACTCAGCGCCAGCGTATCGACGATGACGCCCGGCGTCGCCTTGCTGTCTACCAGCGTATGACCAAACTCCGTCTTGTTGGCCTTGGAGAGCCACGGTTCCCAGGTCACTGCTGCATCGACATTGCCCGCGACGAAGGCCGCACCGGCATCGCCAGCGCCCATCGACTGCACGTCAAAGTCCTTGAGCGACATGCCCTTCTGCTCCAACATGTACTGGAACCAGAAGAAGTCCGCGCCGCCCGTCGTATCCATCGCGACTTTCTTGCCCTTGAGTGACTCGATGCTCGTGAACTCCTTCTTCGCGATAACGCCGTCGCCGCCTGACGAGGTGTCGAGTGCTACAATCTGTTTCAACTTGATACCTGCGGCCGCCGTTACTACCTGCGTATCCGCCGTCGTAGAGACGCCCTGAATCTTACCTGCCTTCAGCGCGCTGCGGCTGTCAGACTTCGACTCCACGGACTGGATTTCCACATCTGCGCCGTGGTCCTTAAAGAATCCCTTGTCCTGAGCGATGTAGAGCGGCGCAAAGCCAATCCACGACGCCTGACCGAGGATGATTTTCGGCATTTCGCCGCCCGAGCCGCTGCCCGAACTCTTACTCGCTGTGTTACTGCCGCCGCACCCGACAGCCGCCGCACAGAGACAGAGCGACAGCGCCGCTGCCGTGATTTTCTTCATCATGCCTTTCATGATTCAACACTCCCTTTTTTTATCACCTCATAAAACCGGCGGGATAGCGCAAAAGCGCTGTTTGCCAACCTTGCAGCTAGCAGCAAGGTTGTAAGGAAACGCTGATTAAATCGTCAGCGTTTCCTTATTTATTTGCTCGGCTGCACCGCAAGGGTGCCACCGTCAGCATCTAGTTCGGCCATTTCGCCCGTTTGGGCCTGCTGATAAAAGTCCTGGGGCAGGCGGTTCACGAGCGGCATATCAAAGATAATCGCGCTCGCGGCCAGCGTGGTATCGGCTGACTCCACGATGAGCCCCGCGGGCGACATGCCGCTGAGCTGCAACTGGTAGAGACCATCAGCCTGTACGACTGAGCTTCCCTTGCCGTAGGGGAACACGAGAATTTTGCCCGTGATACTTTGCCCGTAGAGCTCATGTTCCTTTTCAATCACCTTGCCCGTCTTGGGGTCAATCAGATAAAAGCAAAGCGGGTCCTTGGTAAAGAGCAGTTCCCCCTTAGCCTTGCCCTTGGCGATTTTATGGCAGGTATAGGTCTTTTCCATCTCAGTACTCCCCCTTCAAGGCCGCCTCGACGCATTCCTCGAGCGGTGCAATCACGAAATCCATCTGGCGGCGCTTCGTATAGTAGGCGCATTTGGGCGAATCCGTAATGCCCTTCTTGCCGTAGAGGAACTTCCAGCAGGGCTGGTCCATGCAGGTGTCCTCGACAATCTCACCGCCCGCCGCGCGCAGGATATCGAAATAGCCCATCTTCTGCGCGAGGCGCCGTGTGAGTGAGGAGGTCATGACAAAGAACGGAATGGCGAAATGCTCGCCCTTGACCATTTGCGCGATGGTGGCCACCTGGTCGATGGTGAAGTGTGGGCAGCCAAAGAGCGCGAAATCGATTTTGCCGCCCGGTGCCGTGAGCTCCTGCTGCATGCCGTCGAGGTCAGCCTGCGTAATCGTGACCTCTTTTTTCGGCTTCTTGCCCTGGAAGGGGTCGCCCCAGACCTTGGCCTCGGGCGTAAAGCCGATGATATGATAGAGCGCCACATTGCCGCCCGTATTGAGCTGAGCGCCGAGGTTCATCAACGCTTCCTTCGTAGGGTTCTCAAGCCCGTCAAAGACCGGCACGCCAAAACCCGTTTTCGACGGCGCGACATAGCCGAGCATCTGATAGTCGAAATCGTTCTTCATCTCGGCCTCGACGTGCACGAGGATATCGCCCGCCCGGTTCTCATCGAGCAGGTAGCCGTAGTACGGCGTCACGCCCGTGACTGCCGAGCACAAAGCACTCTGCGCGGCCTCGCGGTTCGTGCGCGCGCCATAGACCGAGTTGACGAACGGCGTGGCGCTCGACTCCGAGAAGGAGATGACCTCGCCATAGCGTGGTACATTGCGCTCCAAATACGGCGTGCAATCATAGGTCATGATGGCGCCGAGCTGGTTGTAAGCCGCATGCGTACGCTGCACAATCTCCATGTCCGCCGCCTCCACGGGGCAAATCGCATTGAGCTGCTCGGGGTTGAAACTCGGATTGACCGTGGGCCGCACACGGCAATGCGCCCCTCCTTTGGCCAGTTTCTCAGCAAACCAGAGGTCCGCCTCCTGATTGCTGAGGGCCACGTGCGTGCGCGTGACCGGCACCATATAGGGCGCATCGTAGGCCTCACCGATGGCGATGAGGACCTGCATCGCGAGCTGCGTGCCCGGCCCGTACTTGCCGTCGGCCATCGCTTGTTCTTCTGCGGTCAGTTGCATATTGTTCATCCTTTCCTATACCCGTGCTCCTCCGCTAACAAAGTCTGCTGCGGGTTCTGCTCGACTTCAGGGAAAAGTGCGGGTGACACTTCGATTTCTCCTAATGACAACGTATTTTTGATACGTACAATTTTCAATTTTTCTAGGTCCAGCCCCCGGCAGGACTTCACGGCGATGCGCACGGCCTCCTCCTCTGATGCGGCCATGAGTGGAATGCGCGCATCCGCGATACAGCGGCAGGCCACCGCATTCGTATAGATGGCCTCGAGGTCGAGCGTGGGGAAAATATCCTTGAGCATCACATCAAAGAGCCCGAGGCCGATGCCGTTGCCATGTGACTGCGGCGTCACCCCCAGCAGCACCATACGCTGGATAGCGGGGATGGGCACAATGAACTCGTCACGCGCCGAACTGCGTCCCACGATATTAGGGTCAAAGCCCGCGCCCGAAACATCCTTGCCGATTTCCTCCATAATGAGCACGTCGATACTTTTGAGCATGATGCGCGGCATGAACCCCGTGGCTTTTTTCACCAAGGATTTTTCCTCGTCAATCAGCGTAGCCGCCGGCAGTACCTGAATGTCCGCCGTCTGGTCGTAGGCGTTTTCAATAATGCCTACGCCAAAACCCACGGGCGCCTGCGCCAAAATGACCCTTGCCGCAGCCTCGAGTACCGCCGCAAACTGCTCCGGCGGCGCATCGTGAATGGTCGTACAGCCCTGTTGATTGCCAAGCCCGATGACGAGCATTTTGCACAGACCGCTCTGCAACGGGCCGATAAAGTCCGTATGCAGCTTGATGCGGTTGATGGGCACGATGAGGTCTGCCGCGAGCGCAGCTTTGTCGAACCAGACGGGTATGCCGCCCGGCGTCTTGCCCAGCAGCACCGACTCCGTCGTCGTCACCACAGGTACTCCCATCGTCTCCTCGGTGATGCCATAGCCTGCCAGTACCTCGCGCTGCCCTGCCTCATCGCCGTTGCCGTGGCTGCCCATAGCCGAAACGATAAAGGGCCTCGCCCCCCACGCCTTGAGCACATCCAGAACCGTCTGCACTATCAAGGGCAGGTTGGCAATACCGCGGCTGCCCACGCCCACGGCCACGCGCGCGCCCGGTTGGACTAAAGCCTGCACCCCGCGGGCCTGCATCTGTGCCCGCACCTGCGCCGCGGGGTCTTTTAACTGTGCCGCAGGGAATTGCTGGCGTACGCGCCGCAGTGGCGGCAACGGATATGCCCAGTCAGTGGGCAGGAGCACCGCCATAATATCACCTTAATTCTCATTCAGCATTTGATTGATTTGCATGCGCAACTTGACAAACTCGGGTGTCCCCTTGAGATGCTGCGTGCGGTTGTACGGCAGACGCACCGGAATGAGTTTCTTCACCCGGCCGGGACGCGCCGACATCACGTAAATTTTCGTGGCGAGGAACACAGCCTCCTCGATGTCATGGGTGACAAAGGCGATGGTTGGTTTCTCCTGCTGCCAGATGTTGCGGATGAGCTGCTGCATCTCCGCCTTGGTCAGCGGGTCGAGCGCGCCGAACGGCTCGTCCATGAGAATCATGTCCGGATTCGTCGCAAGCGCCCGCGCAATAGCCACACGCTGTTTCATGCCGCCCGAAAGCTGGTTCGGATAACTGTCGCCGAAACTCTCGAGGTGCATGAGTTCGAGATACCGCTCAACGATGGCCTGCCGCTCCGCTTTTGGCTTGCCCTGTTGTTTCAGGCCGTACTCGATATTCTTACTGACCGTAAGCCAAGGGAAAAGCGTATACGACTGGAACACCATGCCCCGGTCGGGGCCCGGCCCTTTGACAGGGCGGTCTTTGATGACGATACTGCCCTCGGTAGGGAACTCCAGTCCCGCGAGCATACGCAGGAGAGTGCTCTTGCCACAGCCCGAGGTGCCTACGATACAGACGAACTCGTTCTGTAAAACTTCTATATTGCAATCGTCCAAGGCCAGCGTGGTCTTACGGTCTGTCACAAAGCGTTTGACGATATGCCGTGCCGTGATAATCGTGCTGGCTACCTGAGCTTCCAAGGGGCTGTCAGCCCACTGCACCGCAGCTTCCATGCAGCTTCCTCCTTTCTGGTGAAATCCCCTACACTAGCACATCCTCGCCCGCTTCACCTGTGTGCAGGCGGATGGCATTGTCAGCGGGCATGACGAAAATTTTGCCATCGCCGGGATAGCCATGCTGATTGACCTGCATGATGATATCGACAATCGCCTGCACATCCTCATCGCGCGCGTAGATATCCATGAGCTCCTTTGCGACGAACTCAATGCCCACGGTCTCCTTGCCGT